>WNFL01033648.1_pt1 | contig 14820 bp, 22 predicted proteins | sample 5400361 | NCBI WGS metagenome assembly WNFL01 (sample SAMN13153351, study PRJNA577476) | soil metagenome | isolation source: 40 cm soil on Douglas fir-dominated hillslope | place: USA:California | collected 2013-09-17
GTTTTTGGCTCGTTTCTGGCTCGTTTCTGGCTTCGTGAAAGACCCTAATATGGAATCATTAAGCCATGTTGAATTATTCTGATTAAAATTGCTCATACGGTGTGGAAAAAAAGCGCAGGAGTGGCATGTTCGAATGTGATCAACACATACGATGACGGGCCAACACAAATTTCGTCATGTTTCTAGAATGCTTTTTCAGGAAGGTGACCAGGTTCAACAGCGAGGCAACCATTACGTTGTTGCAATGATCGGAGACAACAAACCCCTGGACCATTCCATTACGCGCCGCTGCAATTTCGTACGTTAGATTCTGGTATTAGAACACTAATTGTGCGTAGGCGGCGGGGTGGTCGAGGACGTCGCTACCACGCCGTGGCGGAGCAGCCTTTTACAGACAAGAGCTTTACACAACGAGTGCAGAAAGACCACCGCCAGCGCTCCAAGATTACAACCAGCGAGCAAATATTAAATGAGGGATCGCAAATAAAAGTTGACGGCTACTCCACGAGTCCCCGTGCACCTATCCGATGATCACCTCAGACTGTTCGATGACCTCGTCGATCAACTCGACGACTTCCTCCTTGTCTTCACCTTCGTCGCTCTTCTTCTTCGTCAACGGCGTTTCTGCCTTTACCTTCGCGCGCCACGCGTTCCATTCATTGACAGCCCTCTTGCGCGACTGGATGAGTTCAGCACTGACGTTGCTCTCTAGGGCGGCGTCCTCTTCGTCGAATCCTCTGCTGTATTCCCGGAGGTTCTTCCGTACGGCTTTTTGTTGCTCTTTGTCGAGTAGCGTTGGCGGTCGAGGTCTCCATAGAAATTGTTTGAACCGGTCGACCAGGTGGCGCTGTTGCTCTTGTCCGCGGAAATCCCAAATGGCATACCCGTTTTCGACCTGTGGGCCACAGTTAGAACTGACCAGGTCGGCGGTCTTCGGGACACAAAACATACTGAATGCCTCCATGACGAAACGCTGGTAGCAACGAAGCGTCCACTTGGGTCCCATTCAATGTCGGTTACGCCGTAGTGATCAATGGTTGACAGGTGCTGCATGCCTGCCGCCCACTCGGCCTCTTTGCCAGGCCGCCCACTAAAGTCGTCAGTGTGGAAGTCGAGGTCCCAGAATTCGATATCCGACTTGGTTGATGAGCCAAGGGTAGCAAGCACAACATGCCTGCCCTTTGGGCCCCATCGGATAATGTTTGTTGTTCGGTTTGCGAGGGTTTCTGCATAAGGGAGAGCATCAATACGCAGTCAGAGAAGGTCTGCCATAAGATGTACTCAGTGGTCGGAAATCGTTCCTGTGCTTGTCAAGCTGGTAGAAGTGAACCTCTGTTTTGATTGGCCCACCAGGAGCAGTACTTCCAAAGTTTGGATCATTGGTCGAAGTAATGATGAACCGATCCCCTTTCGGCTCCCATGCAAACTCGATGACCGTATCTGATCTCACCACGTCAGATCCCTCACTGAAATGTGAAGAACGTCACGACCAACCTTTTGGTTCAACAACTTCCACCGGATAGTCTTTTTCTCGTAAGTGAACGATCTCCAGGTTGCAGAATATCGACTTTTTCGTCTTGGTATGCCGATCGACTTTGACGCACAGATAGTCACCTTGGTTTTGCCAGAACAGCTTACACTGGAGATAATCAACAATACTGAAAGTGTGAATTACAATGGAGAAAGAACTCACATCCGAGACATTGAAGAGGTTCTTCGAACGAAGTGTCCCTCGACTTGGGAGGTTCATAAGAGTGACCCTTGCAGGTTGATTCCCAATCTCAGGTGTCCAATAGGCGAGTATGCTTTCCCTGACTTTCTTTGGCTTGCCAGCCTTCGCATCTTTTGCGTCCTCTTCTTTATCTTTGTCACCAATTGGGCACCATTCAAAGTCGACAACACCATCGATTTTGATACTCTTCTTATCAACAAGGCCAAAGTCGGGTAACGAGTATACGCTGATCTGCTGACCGGGAGTAACACGCGCAACATATTTGCCATCCAGACTCCACTTCATAGCCGGCCAGACGACCTGTTTTGATAGATTTTCTTCCTCGCCAGCAGAGAGGATACGAGGGAAGGTGCGCATGAGTAAACCGGTTTTGACGTCCCAGATGGCGATGTAGTCGCCTTCGTTTTCCATTCCTAGGAATTGAGGTCCTCGAGAAGCATGTTCAGGAATGACGATACGTTCGAATGTGACAAGGTAACGTTCGTCTGGGGAAAAGTCGATTCGTTTTACTCCAGGATGAGCGAACCGTCCTAAGAGTTGGAAGGATGGACCACCCCAAAGCTTGACGCCTTGACGATGTAGCGAGGTCAACACGGTTCCTAACGGGGACCATTGTACGTAAGCTTCAGTCCAATGCTGTCAGGCGAGATTGTCAGACATTATCCACCTGTGATAGTGGACAGCGGCTCACTTGTCGCTCTACTACTACTTCGGTTGCCGCAGGTTTTCCATGCCAATAGAGGATGACGTCGTCGCGTTGATATAGGGCGTATTGGTCCCTTCCTTGAGGATCGGCAAGCCAAGCACGGAGATGCTCCTGTATGGGTTGTAAACACCGAATGGCGACACACACAATAGCCTATAATGACCCTAGCAGCAGCAAAGGAAAGGAACCCACTCGCGGTTTGTACTCTTCAGGCTCGGGTTCCTCGTATTCCTCGTCCATGTCCTTAAAGGTCTCGATATCGGAGAGTAAGTTGATTTGGAACCGATGTCTCGCATCAAAAGGGTGCTTGTCCATGGCCATTCGTGCGCGTTCGGCTTCCTCAGGCGTGTTGAATTCAATGAAAATATACCTGCATGGCACGTATCAGCGAACTCAAGGTTCCTACAGGGTACCCACAGCTTAAGTGGTGGCAGTTACATACCCAGTACTCTTTCCAGCGTCATCCCAAGGGACATGGGCTTTGTCAATTTTGAAGGGCGCGCCTTTCTTCGTAAATTCCTTGGAGATTTTGGCTAACAACTTCTCTAGCTTGCTTTGATCGATAACAGGTACTCCGTCAATCACGATAATGTTGTCATCTCCGGCCTTGGGTTCCACACGATATCTACATCGAAGGGGTCAGACGCTGGTTCCCGATCTATCGCCCGGGATAGGATAATCACTTTGCTTCGATGTCAGTGTAGTCGATGCCCTCATCATCTGGTATACGTCCATTGATCCCGCTCATTTTATTGCCAGTCAGTGGGGCGGTTCAGGTCCAAGGTTCGATAAAGTTGGGGGTGTGGTGAGTTTGACCTCGTTGTGACAGTAAAAATGTAGAAAAATGTGTTCTTCCCTGAAATCAATGCCTCGATCAGACACCTTGTTCGTTTTCATGGAACCTCAATCAGGCCGGCCCTTTTGCAGAATTAAACAGAAATCCATATAGACTCGACTAGCGGACAGATTTCCAATGCAGACTTGGGAATGTATTTTACATTCAACATTCGCCAGAGGTGCCGATCCAGTAGAACTTGATCAGTTCTCTGATTGAAAATTCAATCCTTTGAGGAGGATGGTATACGGCAAAAATATCAGAGAATGTAAAGAACATGATAAGAAGCTTCTATCTGGCACCATCCCCTTGACGCTCACGTTCTGCCCTTTCACTCTCCCGATCTCGTTCAGTAGCCTGACCAGACGTCTGAGTACCACTCGAGGCCCTGTTAGTCGAACTAGCCGTTCCAGCAGTGCTAGTAGCGCCAGGAGCAAGGGGCTTCGAAGCTCCTTTCGTAAGCAGGCTTTGGAAGAAATGATGTAGCACCTCCAAAGCATCGTTAATACCCTTGTGTCAAGGGAAGGGAGAGTGACTCACTTCGTGTTCGGTCCGACCTCCCGAATTCGCGATCGTAGGATTAGTGACCGTGGTTCGTGGGGGGTTCGAGGACGGGAGGTGTTGAGTGGTAGGGGCGTTTGGAGCGCGGGTAGATTCCTAAGGTCACAAAACGATAAACAACCGCGAACAAAATATGAGTATTACACGCACCCGTCGCGGAGCTGCACCAGACTTGGTAGGGCCAGGTCTCTCCCTCTCGCTGACACTCTCCCTGTGCCTCTCACCCCCACCCTCCATCTCAACAAGCGCCTTCTCGACACTAGGCAAGCTGAAAGAGCTGCTGCCCATGGGACCGACAACCCCACTCGCGCCAGTAGCCCCGCCAAACCTCTCGTCCGCCCCGACGGGCTGCTTGAATGTTGCTCTTGGGTCCCTCGTTGGATCCTTAGCGAGCGTCTCGTAGTGTTGCTGTAGGAACCCCTGTTCAGGCGTAGGCTGGATGATGGTCGGAAGCGTACGAGGTGGTGGTCCGCGGTCACCACCCACGAGAGCAGAAAACTGTGCACGGGCTCCTTCTGGGTGTGGTTGGGGATTTGATTCCGAGAGGGACTCGAGATCCATGTCGTAGGCTTCGGCCCAGCGTGCTGGTTGGAAACCCTCTCGTAGGATGGAGATTTTGCCATAGCTGTCCCAGCCTGTTGGCACGACAATGCGGTCTCGATCCAGTACATTCGCTGGTTCTTTGAAAGGGAATGGGTTCCGCGCGGGGGCCGGGATGTCCGAGGAACCAATCGCGGCTTGAGGTGGGTTCGGAGCGAAGAGGAAGTGGAGGGCATATTGGCGCAGAACTGAAACCGTTGCGGGGAGAGGTGAAGTATAGAACAGAGTCGCGCCATCTGCAGCCAATAATGTCAGACACCGTTGTGCAAGATTTCGAAGAAGAGCCTACATTTCAAGCAGATGGTTCGAAGTACTTGCATGACGCCATCCGTTCGCTCTTCCCATTCTCCACCTTTTCCTTTGACCATTCCCCCCATACCGCTCGCACCAACACCAGCAATGTCGCTGTTTTCATCAATAAGGTCTGCCTTTGTGCAAACCACCACAATGGCCATACCCGCCGAATTGTTTGTAAGCGTTCCCTGCGGCAGTGGAAGGACATTCGCATCCGCCATAGTGGCAGTTGTAATTGGAAGCGGCTCGGCCGTCGGTTCTGCATAGTGCTGGATATGGAATTGTACTACAGAAGTGTTGCATTGAGAATTGAATATTCCGAATGTGCCACGTACTCACGTCGTTCTCGTCCTTCATCTCGAGTGACTTCCATCTCACGACTGCCGTCGCCTTTGGTCCACTTGTCGACCCATATCAGCCAGTTTTCCAGCTGCTCGACAAAAGTCCATGGCTTCGTCCAGTCGAGTAATACCATAACAAGAGTATTGTGCAGTGAGGCTTTTACTGGGAGTACTTGAGGCACGAGTCCGAGGTGGGCCGGGTTGGAGGATTGAACAGTGTATACGGACAACCTTGCCAACGTATCTATGCTTTCGGGTACGAAATCAGTGGTCGATGCCCCAACGAAGGACTACACATACCCTCGTCCGCTTCGTCTCGGACGTCGGCCCAGCCGTATCCCAAAGCAAAGTCATCGTGGACCTGATCCTTCTCGAGTTGCTTCTGGAGCAAGGCGGCTGCTATTGTGCTTTTCCCTGTCTGTGGTTCGCCCAAGAGGAGAATCTGTTTCGACGGGATCGAGCGTGAATTAGAGACTGAGTCAAGGATTGAGGACCACAGATCCTGCGTTGGGGAAACTGGTCTTGAGGCCGCTTGTGTCATCTTTTCTCATGCACCACTGTATGGCCGAGTCCAAAACCTGGCCGCTTTGTTTTCCGCTCTGGATTCCTCCATCAACAATGTCAGCCACAAAAGCCCCACCAGTAGCAGCAGTCATCACTCCAAGATACAGTGTCGACGAAGGTGGTCCAGTTCGGACGCTCACACTCCCGGCGTGGACGATCGTGGCCGAGGTCCACCCAATGTCCAACGCAACTCAACTCGACGCGCTTGACGCGGAACTCAAGATGAATCTGCCTGAGATGACTTTTGGAGCAAACCGTATCAACCTCAAGCATCGCCCCTCGGGCTGGCAGTACGAGTTCTCGACTAAAGAGGCTCTTCGTGGAGTGAAGAACGGGCCAATGGAAGAGGGAGATGGCGCTGTCAAGGTCAAGCACGCGGATGAATGGTTGAAGAGTAGGTATGTCTCGGTTAACTCGATCCTTTGGCCCCCAAGCCTTACGGTACTCCCCACAATAGAACGAACATGAATACTGACATACCGATACCTGATACCATTCCAATCAAGTCATATGACTGGACTTATACTACTGTGTATGAAGGACACGCATGCCCTGAGTCCCCGAAGGTGATTCGCTTCCAAGACGCCGATCATTCGAACCATTCGCACTCGATACCTATGGATGAACTAGCACGGCACGACCCCATCCTTTTTTATGCGCAGACTTTGCTATTCGAGGATGAACTGCATGACAATGGTTCCTCCTCGCTACTTGTTCGACTGGTCAGTGCTGAATCAATTTGGTAGGGGCCAAATTGGTCTAATGCAATCCCTACAGAGAGTCATGCCTGGGTGCATATTCCTTTTGTCCCGACTGACGCTACGCGTCGATCATGTCCTCTTCCGGACATTCGACACACGACTCTACCATTCTTTTCACTCCTCACCACCTCTGGTCATCAGAGAGACAGTTGGTTTAGAGGCCCCATATGACTACATACGAAAAGTAAGGACAACTTTCTCCTTGCCCATTGATTTAGTGACTTAAATGACCTTGCCCGGCAGCGGCTTCCTGATCCGGACGATTTAACACCGCTGACGGACGCCACTTTTGTGGCGAACACGTTGACCGCAATGTCTGAGGAGGAAAAGAAGGCGGGCGCAGGCACTGGCTGGCGGGGAATCGGGAGGCATGTGCAAGTTGCGGTACTGGATCGCACGTCAGGAGTGACAGACGCGTTGAAAGACCTCAATATCTCGTAGTAGTGTTTCTGGCAGCTGAGATCACTGTCGACTTTCCAAATGAACGAACTGATGCGATATCACGCAATATTTGAAGTCAAATTACCCACTAGACGTATGCAGGGGCTCTTAGGGGCTCATTGGGAATGACAGGCCCTGGAATGGTGGCAACAAAGCTAGACTCCCCTCCAACCCCCTCCTTCCCATACGCTTTCTTCGATGGACTAGGGCCCTCACATATTATCACCAGTTTAGCTTCTATGTCGAACTTGTCACGCCCTGTTGCACCTCTCCCACACCCTACTCGCTCGCGCCTCCGCTCCTCTCAAATCCTCACCACCCTTGCGCAGATCATCTCCGAGCTCGTGCAAAACTCCCTCGACGCAGGCGCAAAACATGTAGACGTGGGTGTCGATGTAGAAGGATGGGAGTGTTGGGTACGAGACGATGGATGTGGGATTTCAAGGCAGGATTTGGGCAAGCTAGAGGGGCGGTATAGTGAGTCACTTCAGGGAGTGCAAGCAAAAAACGGAAGGTGCATTAATACCCCCTTTGGCAGTGACTTCCAAGGCCCATGAGCCGCACTCGCTTAGAGAAGTGTCGATGTTTGGGTTTCGAGGGGAAGGTATGGCCCCTGCGTTGACACGAAGAGACTTCTATTTGACTTCCTGTGGTGTAGCTTTGGCTTCTGCTGCCGACCTCTGTTGTTTGGAGGTATGCTCGCGGACAAAGACCTCGAAAGAGACTTGGTCGGTTATACTCAAAGTGTGAAGAGCCTCGCTAGTCGATATCTTCTACTGAATCGAGGTGCCTTTTAGGGAAATCAGAGACTTCATTATGGTCCAGCTGTGCGATGGCGAACGGAAACCCCCGGAACCGTCGTGTCGATTCGAGATGCATTCTATAACGTACGTTTTCACCCCTGCTCTGTAATCGCTCTCTCAGAAAGTAGAAAGTTGCCAGTGCGCCGCCGCACCCATCCCAACCCCACACGAACAATTGAGTTGGTGAAACACACCTTGGAGGAGTTCGCGCTGGTGTACTATGACGTCGCGTTTACATTGGATAATCTCGCTGTCAATAGGAATAACCTACGGAAGGGTAGAGTTTTGAGTATTCCGAAGGCGAGTCGGGTTCTCTCTCCAGGTCTCTAAGCTTATCGAGAATGTAGAGCGACTCCATATTGGATACATTTAGACATATCCATGGTCGTGCATTGGCAGAGGTAAGCATCGCATGCTGTGATACGAGCCACTAATGACCAAGTTCTAGCATGTTGAGCTCGTGCAAGAAACCGCCGAGGGAACTACAGTGGAAGGCTTTATTAGTCTAGAAGGTTCTATATCGAAAGTCCGTCTATGAAGGCTTCCGTTCTCCCTGAATCGAGCCTCACTATCTCCTCAGGTGTATCAATTTCTGTGTATGTGGATGAAATCCGGTTGTAAATGACTCACGCGCCTTTCTCAGACATCAATAAGCATCCTGTGCACCCATCGAACATTCATCGCGCTATCGACGCTTGTTTCACTGGGAGTACGTTTGGCAAGCATGTAAGCTGACGAGTTACTCCGCATTCCCGAGATGTACTTAAGAGCACCATATGTAGGCCTATGATCACGAAGGGGAAACATCTGCTCCACGTAGCCGTAGGTGGTTCATCTTTGAGTCACGACCTGTCCCAGTAGACTCACTCTATCCATAGCACGCCGTAGATCACCCCGCAAGAACGAGAAGAGGCCTGTCTATGTTCTGAACATCAACCTCCCCCAGGAGACGGTGGACATGTGTATAGAACTGTCTAAACACTCCATACAGGTCTCTGTACGTGCTCAGCGCCTTATCAGATCTGGATTTTACCCCCGATTCTAGTACAGTGATCAGCTCACCAAATTTGTCATTGTCATTGTCCGCGCGTTCCTGATGAAGCACGGCTTCGCAAAAAATCGAGTCAATACCACATGTGAAGGGGGAATTGGGGAGGTGATAAATCCATCCCCTGCCAGGAAGAAACGAAAGCGTGACTGGACGGAGGCACCGCTTCCTACGGAGTCGTCATTTGATATGAACACCTCGGTTTCAACAAACAATGAAAGGCCTCAGACGTCCATCGACCCTACTGAATATACGAGATATGGTGGTCCCACAATCATTCATGCTGTATGTGTTTCTGCTGCTCAAAGTTATCACTAGCTGCACAACCTTCACAGAATCCTTCCTTGGATCAAGAAGAAGATGTACTCTGGATCGACCCACAAACTCACCAGCCTTACAAAGTCAATTCACGCAGTGGAACGTCAACCAGGATTTGTGGAGGATCTACAAACTTCTTTCCTGCTACCGCAGCGTGCCGAGGTGGTCTGAGGTCCTGTAAAGTGAACAAAGGAATTGACCACTCAGAAACTCCGGAATGGATCCAGCAAGCAATGGAAGTACGTGCTGAGAGGAACAATATTTCCCGTGCCCACTCATGAATGAACGAATGAACAGGGCATAGGTGCATCGGTATTTACAGCGGAAGGAAAACCAGATGTGTGGTCTATAGACTCTATCGCACCTGTACCCGGTCCCTCAGTCACCCAACATGATTCTTCAACGGAAACTCGCAGACGGCAGGAGCAACGTGCCATAAAAAGCCAAACGCATACTACTAGCAGGTTCAGCAAAGAGGAATTGGCAAATGCAAGAATCATCGGTCAAGTCGACTGCAAGTTCGTCGCGTGCTCATTGCCTGGCGATTCAACAAATGAGGGAGAGCCCGTACTTGTTCTGATTGATCAACATGCAGCCGACGAACGAGTTAGAGTGGAGAGATTTTTGAAGGAATTGTGTAAAGGTGCCTTACGGGGTGGTGTCGAGAGCGCTGCGTTGGGTGCAAAGAGGGGAGTTGTTCTCACAAGAGATGAGGCTACGCTCTTAGAACAAAAAGAGGTCCTGCAAGAGCTTCGAAGATGGGGGCTTCATGTTGAGCCTGTTGCGATATTGGAAAGCCTGATGGCGAACTGGGTGCAAGTGGATGTCCTGGCCGTGCCAGGGTTTCTACGAGACAAGGTGAGGTGATTAGGCTTCTCCCTATCTGGTAAGTACTAAAGGAAATGTCCAGTTGTTACAGGGCGACGAACTTCAAAATCTCCTCAAAGGATGTCTCGCAAAGTACAAACTCGAAGGTTGTCCACAGTGGTCCCATTCTTCAATGGGTGAGCTACCTGAGAAAGAGTGGCTCCGTGCTCTCAAGTTGTGTCCTCGGGAGCTCGTCGAACTAGTCAATTCTAAAGCCTGTCGCGGTCAGTCGGGTTCCATGAGGCCACTCCTTTCCTCATTGATGACTTATTGCTTTCAATTTACAGGTGCCATCATGTTTAACGATAAGCTAGGATTGGGTCAGTGTGAACGGCTCGTGCACCACCTATCCAAAACGGTATTCCCTTTCCAGTGCGCTCACGGGCGACCATCGATGGTGCCTTTAACTATCCTCGACGTGCTAGATTCATCTTCCAGGCCGACCAGGCATCCTGATCCTCTTAAATGGACGAATCTAGTTTCATGAAATCATATCGTGTGAAAACTCAAAGACTGTAAGAATCTCGGTGCCAGTCGGAAGGGAAGTGAGTTGCTCATGACAAAACAATCTCGCCACGAGGCTATGACGTCAATAATTAGATCCAATCCTCAAAACCAAGCACCACCGGCCACGGGGGCTTAATGAATCGCTCTTGCTTGCCGGCCTCAGCCAAGGCATCGAGGCGAGCAAACTCCTCAGGCGAGAGCTTCACGCCCAATGGTTTGGAAATGTTATCCACTATACGTGAGGGGGTGACCGATTTAGGGACTACGATGATATCCCTATGGACTATGATTTCGATTAGATTCGTTCGTTTGGCGAAGACTTTCAAGCGTGACTAACTGAGATAGGCCAACAATATTGCAGAAGGGTCTACACCGTGACTGCTTGCGACCTCTAGAACGACTTCATCCTTGAAGAGCCTCGAGTCGGTGCTGCCGAGTGGGGAGTATGCTTGAGCTCTGATTCCCTTCTCGGCCATGAACCCCAACAACTTTTTCTGTGGATTGTACACGTGCAACTCCAGCTGGTTGACCGCGGGGATGACCGTCGCTTCGGGAAGGATCTCGTTGAGTTTTAGCTCGGAGAAATTTGAGACGCCGATGGATTTGACCTTTCCAGAAGCGACAAGAGCTTCCATCTGTTTCCATGTATCTATTAGTTTCCAGTCGCGAATGACATCGCGGGAACCATCGGGTAAGGTCGGGAAGAGGGGATGGTTCCCGACAGGGTTAAGGTGTATTGGCCAGTGGACCAAGAGGACTAAAGGTGTAGGATCAGTAAGTGATTCCACGGTAAACAACAGGAGGAAACGGCGCACGATCGAGGTAGTCCAGGCCGAGATTTTTGAGGGACAGATCGAGGCTTTCCTCTACCCGGTTAATGTAGGTCGTCCAAACTTTCGATGTAACGAAAATCTCCTCCCTTGGTACCCCAGAGGCCTTGATTCCTGCACCTACGGCAGCTTCGTTGCCATACGCCTAGAAATGGGAGGTGAATATCATAGTGGTGCTTACGAGGAGCGACCCACAAAAGCGCAATCGATATGGCGATAGCCGGCCTCTTTCAGAGCGTATTCAACTGCGGAAGTGACTTGATCTGCTTGCGACTGCCACGTTCCTGCAAGCGCGAAGTCAGACGCGGCGACCAGGGGGCTGGAGTACCACTATCGCCAACATACCAAGGCCGATGACTGGGATCTCCTTTCCGTTGTTGAGCTTGAGTCTCGGGACATCCTCAGGCCTGACCATAGATGCGTTGGATGAGTGATGGCGGAAGAGAAATGCGAGGACGAGGGGAAGAATGAGCAAGCGTAATGTGCGGAGGAAGGCATCAACCATCGAGATCTGGCCCGTTCCTGTACCTGCCTGTGGCCCGGGTACGCGGGTACACGGGGGCAGGTCCGGGTGAACCCGTGTCGAAGTCGAAGGACGTCGAAGGTGGAGCGGCGGTCCGGCTGGCTGCCACTGACCAAAAAGTGGAAGTACTGGACAGAAAATCCCAGTGATATGACTCGTAGGGTCCAGCGGAATTTCAGGCCCAATGCGCCTCAGGACCGGGAAGCTTAGCCAAACATGAATTAGGGGTGCACGTCCGTATGAGGGTTCTTCTGAGACTTTGAGGTGACCATGTGTACCACAAATTAGCATAGGTGTGTTCATTATATTCCCAGCCAACCGCGAAACGGGACTGTCTCCGGACGACGCGCTAGGACGGCCAAATTATGTCGAGAACGTGAGAAATACGGTGGAGAATTTTCAGGAAATATCGTTTTAAGAATTTCTCGACTATGCTGGTGACCCGGTGTGATTGCGTCGACACCGACGCGTCTGACAGGTTTGGAAATTCCAGAATTTGCCACTTGCTTTCCACCACATCCATCGGCGCCACACTACCATATCAATGGGGAAATGGTCAGAAATTCCGCAAATATACTTGAATGCATCATCAACAATTATTTAGGACTCTTCAGCACACAGACGAGGTCCTCCTCTCCAAAATGCGCAAATTTATGTAAGAAACTCGCTCATCACAAGCACCCGGCCGCTCAACGTGTTCTCTCTTCCATACTAGTATGGACGCTATAGATAAGCACAGTGAAGAAAAGCCCAGGGAGGGCGAGGCCAGACCAGTTACCTATGAGATGTTTGTCGAAATGCTTGATCCCAAGGACTCCTTCAGCTCAAAACTCATCGAGATACTTGTCAAGGTCAGTCTATCACCAGGAGCCTCCAGAGTGCAACGATGCTGACCAACATTCCCTTCCACTATCTCGTTGCAAACAGGAATTCGGAGAGCGCAACGCCCGACGGACCCCTGTCGACCGCCAACTGCACATCGCTAGCCGAACCGTACAATCTCTCACCATCCTCCCTCGTAGCGCCAGCATCTACCCTGACTCCCAACCTCGTCCAACCCCTACGCAGCGCGGCAGACGACCGTGGCTTGACTATGAACCCACAACGCTCCGTCTGCCTAGAGTTGTGCCTAGAGTCTTATTTCCACCCAATCCAGATGGCTCTCGTACCACACGCAGGCGAGAGCCTGTATTGAGCGACATATTTGCCGGAAACCCATGGGCGGACATGCCTGACGAGGAGCTGGACGATACCACCGTCGATCTTACGACTGACGGTGCCGAGTTTGGTGCCCGGCTGGACTCGAATCTCTATGACGCATTGGCGCCTTCCAGTCACGTTCGAAGATCCGCCTTTTCCGCTACCACTAGTGAAACCGGGGCACCAAGGACCGCATCTCCAGAACTTCTGGAAGGAGTAAACGAACCAGGAGAGGATCAAGAGAACGATCATGAGACCTTACATGGCCTTTCGGAAGCAGCATTGGCACGCCTGTTCGATTTCGAGCCAACATTAGATGAGAATGGGAGATTTCGAGTCGAACGAGTCGAACGCGGCACAAGGGACGCGGGCATGGAGATGGACCGTTGGAATCTCGATTCCTCTATGGATATGAGCAATAACAGTGCTGGTGGGAGTGGGGAAGGGACGAGTGCTGCTTCTGCTTCTGCTTCTGCCGCTTCCAGCTCGTCAACTGTGAGGGGAGTATTCCCCCGGCGCCCACCGTCCGTCAGCAGTCAGCCTTTTCGTCAAAGCTCCGTTCGTCGTAATCGTTTCAGAGCCGGCGATTCCGCCTCAATGAGAAGGAGGTTAGCCAATCGAGAATTGAGTCTGGCTACGGGTAGTGCTGGATCAGCGTGGGCTCGATGGGAGGTGGACTCTGACGACGGGCAGCCAAGTTCCTCACTTTATACGACACGAACAAACAGGAGGCCTAACTTAAACCTAGGGGGACGCCCGGGACTCGGTGTCGGGAGTCATTTTCACGAGATGCAGGTTTATCGTCGGCTTATGAGGGAAGGAGAGCGGGATCTTCGGCGGAACTGGGCTGCAGCGGACGCAAATGCAGATCAGCCATCTGCAAGCGAAGGTGGTACTGATCCGACCAATGTCCCCACGGAATCGGGTTCGAGCTCGATTGCGACCGTGATTCCGACTGCAGTTGGACCTGCGGGTCTCTATTTCCATCCTGATAACCCACCTATTGAGACCACTGGACTCATGCCATCGCCATTTGCATCACGTACAGATCTCCTTGCCTCAAGTGCTGGCACGCGTAGGCGTGTTGAATTTCCCTTCCCGCCACGGGATCTGGGGAGAGATGCATACTATCGAGGCGCGGGGTCGTCGCTATTTGGGATGGATGAACCACACGCGCTTCCTGCCGGCGGGGTGGACGAACTCGTCGGGGTGGAATTGGGTCATTCGCCACCTATGCCAAGAGACCTTGGTATTGAGAGTCTGGCGGCCTCATCGGCGTCGGCATCGGGGTCTTTGTCAGCGGTCGGCGAGCATGGTGGATCCGTACCGGGCGGGCAACTCGTACATGCGTACTCCAGTGTGGACGGAAATAGTCGGGTACGGTACGGACCCGGATCAGCAGGGGCAACACCTCGGGCACGATCTTTCAGCCATCTCTCCCCGGAGGAAGTGGCGCCGACTGGCCTCGAAAGGTGGCGGCAACCTTCACCGCAACAATCATCAGTACCATTGCAGGGGCCGCAGGTCGCACACTCTCCAAATAGGGAAGACGAAGCGGACGCCGCGTCGGTTGCAGCCTTATTACAAGGATGAGCGCACAGATGTGGTTGGATCGTCTGCGCAAGTACAACAGCGTTCGCGATAGCCTGTATCATAAAGCTTGTGAAGGGAGTCATCGTACATCCATATTGTATACCGCATTCTTTTTTCTTATGCAGTATGTACACCTACCATACAATTGTAGGCAGTTTGTTCGGTTTTTCACCTTCCGTCGAAAGCGGGCAATAAGTATCAGAATACTACGTACCACGAGCTTGAAATGACCGACTTGGACAGCTGCCGGTCAAATAGAAGTGGAAGGAGAGGCAGTTTCACTGCTCGGGTTCGTG
>WNFL01236400.1_pt1 | contig 14820 bp, 18 predicted proteins | sample 5400361 | NCBI WGS metagenome assembly WNFL01 (sample SAMN13153351, study PRJNA577476) | soil metagenome | isolation source: 40 cm soil on Douglas fir-dominated hillslope | place: USA:California | collected 2013-09-17
CGACGCCGATGCCGACGGTGCGCTGCTTCCAGATGCGGTTCTCGGTGAGCAACGTCTCGTAGTCGTCGACGTACTTCGGGAAGCGCTCGGTGAAGTCCTCGAGGAAATCGAGCAGCGAGCCGCGCCTGTTCTCATTCAGCTTGCTTATTTCTTTTTCATTGTGGATCTTGGACGCCTGGTACTGCGGCATCGCATCGGGGAGGTCGCGATAGACGCCACCCGGCCGGTAGTAGGCCGCGTGCATGCGCGCGCCCGAGACCGCCTCGTACGCGTCCATCAAGTCCTCGCGCTCGCGGAAGCAGTAGAGGAAGACGGTCATGGCGCCGATGTCGAGGCCGTGCGCGCCGAGCCACAGCTCGTGGTTGAGGATCCGCGTGATCTCGTCGAACATCACGCGGATGTACTGCGCGCGCAGCGGCGGCGTGATGCCGAGCAGCTTCTCGATCGCCAGCACGTAGGCGTGCTCGTTGCACATCATCGAGACGTAATCGAGCCGGTCCATGTACGGCAGCGACTGGATGAAGGTCTTGTGCTCGGCGAGCTTTTCGGTCGCCCGATGCAGCAGGCCGATATGGGGATCGGCGCGCTGGATCACCTCGCCGTCGAGCTCGAGCACCAGGCGCAGCACGCCGTGCGCCGCCGGGTGCTGCGGGCCGAAGTTCAGGGTGTAGTTGCGGATTTCCGCCATTATTTTTCTTTTGCGTAGTTCTCTTCCCGCACGATGCGCGGCGTGACTTCGCGCGGGTCGATCGTCACCGGCTGGTAGATGACGCGCTTCTGCTCCGGGTCGTAGCGCATCTCGACGTGGCCGGAGAGCGGGAAGTCCTTGCGGAACGGATGGCCGACGAAGCCGTAGTCGGTGAGGATGCGGCGCAGGTCCGGATGCCCGTCGAAGACGATGCCGAACAGGTCGAACGCCTCGCGCTCGAACCAGTTCGCCGCCGGCCACACGTCGACCAGCGACGGCGCGATCGGGAACTCGTCGTCGGCGCAGAAGTGGCGCACGCGCAGCCGGTAATTGTTCTTTACGGATAAAAGATGGACCACGACGGCGAAGCGCTTGCCTTCGCGGGGGCGGTCGCCGTACGCGGCGTAGTCGACGCCGCAGAGATCGATCAACTGCTCGAAGCCTTGGCGCTCGCGCAGGCTTTCGCAGGCCGCCTTGAGGTCGGACACCTCGACGGTCAACTCGCCGAGGCGCTCCGACGGGTTGAGGTCCTTGATCGCGTCGAAGAGCTTCTGAATCCTGGGTGTCATCGAGCGATGGTGTTTGTTCTCTTGATCTTGTTCTGCAGCTGCACGATGCCGTAGAGCAGCGCTTCCGCGGTCGGCGGGCAGCCCGGCACGTAGATGTCGACCGGCACGATGCGGTCGCAGCCGCGCACCACCGAGTACGAGTAGTGGTAATAGCCGCCGCCGTTGGCGCACGAGCCCATCGAGATCACCCAGCGCGGCTCGGCCATCTGGTCGTCATCACGTCCGACTGGCGCGGGCTGGGGCGAAAGACGATGCCGAAGCGGTCGAGGTCGTAGCGCGCCGCGCCGGCGTGCATCATCTCGACCGCGCAACAGGCGAGGCCGAAGGTCATCGGCCAGAGCGAGCCGGTGCGCGTCCAGTTGACGAGCTTGTCGACGCTCGTCGTGACGAAGCCCTGCTGCAGGACGCCTTCTATTCCCATTCCAACGCACCTTTCATCCACTCGTAAACGAAGCCCACCGTCAGGATCGCCAGGAACAGCATCATGGCGAGGAAGCCCGGCAGGCCGATGTCGTTGACCACCGTCGCCCAGGGGAAGAGGAAGGCGATCTCGAGGTCGAACAGGATGAAGAGGATCGCCACCAGGTAGTAGCGAACGTCGAACTTCATCCGCGCGTCCTCGAACGCCTCGAAGCCGCACTCGTAGGGCGAAAGCTTCTCGGGGTCGGGCCGGCTCGGCCCGAGCAGCTTGCCGAGCACCATCGGCGCGACGCCGATGGCGGTGGCAACGCCGATGAACAGCAGAATCGGAAAGTATTCAGCGAGCATGATTTTGGTGCCCACGAGCAGACTCGAACTGCTACGGCTTTTTAGGCCACCAGCCCCTCAAGCTGGCGTGTCTACCAATTTCACCACGTGGGCGAATCTGCAATTATCCCTTAAAAAATCACTGCGGTACCTGCCGTCCCGCTATTGCGGGACCTGTTTATCCTTCGCTGCTTCTGCAGGCGGCTTCGGCACGTCCGCAGCCGGTGATTGCGGCGCCGGTTTCTGCTCCGCGGCGGGCTTGCTCTGCTGCTGCTTGCTGCGGATCGACTCGATCACGCCGCCGCCCTGCTCCGCCGGCCGGCGCGTCGCCACGTACGCGAGCGCGAGGCTGAGGATGAAGAAGAGCGCCGCGAGCACCCCCGTCGTGCGCGAAAGGAAATTCGCCGAGCCGGTGGCGCCGAAGAGGCTGCTCGAGGCGCCGCCGCCGAAGCCCGAGCCCATGTCGGCTCCCTTGCCGTGCTGGAGCAGCACGAGGCCGATGATCGCGAGCGCCACCAGCACATGCAGCACGATCAGAACGTTGGTCCAGTAGCTCATGTCGCTGCCGCTTTCAAAATAGTCAGGAAATCCTTTGCCACAAGAGATGCGCCCCCGATCAAACCGCCATCCACATCCGGCATGGCGAAGATCTCGCGCGCATTCTCCGGCTTCACGCTGCCGCCGTAGAGGATCCTCGTGTCGCGGAAGATCTTCGCACGGATGAACTTGTGCACTGCCTGCGCCTGCTCGGGTGTCGCCGTGCGCCCGGTACCGATCGCCCACACCGGTTCGTACGCGAGCACCGCGCCCGAAAACGCCTCGACCCCGGTCGTCGTCAGCACCTCCTGCAACTGCCTCGCCACTACCTGCTCGGTGCGCCCGGCGTCGCGCTCAGCGAGCGTCTCCCCGACGCAGAGGATCGGCACGAGGCGCGCATCCAGCGCCGCGGCGAACTTGGCCGCGACCTGCGCATCGGTCTCGCCGTAAAGCTGCCGGCGTTCCGAGTGGCCGACGAGGACGTATCGGCAGCCGAACTCGACCAGCATCGCCGCCGAGACTTCGCCCGTATACGCGCCCTTGGCGTGCTCGCTTATGTTCTGGGCGCCCCAGGCGAGCGCACTGCCCCGCAACTGCCCGGCGACTTCGCCGAGGTAAGGAAAGGGAACACAGACGGCGCAATCGACGCCGGATAACCCCGCGATCCCGGCCAGCAAGGCGTCGAGCAGTGCCTTGTTGGACGCCCGGCTGCCGTTCATCTTCCAGTTGCCGGCGACCAGCCGGGTGCGTGCCATGCGCGGAGATTTTACTGCATTGCGGCAAGCGACTCGACTGACGGTCCTAAAGGAGGATGAGCGGTCACGGCGCCGTCATCGCGGGGAGGTATATTGGCTTTGCACGAGGGACTGACCGATCGCCGAGCGCGCGTCGATAGTTCGCCGGGATCGGCTTTCCCCTTGGGCACTCTAGAATCCTTCGGGGCGTGCTCCCGGAGAACACCTCGGTTCTCATCGTCGGCGGCGGCCCCTGCGGCCTCATGCTCGCCAACGAGCTCGGCCGCCGCGGCATCGCCACGGTGCTCCTCGACCAGAAGCCCGGCACGGCCTTCAATCCCCAGGCGAATGCGACGCAGGCGCGCACGATGGAGCACTACCGTCGCCTGGGCTTCGCTGACGAGATCCGCAAGCTCGGCATGCCCGAGGATTTCCCGACCGACATCGCGTACTTCACGCGCTTCGCGAAACACGAGCTCGCCCGCTTTCGCCTGCCCTCCTCGCGCGAGGCGCGCCAGCTCATCACCACGCTCGCCGGCTCCTGGAGCGCCGCCGAGCTGCCGCACCGCGTGGCGCAGAAATTCGTGGAGCTAGTCCTGCGGCGCCATGCCGAACGCCTTCCTTCCGTGACCGTTCGTTATGCCTGTCGCGTGAATGCGTTTCAAGTTCACGAATCCCATGTGGAAGCGGACGTGAACGGCCAGAAGATCCGAACCGCCTACCTCGTGGGCGCCGACGGTCCCCGCAGCCTGGTCCGCCAGAAAATGAGCTGGCGCTACGCCGGCGAGACGGGCGTGGCGCGCGATTTCGTCGGCGGACGGATGTACGCCGTGTACTGCCGCGTGCCGGACTTCTACCGCGAGATCCCGCACCCCCCGGCGTGGATGAACGTCAGCTTCAACCGCGAGCGGCGCTCGTTCATGCCGGCGGTCGACGGCCGCGGCGAGTTCGCCTTCCACACGCAGCTCAAGCCGCACGAGGACGAGGCGGCGATCGACGACGCCGGCGCCGCGGCGATGGTGCGCCAGGCGATCGGCGCGCCGCTTCGCGTCGAGGTGCTGGCGCGCGATACGTGGACCGCGGGCCATGCGCTCGTCGCCGAGCGCTTCGCAGAAGGACGCGTGTTCATCGCCGGCGACGCGGCACACCTTTTCACGCCGACCGGGGGCCTCGGCTACAACACCGCGGTCGAAGACGCGGTCAATCTCGGCTGGAAGCTTGCCGCCGTGATCAAGGGATGTCCCGGGTCGCCGCTTCTCGAAAGCTACGAGGCCGAACGCAAGGCGCTCGCCGAACGCAATACCGCGTACGCCCGGAAATTCGCCGACTCGCTCGGCAACTTCCAGCCGGTGGCCGAGATCGAGGACGAGACGCCCGCGGGCGAGGCGGCGCGCCGCCACGCCGGCGAGTACCTCGCCGCGCACGGCCGCGCCGAGTTCAACATCCCGGGCATCACCTTCGGCGGCCGCTACGACGGCTCGCCGGCGATCGTCTCCGACGGCAGCTCGCCGCCTCCTGAAAGCGCGAATACGTATGTACCGACGGCGTGCCCCGGCGGGCGGCCGCCGCACCTCTGGCTGCCCGACGGCCGTTCGCTCTACGATCTCTTCGGCTTCGAATGGACGCTCCTCTGCATGGGCGAAGCTCCGGCCGCCGATGACAGCAACCTGAAAGTCGTGCCGTTGCAGAATGGCGCCGTGCGTGATCTCTACGGCGCGGATTACGCGCTCATCCGGCCCGACCAGATCGTCGCCTGGCGCGGCAACGACGCGCGCGCCGCGCTCCGCGCCCTGGAGAAGCTGCGTGGCTGAGCACCACCACGATCACAACCACGACCATCCCCACGCCCACGCCCACGCGCGTGGCACGCCGGGGAGCGCCTTGCGAACCGCCGCACTGCTCACGGTCGGCTTCGCGGTCGTCGAGGCCGTCGGCGGCTGGTGGACCGGATCGCTGGCGCTGCTCTCGGATGCCGGCCACATGCTCACCGACGGCGCGGCGCTCGCGCTGGGCGCGATCGCAGCGTGGATGGCGCGCCGGCCGCCGTCGCAGCAGCACTCCTACGGGCTCGGACGCGCCGAGGTCGTCGCCGCGCTGGTCAATGCCGCGGCGATGCTGCTCATCGTCCTCGCGCTCGGCTACGAGGCGATGATCCGCTTCCGGCATCCGAGTCCGGTCGACGGCGCCGCCGCGGCGCTCATCGCCGCGGTCGGCCTCGCGGTCAACCTGTGGGTGATGCGGCGCCTCGCGCCGCATGGGCACGACCTCAACACGCGCGCGGCGCGGCTGCATGTCCTGGGCGATGTGCTCGGGTCGATCGCCGCCCTGGCCTCGGGCGCGGTGATCGCGCTCAGCGGCTGGACGCCGATCGACGCCCTCGCCTCGCTCGCGATCTGCGGCCTGATCGCCGTCTCGGCGGTGCGGCTGATGCGCGAGAGCCTGCACGCGCTGATGGAAGGCGTGCCGCACGGCCTCTCGGTCGAGGACATCGGCGGCGAGATGGCGCGCATCGATGGCGTGCTGTCGGTGCAGGACCCTTTCGGGAAGCCGCACCGCGCTCTCGGCGCACATCGTGGTCCGCAGCCTGTCCGACTGGCACCGTGTGCTCGCCGACCTGCAGCATCAGCTCCATGACGACTTCGGCATCGACCACGTCACGCTGCAGCCGGAGTCGAGCGTTCGTCCCCTACGCAGGCTTTAGCAGCCGCTGCGCGGCCAGCGCCAGCAACGCGCCCAGGCATTGCGCCAGCATGAAGGCCCAGATGTGATCCGGCCGGATGCCAGCGAACGTGGCCGTCCAGGCACGCGCCAGCGTCACCGCCGGGTTGGCGAAGGAAGTCGAGGCCGTGAACCAGTAGGCCGCTGCGACGTAGGCCCCAACGGCGAGCGGCGCGGACCAGCGCTCCCTGTCGTCGCAATGAAGGACAACCATCACCAGGCCGAAAGTGGCGACGACCTCGCTCAGCCACTGGCCGATGCTCGAGCGCGCCATCGGCGAGGTTTGCAGCAGCGGCAGATCGAACATCGCGTGGGCGACAAGAACGCCGGCCAGCGCGCCGATGAACTGCGCCGCAAGGTACGCGGGAATCTCCCGCTTCGGAAATCGCCGCGTAAACGCGAACGCGAGGGTCACGAGCGGGTTGAAATGAGCGCCCGAGCGGGCGCTGAAAGCGACGATCAGCGCCATTAGCGCGAATCCCGTCGCAAGCGAGTTGGCGAGCAGCGCAACCGCCGCGTTTCCCTGCGCGAGCCGCTCGCCCATGATTCCGGAACCCACGACGGCGGCGAGCAGGAGCGCCGTACCGAGGAACTCGGCCAGCGCTCGCCGCGCGACGTTCAAGCGATCGACTCTTTCAGGAACAGGTCGATGCGCGCGGAAAGCTCCGTGAAAGCTCGCATGAAAGCCTTTCGCTTGTCCTCGTCCGAGCCAACGACAGCGGCGGGATCCGCCACGCCCCAATGCGCCGTGACGGGCCGCCCGGGCCAGAGCGGACAGGTCTCGCCGGCGGCGGCGTCGCAGACGGTGAAAACGAAATCGAGCTTCGGCGCTCCGGCTACGGCGAATTCATCCCAGCTCTTCGAGCGCAGGGCGGCCGTCTCGAGCCGGCTCTTCCGCAGCAGCTCGATCGCGAAGGGATTTACTGCGCCTTTCGGATGACTTCCGGCGCTGTGGGCCGTGAACCGGCCTTTTCCCGCCGAATTCAGATACGCCTCGGCGAGGATCGATCTCGCCGAGTTTCCCGTGCACAGGAAAAGGACGTTCAGCAACAGGGCTCGGCCCGCAGCGGCGCGCCGGGAATCAGGCTCTGTACCCACAGGCAGGCGCGTCGAAGCAGGCAGTGCACGTACTCGGAACGCTGTCGCCGTGCGCGAGCGTGGAGTTTTTCGATTGTCGAGTAATCGATCTGCATGATGGCCTCGGTGCGTTACGAATGCGCCGGAGCGCAGCAGGCCTTCGCCTCGGCCTTCTCCGGCCGGGTCTCCTGTCCGTACATCGGGACGGAATCGAGGCTGTGGAAGGATTCCCAGGCCACGCCCTGCGGATCGAGCGTCCAGTATTTGTCGCTCTTCGCGTAGCAACACGAGGCGCCCTTCTGCGGCAGCACCGACACATCAGCCTGGGCGAGGCGTGAACCGATCTCCTCGAGCTCCTCACCGTTCTCGGCCTGCAGGCCGAGGTGGTCGAGGCCGGCTTTGCCGCTGCGCGTCGAGATGGCGAAGTTGACGCGCGGATCGTCGAGCATCCATTTCGCATAGTCGTCCTTCTTCACCGCCGGCTCGGCGGCGAACAGCGCCGAGTAGAAGCGGATGCTCTGCTGCAGGTCATGCACGGCGACGTGTACGTGGAAGCGTTTCATTCTGTTCTCCTGGTTTGCACGAGCGCCCGCCGCAGCAGTTCTCGGTGAGAAACGCGACGAGCGAGTTCATGGCCTGGTAGTCGGCGCTGTAGATGACGAAGCGCCCCTCCTGCCGGCTTTGCGCGAGGCCGGCGCGCGTCAGCCCTGCGAGATGGAAAGAAAGCGTCGCTGGCGGCAGCTCGAGCTTCTCGCCGATCGCGCCGGCGGCCAGCCCTTCGCGCCCCGCCTGCACAAGGAGCCGGAAGATTGCGAGCCGCGATTCCTGGGCTAGCGCCGAGAGTGCTTGGACGGTCTGCTTCGTTTCCATATTTCTAGAATCATGGAAATGAAGCTGCTTGTCAAGCCGCGCGCTAAGTCCTTGAGCGGTTTACCGGTAGCAGGAGCAGGACCACGAACGAGGCGATGCCGAGGCTGGCGGTGAAGACCAGCGATGCGGTCCCGTAGCGGACGAGCAGCAGATCGAAGACAAACGGCGAGGTGGCGCTGATGAAGCGCGCCGGCGCCATCATCAGTCCCTGGCGCAGCCCGTAGCCGACTGCGCCGAAAATCGCGAGCGGCATGAAGAAGGTTCCCGCCGGCGCGCCCGTACCGATGAGCACAGCGGCGCCCACCGGATGCGCGAGTGTGGCGATGCGCGCGGACACGATCGGGTGCGCGCGGCGCATCAGCCAGAACTCGAGCACGCGCGCCGCGACCTGCGCCGGGCCGACCAGGGCCGCCGCGGCCACCGCGGCGGCGAGGCTCGCGCCCGATTCCTGGAGGACCCTCGGCAGGTGCGCCGCCATCGCCGTGCTGCAGAACCAGGTGGCGGCAAACACGAACGACAGCCCCACTATCACGGCGAGGCGGCCTTTGCGTGTTTCGTCAGGTTGCTGCGCGTCGCTTTCGTGCGAGCGCCCGGAGGGCAGCATGAGATTGATCGGCAGCCCGATGACGAGATGCGCCGCCGCCCAGACATAGCAGGTCGCCCGCCAGCCGAGCGTCACGTCCATGTACGCGGAGAGCGGCCAGCAGACGGTGCTGGCGAATCCCGCGATCAGCGTGATGCCGGTGATCGAGCGGCGCGCGTCGCGGCCGTAGATTCCCGCGAGCGTCGAGAACGCCGCCTCGTAGAGCCCAGTGCCCATGCCCACGCCGATCACGAGCCAGCTAGCGAAGAGCGACGCCATGCCGGTGCAGGTTCCGAGGCCGGCGAGCCCGAGCGCGAAGACCAGGTTCGAGACGGGGAGCACGCGCCGCCCGCCATGGAGGTCGATCAGGCGCCCGGCCGCGGGCCCGAGCGCCGCCGAGAGCAGCAAGCCGGCGGAAAAGGCGGTGAAGATCCAGGCGGTGCCCAGGCCGAGCTCGGCCGCCATCGCGTTGGCGAGGATCGCCGGCAGGTAGTAAGTCGAGCCCCAGGCGAGCGTCTGCGCCAGCCCGAGCGCGATGACGACGTGCGCGGGCTTGCTCAGCACGCCTAGATTCGGCTAATGCGCGGCGCTCTTGACGGCGTCGGCGATGCTCTTCGCCGCGGACTCGATCGCTTTTCTCGGCTCGCCTTCCACCATCACCCGCAGCACGGGCTCGGTGCCCGAGGGCCGGAGCAGCACGCGGCCCTTGCCGTTCAGCGACTTCTCCGCCGCGGCCTGCGCCTTCTTGATCGACTGGTGCTTCTTCCAGTCGAAGTCGCGCGGCACCGCGACGTTGAGCAGGACCTGCGGGTACATCACCAGATCGGCGGTGAGCTTGGCGAGCGAGCTGCCGGATTCGCGCAGCGCGTGCAGCACCTGCAGCGCCGAGACGATGCCGTCGCCGGTGGTGTGCTTGTCGAGGCAGATGATGTGGCCCGAGTTCTCGCCGCCGAGCTGCCAGTCTTTCTCGCGCAGGAGCTCGAGCACGTAGCGGTCGCCGACCTTGGCGCGCGCGAAGCCGATGCCCAGGTGCGCCATCGCCTTCTCGAAGGCGAAGTTGGTCATCAGCGTCCCGGCCACGCCCGCGAGTTTCTGCTTGCCGCTGCGATGCTTGGCGATGGCGAAGAGGAGCTGGTCGCCGTCGTAGAGCTTGCCGGCGCTGTCGACGATCAGCACGCGGTCGCCGTCGCCGTCGAGGGCGATGCCGAGATCGGCTTTTTGCAGCGCGACTTCTTTCTTCAGCGACGCCGGCGCGGTCGCGCCGAAGCTGTCATTGATGTTGAAACCGTCGGGCTTGACGCCGATCGCCACCACGTCGGCGCCGAGCTCGTGGAAGACGTGCGGCGCGACGTTGTAGGCGGCGCCGTGCGCGCAGTCGACGACGATCTTCATGCCGCGCAGATCCAGCTCGGCCGGGAAGGTCGACTTGCAGAACTCGATGTAGCGCCCGCCGGCATCGTCGACGCGCCAGACGCGGCCGAGCTTGGCCGCCTCGTTGCAGCCCATCGCCTTGTCCATCTCCGCCTCGATCGCCGCCTCGGTCGCGTCGGGCAGCTTGAAGCCGTCGCCGGAGAAGAACTTGATGCCGTTGTCGGCGTAGGGATTGTGCGAGGCGCTGATGACCACGCCCGCCGGGAGGCGCAGCGCGCGCGTCAGGTACGCGACCGCGGGCGTAGGCACCGGGCCGCACATGTGTACGTCCGAGATGCGCGTGTCCTTGCCGATCAGCACCGCGGGATGCTTCGTCTTGCCCGACAGCACCTTGCCCGCCGCGTAGCCGAGGCGCATGACGAAGTCCGGCGTCATCGGGCTCTGCCCGACCGTGCCGCGCACGCCGTCCGTGCCGAAGTGTCTACGACTCATGTCGATAAGCCTGCCATACCGCGATCACGTCCCGGGTCTCCCTCACATCGTGGACGCGCAGTATTCTGGCCCCGCCTTGCAAGGCGAGCAAAGCGAGCGCGAGGCTGCCGGCGACGCGCTCCTCCACCGGCCGGCCGGTGATCTTGCCCAGCGACGATTTGCGCGAAAGCCCCGCAAGGAGGGGGAATTCCGAGAGTTCGCTCAACTTCTTGAGGAGGGCGAGGTTGTGTCCGAGCGTTTTGCCGAAGCCGAAGCCCGGATCGACGACGATGCGCGCGGCGGCGATCCCGGCGTCCAAAGCGGCTGTAACGCGCTCTTTTAGAAAGCTTTTGACCTCGCGCACGACGTCATCGTAATGCGGGTCGCGTTGCATGGTCGCCGGCTCGCCTTTCTTGTGCATGAGGCAGACGGCGCACTGGCTTTTTGAAACAGCATCGAGCGCCCCGGGCGCCGCGAGCGCTTCGATGTCGTTGATCATGGATGCGCCCGCCGCCAGCGCGGCGCGCATGACTTCCGGGCGCCTCGTGTCGATGGAGACGGGCTTTTCGAGGTTCTTCAGACCCTCCAGGATCGGCAGCACCCTGTCCATCTCTTCCGAGGGTGTGACCGGGAGGGCGCCGGGACGGCTGGACTCTCCGCCGATGTCCAGAATGTCAGCGCCGTCCTCCGCGAGCTTCCGGGCGTGCGCGATGGCGGCTCCGGGATCGAGAAATTTCCCGCCGTCGGAGAACGAATCGGGCGTGACGTTCACCACGCCCATGACCAGCGGTCTATCCAGCGATAAGGAGAAGCTCCCGCACTGCAGATTCACGCAGCGGGGGTCGGAGCGGTTTCTCCTTGCGCGCCGCCGTCGCTCGCCGGCGGCTTGGCGGGCTGCGAGCCGGAAGGCTTGGGCGGCCGCGGCGGCTTGCCCGACATGATGTCGGCGATCTGGTCGGCATCGAGCGTCTCGAACTCGAGCAGCGCCGCCGCCATCACCTCGACCTTGTCGCGGTTCCCCTCGAGGATCTTGCGCGCGACGGCGTATTGCTGATCGATGATGCGGCGGATCTCGGCGTCGACCTTCTGCATCGTCGCCTCGGACACGCTCTTGTGGGTGGTGACCGAGCGTCCCAGGAAAACCTCGCCCTCGTTCTCGCCGTAGACCATGGTGCCGAGCTCGTCGGACATGCCCCACTGCGTCACCATGCGGCGCGCGATCTCGGTGGCGCGCTCGAAGTCGTTCGAGGCGCCGGTGGTCATCTGGTGCATGAACAGCTCCTCGGCGATGCGGCCGCCGAACAGCACCGCGATCATGGAGAGCAGGCGGTCGCGATCCTGGCTGTAACGGTCCTCGGTGGGCAGCTGCATCGTCACGCCCAGGGCCCGGCCGCGCGGGATCACCGTCACCTTGTGCACCGGATCGGTCTTCGGCAGCATGCGCGCGACGATCGTATGGCCTGACTCGTGGTAGGCAGTATTGCGGCGCTCTTCCTCGGGCATGACCATCGAGCGGCGCTCGGCGCCCATGATGATCTTGTCCTTGGCGCGCTCGAAGTCCTCCATGTCCACCAGGCGCTTGTTGCCGCGCGCGGCGAACAACGCCGCCTCGTTCACCAGGTTGGCAAGGTCCGCGCCCGAGAAGCCGGGAGTGCCGCGCGCGATGATGTCGGGCTTCACGTCCGGCGAGAGCGGCACCTTGCGCATGTGGACCTTGAGGATTTCCTCGCGGCCGCGGATGTCCGGCAGCGGCACGACGACCTGGCGGTCGAAGCGGCCCGGGCGCAGCAGCGCCGGGTCGAGCACGTCGGGCCGGTTGGTCGCGGCGATGACGATCACGCCCATGGTGGCCTCGAAGCCGTCCATCTCCACCAGGAGCTGGTTCAGCGTCTGCTCGCGCTCGTCGTTGCCGCCGCCCAGGCCCGCGCCGCGCTGGCGGCCGACCGCGTCGATCTCGTCGATGAAGACGATGCACGGCGCGTGCTTCTTCGCCTGCTCGAACATGTCCCTGACGCGCGCGGCGCCGACGCCGACGAACATCTCGACGAAATCGGAGCCCGAGATGGAGAAGAACGGCACCTTGGCCTCGCCGGCGATGGCGCGCGCGAGCAGCGTCTTGCCGGTGCCCGGGGCGCCGACCATCAGCACGCCGCGCGGGATGCGGCCGCCGAGCTTCTGGAACTTGGACGGGTCGCGCAGGAAGTCGACGAGCTCCGCCACTTCCTCTTTCGCCTCCTCGCAGCCCGCGACGTCGGCGAAGGTGACGGTGTTGGTGGATTCGTCGAGCATCCGCGCGCGCGACTTGCCGAACGAGAACGCGCCGCCGCGCCCGCCGCCCTGCATCTGGCGTCATGAGGAGCGAAGGCTCCTCTTCCGGCTTGGCTTCGATCTTGACGCCGTACTTGAGCAGGTCGGACACCAGCCAGATGTCGCCCGGGGAGTAGCTGGTCACGCGCTTGCCGTCGGCGGTCGTCGCTTTGAGCTGGCGGCCCTCGATCGTAACCTTGGCGATTTTCCCGGACTTCACCTCCTCCAGGAACTGCGAGTACTCCATCGGCGCCACCGCCGCCTGGCGGGTGTTGAACTGGTTGAACACGGTCATCAGCACCAGCCCGATAACGAGCCAGATGACCAGGTTCTTGAGCATGTTATTCAATGACTTGCTCCTATAGCGGCCGAGCCGTTTTTTGCAGCGCGGAATCTTTCATCTTACAGGCGCAGCAAGCCCCGCGCCACCGGGATTACAGGGTGTTACATGGTGACGAAAGGCGAAAGCGCAATGGGGTCATCTAGCGCGGCCCGCGGGCGAGCAAATACGTCTCGGCCGACTCGCCGCGCGACGCCTGCGGCTTCATGACCTTCACGCTGGTGAAAGCTTCCTTGAGGGCGGCTTGCAGCTCGCCGAACGCCTCGCCGTGGAATGCCTTGACCAGGAAAACGCCTTTCGGCGCGAGCCTGGCGCGGGAAAACTCGATCGCCGCCAGCGCCAGCTCCAGCGAGCGAGCCTGGTCCACCGCGCGCACGCCCGAAATGTTCGGCGAGACATCGCAAAGCACGACATCCGCCCGCGCGTCGATCGCCGCCTCGCGGAAATCCCCCTTCAGTACGATGACGCCGGGAATCGGCTCGACGGCAAGGAGGTCGATCGCAATCACCTTGCCGCCCGGTTTGACCCTCGCAGCGGCGACCTGCGACCAGCCGCCGGGAGCGGCGCCCAGATCGATGACGCTCGCGCCCGGCCGCAGCAGCTTCTCGCGCTCGTCGATCTCGAGCAACTTGAACGCCGCACGCGAGCGGTAGCCGTGCTCCCTCGCCTTGCGGACGTAGCCGTCAGTGACGTGTCGGCGGAGCCACTGCTTGCTCGATTTGGCCATACGCCGGGAGCATACCCGGCGTCGCGGACTACGCTTTGATCACGCCGTGTGCGGGCGACACGCGGTTACAAATTGTGCGCTTCCGGAAATCCCTTGGAGCCCTGAAAGTCCGGGGGCCTTTCTTTCTGCGGGACTAGTGGTGATAGATGCTCGAGCGCACGCGCGTCGTGCCTGACGGCACGCGTCCGGAGACAGGCGTTCCTTTGAAGTGCGGCTGAACCGGATGCCGGAGCGAGCGGCGCGCGAGCAGCGTTCGCAGCTTCTCGTCGCTCATGTCGCTCTCTGCGAGCCGCCGAAGCTGTCCGCCCTCGACCGCGGCGATCGGCAGGCCGTCCTTGAGAAGGACGCGGTTGCGCTGGATCGCCGGGACGCGCGCCTCGGGCGTGAGGATGCCCACCAGGTTGAGCGGATCGGCCGCGCTCAGCACGATCATCTCGCCGATCTTCTCGGACTTGCGCACCGCGCGCAGCCGGCCGACGGCCTCGGCCAGGGCGAACTGCTCGCCGCCGAAGCCGGTGACGAAGCGGCCGCCGCGGATCTCGCCTCGACCTTCGAGCCGGCGATAGACCCGCACCAGGTCGCGCCACGGCGGAAGATGCGATTCGCGCTGCAGCACCGCACGCAGGACGACGCCATAGCGCTTGAGGAGCGTCCGGGCGATGGCCTCGACGTCGTCGGCCTTCTCCGAGCGCAGCAGCGACCAGCGACCCGCGGTCTCGACGAAGTTCTTGCGCTTCTCGATCGGCGCGAGCAGCGCGCGCAGTCCGGCGAAGCTGTCGGCGGTGACCACGCCCGCGCCGGCCAGCTCCGCGAGCGCGCGCTCGACCATGGTGGGAAGCAGCCGCGTGGCGTCGACCAGCTCATGGAAGAACGAAGCGCCGCGCTTCTCCAGCGCCTCGCGCACCGCCTTCGCCTCGGACGAGAGCTCGAGCGACGGATCCTGCTCCGCCTTCCAGTGCGCGACATGCGGGCGAAGCATCAGCGCGATCGGCGAGCTGCGCAGCGGCGCGCGCGTCCCGGGCGTGAGGCGGCCCCACGCGACTCGCCCGCTCATGCACAGGCGGTCGATCTGCTCGGCATC
>WNFL01043469.1_pt1 | contig 14819 bp, 23 predicted proteins | sample 5400361 | NCBI WGS metagenome assembly WNFL01 (sample SAMN13153351, study PRJNA577476) | soil metagenome | isolation source: 40 cm soil on Douglas fir-dominated hillslope | place: USA:California | collected 2013-09-17
CTCGGAATGTTCTCCCCCAGGATCTCGTACAACAACCCAGATGATCCTCTTACTGTTGCGCTCATCGGTTCGATCCCCCGTGACGAGACGCCCGCCCAGCACCAACAACGACTCGCCCTTGAGGCCGAAGCCAGACGCATTTCAGACGAAATTGACGAACGCCTCCGTCAAGAGCGCATAGAACGCGGTAGGAAGAAGGTCGTAAAGGTCCTCCTCTTAGGTCGGTCGTCCCAATTCCCATTTCAAACCACCAGTTGCAAATTGCATCCATTCACTCCCGGTCAAACCCCCACATGCGCCTGACCCGTACTAACGATCTGTATCCTTTCGTATAACACTAGGTCAAAGCGAGAGTGGAAAATCGACTCCCCTCCGCAACTTGGAACTCATCTACGCCCCAAACGCCCTCCGCGCAGAGGCCCTCACATGGCGTGCAATCATCCACCTCAACCTGCTCAAAATGATGAAGATCGTCATCGATACAATCCTCCAGGCAGCTATAGATCCCTCCTCACCAATTCCGGTCACCGACGACCATCGCCGCCTCGCTTTGCGCCTGACTCCTCTCAAGCAGGCAGAGGAACTACTCCGGATGCGCATATCCCTCCCAGAGGATGACACCCATGTCGTAGTCGCCAGTTCCGCAGACTTCGCGGTCCGTTCGGCCGCGGGTTGGAAGGAAGCCTTTCTCAAGCTGCGAGGACAGCGCGGAGACGCCGGAACCAAGGAAGAACTCCAGTCTGCCAACATTTTGGAAGCCTGTGCAGCCGATATGACCGCGCTCTGGTCTGATCCCATCGTAAAAAGCATTGTCAGACTAAAACGTCTGCGGCTCGAAGAGAGCTCCGGCTTGTGGGTGCCTTCCCTTCCCAGCCCTTCCAGCTTCCTTCATCTAACCTCAATCGGTATCGGCCCATTTCGCAGCTTCTTATCTGACATTTCACGCGTGGCCTCTCGTAATTATATGCCCACCGACGACGACATTCTCCGCGCCCGTCTCCCAACGGTGGGCGTGCAAGAGCACAAAATTACCCTGGAGATTGGCCCAGAGAAAGGGAGTGTGTGGTATATTTTTGATGTTGGAGGCTCGAGATCACAACGTGCTACTTGGGAACCCTTTTTTGATGATGGTACGCACAGCCCCGCTCGTGTCGGGTGTCTGCCTTCCAGCTAACTGACCGTGTCCAGTGAACGCGATCATCTTTTTGGCGCCCATATCTGCCTTTGATCAGAGCCTGGCCGAAGACCGGCGTGTCAACAGAGTGGAAGACTCCCTGCTTTTGTGGAAGAGTATTTGCAGCTCCAAGCTCCTCCGCAAGGTGGAGCTCATCCTATTCCTCAACAAGTGCGATCTTCTTGCGAAGAAGCTCGAGGCTGGCATACGCCTTGCAAAATTCGTCCCAAGTTTCAAGGATTATCCCAATGACTGGGATACTGTGACCAAATGTACGTCGTGAGGGCCACCGATTCGTCGAAGCTGAGGAATCTGACGTTGGGTCGCAGACTTCCGTGCCAAATTCAAGGCGATACAGAAGGAGTATTCTCCCGACCCTCGGATGTTTTATGGCCATCTCACCTCCGTGACTGACGCCCGATCCACGGCAGTCATTGTCGCAAGTGGTACGAGGATGATTTTACGCATGACGGTCGAATGCCATTACTGACAGTCTCATACAGTAAGGGAAACGATTGTTCGCGCCAACCTCACGTCTGCCAGCATTCTATAATATGGCCAATTGTCTCAACCTCAATATTTGCTCTCCCTTTCCATACAACTCCACAACCTTACATACTTGCTAAATGGCCTCCGAGTGACCACGTATTGCGCACAAGGTGCCATGAGAATCCACTTGGAACCGCACGATATGCTAGTATAGTATTAGTCCCCCATTTGTTTCGTGGGTTCCACAACATGGTTTTATTACATTTCTCTCTGGCTTCTCTCGATGGAGGGTGTGTACGCTTGCCAATTGAATGTCCTCACTTTTTTTGGACCTGGACCACTCCTTTGCGATGTCAATCGAATCGACCATGAACACACCGCTACCCCAGCCAGAGACTTTTATGGAAAAGGCAAAACGTAAAATAAGAGAGGAGCCATTAGTCACGGCTGGTACGGACGAAATGTCGCTGTTCCTTGTTCAACATTGACGTCGTTGCCTCTGGCATTTTTTCCTTTTGTGTGCGTAATTTGGTATACTTGGGCCCTTTACGTGCTCTGTGTTATAGGTGTATTATCGACATGTCTCGCTCTCTATATGGCGACTAGACAATTTAAGCGAGGCGATCGCAAATCGATGAACAACTGGTTGCGCATGCGTGTGGCCGCACAAGGGTTTACTGTGTTCGCCATCCTGACTTATGCGTTTAAAGTCCGACAAGATCGCGGACTCACTGCTCGAGTGGAAGGACGTCACCCCGAAGCCGTCATGACGGTGCAAACAAGAGAGGATAAGGAGAAGCGAGAGTTTGAGGAGAGGCTCGAAAATGCTATAAGGACCGAAAAAGAGAGCGAAGAGTTGAGGAGAGCAGAGAGACAGCACGAGGTATGTCGCCCGACCTCCCTGAATAGTAGAATTATTTATCCAGATTGCTTTAGGCGTCAACGCGGCATTGGAAGGATGTGTTCAAAGAGGGTTTGCTCAAGAAGAACGCGGAGCGGAAAGCACAGGAAGAGCAAGAGAAGTCCCCGTAAACAGGAGCCTCGGAATACTATTTATTTCGCTATGTAGTAGTACCAATGTCATCACCACTGATCTCCTGTCACCTGAGAAGTCCCTCAGCTAGCCATAATCACAGGACACGGAATTCGTAAGGCTACAATTTTTCCATGATCACGTCCGAGGGGTCTGGATCCTCCCTGACTTCTCTACCTTCATCTTCTCCCGCAGCACACATGTCGGTGTCATACTCCCTTGGCTCTCCAGACGGACCGGCCGCTTCCAAAGTCGGAATCTCTGCGCGGTCCTTGCCTTTATTTTTGCTATTCAGGGAATTTTCTCCCTCGCCCTCATCCCCTTCATCAGTTGCAAATCCTTCGGGCCGCTTTTTCCACCGCCGTTTGTTCTTGCCAGACCGAAATAAAGGGTTTGCCACCTGCTTCGGCCGGATCGAGTTGGGGAAGAACGAGGGCTGGTCATCTCGTACGACTCCACCAAGGGTAGTTGTTGGGCGCGTTAGCAAGGGTTCATCACCGCCCACGAACTCCGAGTGACCGAAAATAGTCGGGTACTCTTTCTTCTTGAGCTCCACCTCCCTGAACCGGATCCGCGTGCTTGTAGTAGTGAGTGGTGCGATGATCCTACTGGGGCCAGCGGTGTCTGCACACATAAAATAATAAGACTTGGGAAGGATCCTACCCTCATGACCTTACCTTCAGGATCCTGTAAGATAATCTCGGTACCAAGTAAAGTCTCATGGCTCCCTTTGAATGTATTTCCGGCTAGCTGGACGAACGGTGTCGGGCTGTCTAACCCCTAAACGTCCGCGAAGGTGGGCTATGAACCACAAGAGCACCCAACCGCGCGCACCATTAGATTCAGGGAGGTTACACTGGGTAGGAGTTTGGGGTCCATCTCCCCGAAGTCCATCGTGACATAGAAAACCTTGGACAATTTAGAGTGGCGTGTCTGTATCCCTTGTGCGACTCACTTCTTCTTCTTCGTACTCCTCATTGACATCTGGTTCGAAGTCTGTGACCTGGGAATAGCCCTTTAACTGTGATCCCAACTCGTCCATTTCCATTGTTGAGTTGAGGGACAACACTCGTTTCAAACATTTCCATGACACTTGCTTCCCCTTGGACCGCACAGCAGTAAGTCTCGTGTACTCCAATTATTCAGATGCCTGTAATACTCAATGCTTCCCGAACTCCAGATTAATTGGTAGACTCTGTTCCCGTTTCCTTCAGAGACGGAACCCAGTCGCTGTCAACTCCCCGTCTTGTAGGAATAAAAGCACTTCCGGCAAATGGTTCACAAGACAGCGTGGGGATCCTTTCCTGAAACAACGCAACGAACATCAGTTCCGAGCTCGGAGCGCGTTCAAACTCACGGAAATTCAGGAGCGATATCGCGTTCTCCCCAACGTCAAAGAAAGGTCAAAAGGCGCTCCTCTAGACCCTGAAGATGTCGTTATAGTCGACCTAGGTGCGGCTCCAGGCGGCTGGTCGCAAGCAGCTGCTCGTCTTCTCGGTCGCGACTGGGAAGACGTGGCTTTTGAAGGGTGGCAAGCCACTCCTTCACATCCAAACGACAAAGGCACCATTATTTCCGTCGATTTACTACCAATCGAACCTATACCGGGGTGTCATATTATTCAAGGAGACTTCCTCGACCCGGCTACTTGGAAACAGATTGAAACAAGGATATGTGCCAGAGAAAAGCCAGAGATTGATGTTCTGCTTTCGGACATGGCACCATCTGCGACGGGCATCAACTCGACAGACACAGAAAGTCAGCTCGAGTTGAATAGATCAGTCCTTGAGTTTGCACAGAGATATCTGCGGAAAGGGGGTACCCTTCTGTAAGTCCTCATTTAATGGAGATGAAAGTAAGCACTCGTAACCTCACTAGGATGAAGCACTTCGCCCAAGCGGCAAGTGGCAAGCTCAAAAGAAATGAGCTTGACCCCTTATTCCGCACCGTCAAGTTAATCAAGCCAACTTCAAGCCGCAAGGAATCTCCTGAAGTTTACTATCTATGTCGCGGGTTCATAGGGAAACCCAAAGAAGAAGTTAGCTAATGAGGTGGATCCGTGGAAGGAGAGTGGTACCGACCAACCACTCTCTCGTTGAGTTCTATGTCTGTGAAGTCCGGATTTGCGGCATGTGTCTATCGATCGTGCATCATAGTACCTATTGTCGATATTGAGGCATTGACGGGCAGTTTCATTAATGACTGTACTCAGGGAAATGAATACCACCTAAAAAGGTGACACAGTATTTAATTGACATCAGCAATTGAGGGCCTTTGGACTGAGTGAGGCCTGCAGCCTCGGCTTCTCTGAATAAAGTGTGAACATGTTGGTACATACTAAGTCTTGTTCTAGTCTTATTTTAAGGCTGAATTTTGCGATGCTATTGATTTATTTCAATCTTTTAAGCGGCGCACCACGATGTCCACTGAACACCTTTGGCTCATGGTACATAATTATTGCTAGAACCAGAATATATACTATGTGGAACAGCCTACTAGCTCGTGGCACAGGAGAATGGCCATGGCTGTAAGTAGGGAAATCCTGTCCCCTCTTCAGCCTCGGTACTATAACCGTAAATCTATAGCGGCTACTACATTATACAAACTGTAAAAACTGTGCTCCCCATTACACCACTACGCAGGCAACTTTCCCTTAGCTAGGCAGAGAGCCTGTAGAATATTGGCTATCAGTTCAGCATCAGAGTCATCTATGATAATTCACGTGTCTAAATCTTCTGTCATTGTCGAGCTATCTGCTGTGCTTGAGCTCACTGGTGAACAGTCGAGAAGGGACGGGTCCCATTGACCGCCCAACTGCGTGGAGGTACGAATCACCGATCCAAAACCTTGCAAATAGTCCGAATATCGGCGGCTTAGCGGGTTAGATAGTTTGCACACAATCATCGCATACTGGTTGAGAAGCCCTTGAACACCTGCACAACCAGGCTGACAATTCTATGTATACGTCAGAGCATGGGCGTTCCACGCAATGATCGGTATACGAACTGGCTAACACCTATGTCAACCTGCCATTTGCAATCCTATCCTAACGACCTTCGCTTCGTTGACAACACGTTAGTCATAGAGGAAAGCAAGCCGTATGATTGGAACGCCATAATAACTAGGTAGGAGTGTAGGAAACACTCTACAAAACAGAACAGGTGAGTTGGGAAATACTGTACCCCTACCACCAGGAGTTTGATTGGAAGAAAGATCTGAAAAATTGGACTCTATAATGGCTGGAGCGAGTAAAGCTAATATCCTCTGTTCCATCCTCCATCCTCCACCCTCCACACAAAGTTGATGATTAATGTGCGTAATCGGCGGTGCCAGATACGATCACGATATCCTGTGTCGATGTGCCCGTGTGCCTTCCTCCAACCAGGGTTGCGTTGGGGTCGGAGAAATACCGTTCCGTACTGAAAACTGGCGGGGAGGCACCGTTTCTGGCTGTTGCTTGGAGACGCCACCCCGCATCAACAACCACTCCGTGGCCGAGGGAACTACCCTTCTCAACGACACCAGGGATGCCAAGGTCTGAGTGTGGGCATGAAATCTGACGGATATCCTCCAAGTCGGCGCGGATAATTTGCCGGCAGAAAAAGTCAAGATCCAAATCGTTCTTATCTGGAGTCATCGTTAGCGAGCACAGAATGCAATGGAAGTACATATACCCACCATAGCCGAATGGCTGTTCGATTTCTTCACCTGCGGCCATGAACCCGAGGTAGAGGAATGAAGCCACCGCAATGCCAGGGATAACATAGTCTAGAAATCAGGTCAGTGAGCTGTATCGAAACTTTTCGCCGGCTCTTCGCTTACATCCGAAAGTCTCGCAAAGCTGGAAGGGCAGGAAGAAGAGGTAGAGCCAGACTGTGTGGCGGATGTGAGCACTATACACGAATGGCAGAGGGGTGGTCAGAATCTTCTCAAGATTCGTCAAAGCATCTTCCAGGCCCTGCAGCGATCCGATCATTGGACCCAGAGACATGCCCGGGACTGTCCCCCTGTCTTCAATGGTTGCCAGGTAGCTACTCATTAAACCTATCAACTCCAGCGGAAGGGACGACCCATTAGTGAGATCTTTGGAGTGGTTCTCTTCTTTGACTTGATGTCCCCGCCCCTCTACGAGCAAGTTCGGGTGAGTCCCCCAGAACGGGTTAGGTAGGGACCTACGTGAAATCCATCGCCCGAGTCTCTGAAGGAAAGAGACACCAGGTACCAGAGTCGTGTTGACCGTAGTAATTCTTTGAGACCTGTCCGGAGGAGTGGCTGGAAGCAGCGGAGCTGTCTCCGCTGAATTGATTGGGAAGGTGCCATATTGTCCGGTATGAGTCGGAAGACCATCCACAGGGATGCTCCGAGCTAGGTTGGTAGGGTTAACGGCGTTTCTGTCAACTTGGAACCAGTGTTGACAGTATGGCGACATTTCCAAAGAACCCAACATAGGGTAAAGATCCTGGTAATAAGGGCCCGGTTCGTGGCGGAGGTGATGCTTCAGGGCAAAAGCGAACCTAAAGGATACGTTAGGACGAAGCTGCGCCATATTGAACTGTCGAACCCTTCAATGAGGTCTATGAAGACCTTTTTTTCCTCCAAAACGCGTTCAGCTTCCTCTTTTGTGACTCCTTCCTTGGAAGCCTGCATACGCAGCGGAACGTGGAACCAAACAAGTCGGGCGAGAGTGCGGCTATATCATGAGCGTAAATTTCCATTCCAGTCAAGCAGTACCGCATTCCACGGACCAGTTGCGAACCACGTCTGCCCAAGTAGAGCGACCCATCCAATAACGGTCATAACTATATGAAATGAGTATCCGACAACCTCCGACGAGCTTCTCGCCACATACCCGCTGACAGCTCGATAGGAGATAACGAAGCCTTGAAACGGAGTCAATTGACCGCGGCTGAGCGCGGATGACATAACAAGGCGTACCTAGAACCATGCCGACTACACTAACCAAAACCTAGTCGAGACATCGGAGGTCAGCGCCTGGCGGATTCACGGCACGCGACCCAGCGACGGGGTGAAAAAGCGTCGAGAACTCACCGGTTGGATAGCGAGGTTGTAATCTGTCTCACGAGTGATGACCACGACAGCTGCGGAAGTAAAAAAAAAAATTGTCAGCTCCGAGCTGGCAGAGGTTCGACGGGGGCGTGGTCACCTGTAGCGAACAAGGTGTGGACAACTGGTCGAACCGGCATCAGTGAGCGACTTTAGAAGATAGTAAGAGGACCGTACGGATAGCTGGCCATATTTTGCGGAGGACCGTCCCAGGACCGAAGGCGAGGTCGAAGAACGAGAGGTCGCGCGGTGGAACGCTCGCAACATACACCAACGTACGCGAATGGATGAGGTTGTGCCTCCCCGTTAACGACCTGGTAGGCGTTGGTTGAGGTGGCATGGTGAAGACAACTAACCGTGTCGAGCGCTCACCGGGACCTGGCGGTCTTTTATTATCCCTTGCCCTAACAACGCGTCAAAGTCGCGTCCTCCTCGTGATTGATGTGTGGCATTCAGAGAAGTGTGTTTATTCAATCGAAGTACAATACAGCCCGTGCGAACGACCCTGGATAAGCGCCAAATAGCCGCTAGCTCTGTGCTCTGTACTCGGGTTGTGTCGTCTCCCGGTGGTCTCGTACGTGGGATGAATAATTTGGGTACCGCCGTCAGGTCAAACGTGTGGGAGACATCGTAACACCATCCATTGAGTGAATGGCTGCACTATGACTCGATACCGCAAGCATATCCTCCCTCATACCCGGAGCACTCCTCAACCGAACAAGCCGAAACCGGCCGTCTGGAGAGAGGCCTGGTGGATGCACGGGTTCGGTTTGAGAGCGCGACCCAGCAGCGAGAAAGGCTCTATCGTCTTTGGCGAATGGCTGGATCATCCGATGAAGAAATGCAGGGTATCGGCTTCGAGGCTTGTACTGTTCCCTCTTCTCTTCCCTGAGTGCCTCGGGGTCATAGCGGTTGTGTTGAAAGAGGAGAGCTGGTGATTGGGTATCAGATGGAGTCGCAAGTTGTTCATGACTGGGAGTGGGCAGGGAGTAACCGTTTGGTGAATAGAGATCAGACGAATATCCAGAATTCCACGGTGACAAAACCGCCGCAGGGGGACCACGCAAGGACAATGCATCTGGTTCCAAGGCCGCGTTCTTGACGGGTGGCGATCTCTCGAGGGTAGGCGATGGCGAGTCTTGAACATTCTCAGCCGTGGTAGGACGACGGAGCTTCGGTACAGCTATGGCGCGCTTCTCTGGGGCAGGCTGTGGGATCGGTAAAGTGGGACTTTCGTTGTGAGCGGTAGGAGGACGCGATCCAGAACCCATGGCAACGAGATCGTCTGCAGGACGAGGTGATTCTTGAGTAGGCGAGTCGGGCTCTTCAAGACTTGATGGCAGCACAATGATACTGATGGTACTTTGACGCCGCCCAGCTGGCGGTGGAGTGAGGCCCGGTGGTCCAAGAGTGGATTGAGGACGTTCCATCAAACTGCTTTCAAACATGCTATACGTACTCGCTCGTCTGGGCCTGGTTTCTGCATTCTCGCTGATACGGTGTACTGACTGTACTCGAGTAGAGTGTAGAAAACGATGGTCGGCCACTTCAGCTTTCTCAGGGACGCGTAGTATATCTGAGGGCGATGAGCTCTGAGGACCGATTCGAGATCGAAGTGTGCTGGATTTAGGCGGGTGGCCATCATCGGTTGCATTTTCTGGTGTATCGGAGGCATCCTGGACAAGACTATGCGAAGAGGGAAATGTACTGGATAACTTGAGTGGCAGTTGGGAAAGAACGGGAGACGTAGGTCCTGCTGAACGAATGTCCTCGCTTGACATAATACCGAAAGCGCTCATACCGGGAATGTGAATTTGTGAGTACGGGACGGGATCAATCACACCCCCCACGAAGACGTCTCGTCTCGGTTCGAGGGGATGAACGAGCCACGGGGCGGCCCGAACAGTACGCCGGTGGTGGATTTGGGCACCGACGAACAAAAGTAGCAGCACGAGGAGAGAGATACCGACGAAAACCATGACGGGTGCGATTACCGCAGCAGTGGAAGCACGCTTGTTCAACATGAGAGGCAAGGATCGACGCATATGAAGTGCAAGGGAATGTGTCTGTGGATATTGGGTGCCAGTTCGATTGTCAGTAACGGCCACCCGTGAGGCAGAGGAAAAGTAGGACGCACGGCTGGGAGACCAGCGGAAGCTTCGGCGAGCACGGAAGCCGAAGAATAGTAGCAAGTAAGATATGAATGTTTCTGCGCGTTGGACGCGTGTTATTTTAAGATGCTCGTGCGCAAAAGAGGAGTCCAAGTTGCGAACGGCTTCTCGCTCATCATCTCCCCTTTTTGAAGTAAGACACACGGTATTTCTCCTTGCAAATGTGTGAGTCCGTGTGCATCATCCAGGGATCAAGTTCAAAGCCTCAAAGTTGTCTGCCTGACCCTCAATAGCATGGCACAGAATAATCCAACTTAATTTTCAAGTTGTTTTCCGCTTCACCACTCGGAAACGATACAAATTGACAGGTTTCTATTATTACAAAATAACTTCGCATCTAGCCGTGTAGAGCAGGCGAGAATCCAAATCGAATAAAGAAAGGCTTGCCATACATTGCCATACATTGCCATACATTGCCATACATATGGAGGGTGTGTTGATTAGAAACCAACTCCTGGTCATGCCGAAGATGAGGGGCGCTTCGTCAGCTCGGTGACGCGTTCGACACGAGCATATCGTTCCTGTTTGTATTGGCGTGGCAGGAATGCAAGGCCACCGACGTAGAATAGGGGAATCAACTATTTTGATATATTAGATCTACTGTACTGGTAGGCCCAGCGTGTTTGGCGACTTACGACTACCCAGACGATGAAAAGGGTGTTGATGCTCGTAGGAACCGTCCGCGATTGGGTCTTTGGCCATTCGAAGGTGTAGCCATTGTGCACCTGGAAAGGACGGTGAGCTTAGAATAAGATGTTCAAGACATTTAACCGGGTTCAAGACTCACCTGCCAGAAGGAACCGCCAATGATTGTAAGACCCAAACAAGCATGAAGATAATTTTGCGGAGGGCGGCGAATCCTGTTCTTCTCTTTGATGAAGTGAATAATACCACCAAGGGTGCATTGGATGACATAGAGAATGACAAGAGCCAATCCGAATTTCTGTCAACGGCTGTTTGTTAGCCATCGTCCGCACTGGGCAGTAAACCAATTTCGCACCTTGTGATCACTAGAGAAGTGGGGTTTGCCTGCTTGTTGAACGACATAAACTCCCAATCCGAATCCAACGGCAATAAGAGCACCAGCGAGCGGCCATTGAAAGACCCAGTGGGTGGCGAACCAAATGCGTCCGGGGATCCAAGTCCTGGTAAGGCGAACGAAGATCGCACCGAGTGGAAGAATGATAAGGAAGGCCATCGTCATAATTATGCCGTGTGCCGCGAGCATCCTCTGGGCGTTGGTGAGGGGCACAACCTCATCTTCGCTGTCACCAGTGTCACCACTGCCTGTAGTTCCGTTACCACTGTCGCCACCGCCCGTAGTTCCGTTACCACTACCTGTAGTTCCGTTACTCGTGATGGTGACTTGCATAGTCCCCATATCGTCGTGCTGGATGAAGGAACTGCCCGAATTTGACGGGTCCGAAGGTGCTGTCTGGGAGTACGCCCAGACGATGGTTCGCGAGCCCGACGCACTGGGAATCTCGAAGGACAAACTGGTTTGAGAAGATGTGGCGGAAGTCTTGTACTGGAGAGCTGTAGCGACGCGGCTTGGATTGGAAACCACTGAAGGCTCAACGTATGTTGAAGTTTGTCGGTGTGAAAGAACAGCCTTGCCAGTGGATGAGTCTCGCCACATTACGACAAGTGGGGTGTTGGTCATCAGCGAGCCAAAGCCACTGTTGAAGATGGGTGAGCGGCAAGTAGACGGGGGAGGGGTAGGGTGATTATATTGAGACTAACATTGCCATCCATCCTACTTGAGACTGTTTAACGGTCAACGTGTATTGTGTGGTACTGTTAGCTTGAGATACGGCAGAAACACACATGACCTGCGAGTCGAGTGAGCATGGGAATGGGGTGAGCTGGGCTGGGCGGCTGGGCTTACCCCGCTAGTGCCGCAAGATTGCGTCTGAGCGCTGGCAATGCCAATGGCGGCTGCTAGTAGAGGAAAAATCAAAAAGGGCGATCTCATCGTGAGAGTGCAAGTGTGAGGCGAGTGGGGGAGGGAAGGCGGGGAGGAAGGAAGAATGGGTCTGAGGACAAACATGAGCGTTGCCATTGGACAGTTGATATAGGCTATGGTGATGATGGATGGCGACCGTGACCGTGGGCCCAGACATTGACAGGGTTGTATAATCGGTCACTCCTATTCCGGTCGTCCGGTCGTCCGCAGCAGCCCAACAAGCTTGGTCTACGAGCTTGGCGACGCTTCTTGACCTATCGTGTATCGTGTGCGCCGACGCACGGTTTATAAGCGATGATGTACCGTAATGTTCCCGTTGGATTCCGTCTGCCGTCTGGCGTTCTCGGTGGGGCAGGACGGCGAGTGGCGGTGGCGGGAGTGGCTCGTTGGCTCGTTGGCTCGTTGGCTCGTTTGCTTTATGCGCAGCACCGCTGCGGGGCGGCAAATACATCTTACGAGTAGCTATTGGATAATTATAATTTGTCAACTCAACTCATCCGACAACGAACCCAACGAACCGCAACACCCAGTTCCTGACCGGTGCACCGGTGCACCTTTGGTCGAAATTCATCCATTTTGGGATCAATGCAGCCGCTGTTTTTATTCAAGACACGTCCTCGCCAGTCCTAAGTCCTCAAAGCCCTCAGCTTCAATCATTCCTCCCACTTCAAGCTCCGCTCATACCGATCTCCCCCAGCGCCCCTCATGTCCTCATCTTCCCACCAGTATCTTGTGATGCGTACTCGACCAAGGTCCCATCGCTGACGGGCTGTCAAACCAGAGTCGGGTCAGATCTTCAGGTCTTCCAACCTCCAACTTAACCCCGTCCACCTCTGCGTTCAAGTTGGAAAATGTCGACCACGCCGCCTAAGACGACCAAGAAGGAGGACGAACAGACCCAACACACGTATAACATCGGTGACATCGTCCTCGGCAAACTGCGCGGCTACCCACCATGGCCTGGACAGGTCGGTATTTCCACCGTTCTCAACACCACTTACGCTCATCGTCCGCAAACACGCCTCGTTTCTCCTCTATCTTCCTATTCACGCGTCTCTCAACATCTTTCAACGCGTCCGCTTCTCTCTCACCATCCGACGCGCCCTAGGTAATGGATCCTGAAAAAACCTCCGGCGCCGTGCAGAAGGAAAAGCCTAAAGGAAAAATTCCATTCTACTGCGTCCGCTTCTTCCCTGCTGGTGACTAGTAAGTCCATCTCTCTCACTCTCTTTTCCTTCTTCTCACCAAACCCCTGCTCGCTAGCTCGTGGCTCGTGGCAAAGGATCTCTCTCCTCTTTCTAAAGACCAGATGGACGAGTTCATTAACAAGGACGATAAGAAGAAGACCGCCAGGCTCTTAGACTCTTACAAGACTGCACGGGACCCGTACGAATGGATTGCCGAACAGGATGCTGCTGCTGCCCGTGCACAGCTAGAGGAGGCAAATGCTGAAGTCGACCAACTTGATGACGAGGACGGCGGCAAGAAGGGCAGCAAGAAACGCAGACGGGATGACCCAGGAAAGGGACGCAAAAGGAAGTCCAAGGCCGATGATGACGATGATGATGATGACGAACCGAAGAAGAAAAAGCGTGTTGCTCCGAAGAAAAAAGTTGCTGATGCCGATGACAAAAAAAGAAAAGCAAAGAAAGACGTCAAGGAAGATGAGGAGGACTGTGAGTTTACATTTCATAACGTGTCCTCGATAGACTGGAATGCTGATTATACCTCAGCTGCTATGGCCAACGACCCAGAGGCTGTCAAAATCAAGGAATGGCGCCATAAACTCCAGCGAGCTTTCCTTCGCGACGGCCATCCTATTGAGGAAGTTGTACGTCGCTTGTACCTTTATGGGTGCAAAGTTCAACGCTCCCTTGCAGAGTTTGCCAGAATACGATGAGACTTTCAAAGTCATCGAGAACTATGAAGGTCTGACCGTTGAATACTTATCCGTGCGTCTAGCCTTCGTGTTTGTGGATTGTTATTACTCACTTTCATAACGCTTTTAGTATTCCAAGATTGGCAAAGTCATGAAGAAGATCTCACAACTCGGTCCAGAGGCCATCCCTGGCGGGGACCAGTTCAACTTCCGTCAACGGTCCACTGACCTGATTTCAAAGTGGCACAATATCTTGAACCAGAATCAGGCTCAGAATCAGAAGAAGGATGAAGGTGTGGACGTCGAGCAGGCAACCACTGCTAACGGAGAAGAAGAGCCGCCAGCAACCAATGGCGCCAACACCTCTGTGATGGATGGTGACCTCACCATGATAACGGACGTTGCTTAAGTTGACACGGCGCGCCTTTACGTCCAAGTCAACATCACGCCCAGCAGAAAGTACTACTGGGACATGACTTCTCTCTCCTGTTCCTTTCGTGCTCACGATTATCTCCCATCCTCCATGCTCCTCCGACACGCCTTTCCGTGTTTCCCTGCCTCGATCATCGTCGCAGCCCCGCGGCCACCGTGTTTTGCAAACTGTCGAATAACTAAAATGACGTGTAAATACTATTTTCTGGCAAGGCAGTCCTTCCTTGCCACCGTGCTGTTAGTAGAATAAGAACACGATACTTGGACTCAACCACCGCGGCTAGTTTCACTTGCTGCGTCGTCGGCGTCTGTCTATCTCTCACCCTCGCCGGCGTTTGGGTCGTCTGTCCAGGCGGCGGAAGAGCTGTCGCCCTCGCAAGCTGACCTTCTGCTCGCCCACCACTTTGGACTCGACGCTGCGTTGTCCTTGGACTCGAACGATGCATGGTGGAATAATGTTGTCGAGCAAGCTGGTGGTCAGGGAGTACTCGGTCAGGAGCTCATGTCCAGTATGAACCGTGATGCTGTTGTCGTCGTGGTCGAGGCGAGTCCCGAAGATCTGCATGGTAATAATACTGCCACGAACTCTTTTTATGAACCATACGCTTATT
>WNFL01066406.1_pt1 | contig 14819 bp, 9 predicted proteins | sample 5400361 | NCBI WGS metagenome assembly WNFL01 (sample SAMN13153351, study PRJNA577476) | soil metagenome | isolation source: 40 cm soil on Douglas fir-dominated hillslope | place: USA:California | collected 2013-09-17
AGCGCATCTCCGTGCACAGGAACGCGAACGGCGACTGCAAGAGCTCGAGCGCTGGAAGCTGCATGAGCTCGTCGCTCTCCTCCCGATCCTCATCCAAGGTTCACTCTTCCTCTTCTGTACTGGCCTGCTTGTGCTCATCTTTCCTCTCCATTTGCCATCTGCCATTTTATGCTCAATGGCTTTTGTGTTTGTCGTCGGCTTCTATGGATTCACTACATATGTTTCCATTGTCAACAATTATGCGCCATTCTCCTCTCCGGTGTCTCGTCTTCTCGCGCGTGGCCTAGCGATCCTGCAAACTTCGTATCTTTCCATTACTCATCACACCCGGCGCATCACTTCTGTCATCCGATTTCACAATCGCCCTCCTCTGCCCTCCCAAGAACAGGAAGCAGACGCAGATACTTCCCATGAGACCACGCAGTCGTTATCTTCGAACAACGGAGTGGCTATACCCATGCCGCCTCACAACTCTGATAGTATTAAAAAGAGCAAAGTGGTACCTCGTTCTCGCTCTGACATTGATCCTCAGACACACGTTCATGTTCTCGAACGGCTGGTTTCGACGACGGCTGAGGCTGTGGATAATATTCCGATCTTCCTTGAGCTGCTTGATCAGCCGGTGACAGATGTTACACTGCGTCCATTCAATGTAGAAAAGTGGACAGAATTGCTCGATATCACTTTTGGGTTGCTTAAAGATCAATCCACTTTCTCTGTTTCTGCTGCCTGGACTCTTACCCGCACTATGATGATTTGTTACACCCGGGACACTGCTGATCGGCAGTTGTGCCTTACACTACAGCACCATTTAGGTAGCCAGGAAACTGATGATCGAGGACCACGAATGCCCCTCAATGTTCTCTTCTCTTCCTACTTGCATTTTTGGCGTGGTCACGCTTCTGGAGGTGACCTGTGCCGGCATATCGCATTTCTTGAGCCAAGCGATGCTGCTGATGCTGAGCTCTTCTGGTTGGTGAATACCTTCCATAGGGCCATGCAATCCAGGGGGCTGTTTAATGGCTATCCCGAATTTTTTGTAGCTGTGCTCACATATATTTCAAGCACAGAACAAAGCAGAAGGTCCAAAGTTCCCCTCACGGCTGCAGCCATTCATGCTATGCACACTATCAGATCAGCACTTGACCAAGGAGGTATTCATTCCATTGCTGGCCTCTGTATTCTTCCAGGGACTGTCTCCACTTCTGAGTCCGTGCCCATCACGTTCTACCAAGTTGCTGGCACTGACACCCTGGACTTATGGAGTGAAGATTGTATTCAATATGTTACGAACCTTCTCCAATGGGATTGGGGATCACACTGGCATAACGATATTCAACTTTCCCTGATTGCCGCACTCTACATTGATAGCACCAAGCAAGCCCATGCACGTTCTGCTTTTGCAGGCCTTCTCAACTACACAAGTATCACAAATATTCAGTCGGAATTCTCAGATTCCTATGATCATGGCAAGCTCGCAGTGTACTGGTACATGGCTCTCTCCCAGAAACCCCTTGACCAGGATCGTGATCTTCTTGCTGCACTTTATGATGTCATTCAAAATACCATTACTGGGCATTCTACATTACAGCTCTCTGGCCTTCATATCTTGGAAATTGCTGTGAAGCATGTCCATAAAACAGCGACCCATCCATCGGGTTGGCTCGAAAGGGGGCCATTTGGGTTGATTGTCAATAACACTCCGAGACGTTCCGTGATAGGGGTTGATCATTGGGTTTGGCTCCATCTGGAAACTATTCTTGCCCCGAAACACTATTTACTCCCAGAGGAGGTGAAGAAGCTAAACTGGTCTGACACACCTGAGAAAGTACACATTGCAAAGGCTCGACTTGAGCTCTATGATACTTTGGGAAGGGCAGATCCCGAGCTTCTCAGGGTGTTTCTCTGGTCCAAGGATAGTACAGTCTGTACACAGGCATTCAGGTGGTGCCTTGTGCTAGTTCCTATTGGCCAACAACGTGGTACACTGGGAGATGGGGACAGCACCGGGATGTTCATCCCAGAAACCATGGGATATGAGTGGGTTGAACACTTTGTCCATGTCCTTTGTAAGGGTGGTTTATTGGGTCACCTTATATCATGGGAGCTCCTGAAATCACACCTTGTCCCAAAATGGGAAATGCTCCCATCTTCCTGGTGCTCTGACTTTGCTTCGTCATTCCTGTTATTCATTGGGCACCCCCTGGATATGCATGGGTCCCCTGCCTATCAGTCTCTTGCTAAGTCCATCAGTTTCATGCAACATGAAGTTGAACGGGAATACCTCCCTTTCCTTGCAACCATGCTACAGCTCATTAAATCCAGTTTGACTTGGGCCACGCTCACTTCACTTGAAACTTGGCTGGCCAGTATTCCAGAAAGCCTTGATAATCAGGACGCTCATACTCGAATGGATTATATTCTGGCTACCAGCAAGCAGGAGCTTGTGGAAGAGAGTCTTGGGTGCTTTGCAGAGCTTCCAATGGCAGGTTCATGGATGGATGAGTGATTGTAAGAATGATCAACTACTTTGTATACATCGCAGAAATGACATTCTGCGCAAAACAAGCATGAGGTCCACTTGAATATGGGGCCAACAAACAACATTGATGTCTGCAGTCGTGATAAAATGCCCATATGAGCTATCCTAAACATGGTGTTGATTTTGGTTTGTGCCCTGTTTGTGTCATGACCGTTCTATCGTGTGTTGTTTGTTTGCCCTATCGCGTTATGGTACATCCCACTGTGTCTTGTTCTTATTTGAATCTTTCTTTATCTTAATTTTTTAATTTTTTAATTTTTGGGTGGGAGAGGATGGGAAATGCGTCATGCACCGTAACGCCCTTGGGCGTATCTTTCTTTATTTGGCCATTCTACTACTTGGTGGTGACGGTAGAGAGTTGTTTTCTCCACATATATAGCATGTTCTCTCAGGCTCCCAACTCTATCAGCCATTATAAGGCGACTCGCCCATTGTCCCCACTCTATAGGCAAGGTACCGAAAGGTCAATGGCACAGGTCGATTATACGGAGAAGGAGAGTTTGCACTAGGAGATGTAGACCGTTGACCATCCGGGAGATATCGCATGGCGGTGATCACAATACCCAACAATTCGCATGAGAAGGGGTGTAAAGTATCTTGTTTCTGTTCCTCGTGTTTTTTGTACGGTCGCACAAGTCCTTTGAATCCCTTTTTGATCGAGAGACAACGGTCATAGATATGCGGTCATACAGAGGTAGACAATGCGAGGAAGTAAGAGGTAACGTAACATGATGATCTACAAACAAATTGACTTCGAGGCATTCATAAAGTAACGAGGGCCGATTACCGAATAGAAGCCATGTGAACAAGGGGCGCACAAGAACATTCTCCCTCGACCGCAACTTCTAGGGCACTGGTATTGCGCCCATATGTCTTCTAAGATCGCCGTTAATTCGAGTTAGCAATGACTCTACCGAGATTGCACGCACCCGAAGAGAGGAACTGTCTGTGGGTGTTGGAGGGTGCATGGTTGCACAAGGAGTGAAACGATAAACGACAAAACTGGCGACTAGGGTGGATTAAGGTGAGTAATTCGATGGAGAGGTGCAGTGCAAGAGAGTGGCTTGACTACAAGCCCAGACGGGGAGCATCCAGACTATGTCATGCGGTCGACGTCCTCGCTCCTTACGCAGAGATGTACAATTGATGTGATATCGCTGCAACTACGGTCGCACTCCAGGTGCCAGGTCTTGGGTCTTGACCGGCATACACCGAGGACGGAGGAATTCATTGACTAGCGATTGGAAAGTACAAAGTGTATCCTTCATTGCCAGAATTCCGTGTTCAAGAAAGTCGCTGGTGTCTTTCACATATAAGGTCGCAAATATTAATATTGCGATAATAATAGGGTCTTCCAGCGGTTGAAATGTGCCCTAACTACTGACGCAAAATGCAGTACGTAATCCTTCTCCCACACTGCTTCTTTGGTTCTCACCTTCTTTGTCGGCCGCGGATAAGGCGCAACTTGCCTCCCGACCACCATGGGTTCCGCTCCTTCGAAGCCGCATTCGACCCCAGCAGTGGACGAGAAATATAGTTTCCACTCTGGAGGTGAGCGGGCTACCGTGCGGTTGCAGGAACTCAACCTAGGCGGCCTCGGCGAGGCTGCCTCCAAAGACGGCACGTTGAGCCAGGCAAATGTGCAAGAGTGGGAGCAAAAGGCCGGAAAGGTAAACCAGCTCCTGTGTTTAAGTTGAGTGACAGTTTATTAAACGCCCTTTAGGACCCCGTCCTCGCCCTGTCGCGCATAATCCACTCGCATACGGACATCTCAGCCACGCTCCTCAAGCGAGAGGCGAGCATTGCTGATCAACACGTATTCAACCTCACCCTCCCGTACACCGCTACGCCCATCACGAACCAGAGGTCCTCTGGCCGTTGCTGGCTTTTCGCATCCACTAATGTTGTGAGGTACACGGCGGCACAGAAGCTCGGTGCGGCCGACTTTGAACTCTCTCAGGTTCGGTGTTGGTCTTTCTTTTCAAAGTTCAACGATGGTTTGGATATTGATGCACAGTGAACCCAACGCACAGTCGTACCTTTTCTTCTGGGACAAGCTTGAGAAATGCAACTACTACCTCGAACTTTCTATTGAGCTAGCGGAAGAACCCCTCGACTCCCGGATCGTGTGGCATCTGGCGCAGGAGTGCGGGATCAGCGATGGTGGACAATACGAAATGGTGCGCCTCCCCTATCTAAATATCGATATATGATTATATTTACACAAAAAAATTCAGGTCGCCAATCTCTTCGAGCGGTACGGCGTCGTTCCGAAGGCCATCTTCCCCGAGTCGTTCGCCTCGTCCGCTTCGGGACGTATGGATGCGCTCCTCCGGACAAAACTCCGTGAACATGGGCTCTCCCTCCGTCGATTACACGCCGCGTTGCGCTCTTCCCCCGAGATTTCGTCGCTGCCTCACGAAGCAGCCAACACGACACTGCTCGAGTGCCTCCGGAAGAAAAAGGAAGAGTTTATGCAGGAAATATACAACATCCTCACGGTCTCCCTCGGTGTCCCCCCGCCCCCCGACCGACCCTTTACGTACGAGTACAAAGACAAGAACGAAAAGGCGCAGTCGTGACAAGCAGTTCAGTTCGGAGAAGTACCCACCCACTGAAGGCGTCTCGTTGATCAATGATCCGAGGAACGAGTACGGAAAGCTGTACACGGTTGAAAAACTAGGAAATGTGTGGGGTGGGCGGGATATCGCGTACGTCAATACGACAGTTGAGAAGATGAAGGAGTCCGTGGTCGCTGTACGTCCGATGCTTGCTTCCGCTCACTCGTGATTGAACCCCCGCCCGCCCGTCCGCAGACTCTCAAAGCCGGTCAACCGCTCTTCTTCGGGTGCGACGTCGGACAGTTCTCCAACACGTCCTTGGGGATCATGGACGTCGACTTGTTCGACTACGAACGCGCGCTAGGAGTGAAATTCACTTCGACCAAAGCGGAGCGACTCCAGACTGGAGAGAGCGCGATGACACACGCGATGGTCATCACGGCTGTTCACCTTGATGCAGATGGAAGGCCTGTTAGGTACAAAGTTGAGAATTCGTGGGGCGATGCCGCTGGCGACAAAGGTTTCTTCGTCATGACCGATCGTTGGTTCGACGAGTAAGTTGTTAGGGAAAGGGAATTACGTGATGCTGATTAAATATTTTCAGATTTGTCTACCAAGTGGTCATTCCGAGGGTACGTGAGATCGATGTACCACTGTTCGGGCTCATAATGACATTACAAATTCTACAGTCCGTCGTGCCTAAGGATTTGATTAAGATTCTTGATGATGGAAACCCGACCATTCTGCCTGTTTGGGATCCAATGGTATGTTTTCGTGTTGCTCGAGCTTTCGATCGACTACGTCGCTGACTTTTGGTTACACAGGGCTCACTCGCATGATCGATAGATGCACCCTGTATTCTTCATTTCATTTCATCGATACCGCTTTTTTTCATTTGGCCGAATCATTACCGGAAGGCGTTTCGAATCCGAACTTGACCGACTTGCGGAGAATACTAGAGCCTGTCTACATAGTGGTATGCATCGGAGGGCCTGGAAGGTTACCAGATGAACACATTAGGTGTCTGGTGAATTAACTGAGGTTACTCGAGTCTTTTTAGCCTAAATAAACCATTTCTGTATGGTGTCGTGCGACTTGAGTTCGTGAACACTTGTCGGAACTGCAACCGTTTTTGTCCTTATGAGTCCGAGGCTGCCCAAACTGCAGCGCTTTCATGAACAGAAGCTGAAATCTTCACAATAACGTGACAGCAAGTACTTAAGTGCGATTCTGCTGCATATATGTGAGATCTACAGGGAACGCTCGTCCTCTTGAGCTCGCTATACTCCCAGCAGGGCTTGACGATGACACATAATTTTGGATACTCAATACATGTTATACCGAGAATCGAATTATCAATTTTTGGTAAAATTTCTGGCCTGTTCCACGCCGTCTTCGGTTGCTGCAAGAAGTAGGGAACACCAAATATTATGACCTGCGCAGTGGCCAGCAACTCAACGCACTTCAAAATTGAACGTTGTATATTAGACTATAACCTACATAATATGACAATTACAGGGGTTTAGATGCGTATTTACGGGCTCAGGCGGGGTCACAAATTTTCGCGTGCAAGGAGTAAGTAGTGAATCACAATATAGACAACTCACAAAATATCGGGTGTACACGCGTATATTTCTCCACTTGTCTTGGTTGATATCGGTTTGAAAACCAAGTCGCGTAAATATCCGCAAAAGTTTGACGGCGACTGCGGCGCACCGTTCGACTGACATGGGAAAAACCCATTCTCAGCTCATTCTCAGCTCCTCCTGCATCTTTGTGGAGTACTCACGTTTATGGACGGAGGAGCCGATCCGCGCGAGCCGCCGCGTCCCGAGTTGGCCGAGGGTTGGAGGAAAGCCATCCCGGTTTCGGCCGCAGCGGTGGCGCCGACGCCGTGTGGGACGAGTTCAAAGTGTGGGAGCCGCTCCCTCGACGGCTCAACGGACGGACGAGGTAGGAGGCATGTGTCAGATTGCTTTCTTTCATTTTGTGACCTCCGCCAGGCGTCGTACACCTACCTACCAACCAACTTACCTCGACCCAAATCACAACGAGCGGAGAATTACGGAAGGACGAGCGGAAGGACGAGCGAAAGCGGACGGGTTATGCCGAGTTGTAGTATCAGAGTCAGAGCCAGCTGAGCCAGCTTTATGAGGCCGAGCGGCCACCGCTTTCGTCTACGTCTCCCGGCTACTACTACCACTATTACCACCACCACTACTACTCCAAGTTCAACTAGGCTATTAGGTACCACTTTGCTCGTCGTTCTCCTTGCAGTGCAGCTGATTTGCCATCACTCTGTTTGGCCCAGTCTACCGCAAGCATCTTAGCTCCTTGCCATACCAAGTGCTCTATAGCACCCTCTCCACACTACGTACAGCAGTGAGTACACCTCAACCTCACCCATCCAGCAACCCAGCACGCTTCTAACCCGCGCACCTTGCATAGATGCCTACTTCGCACGCGCAGACTCCCTACATCACACCTTACATCATTCACCAGCATTCTGGTTACGAGGATCCCTCGGTGAACAACTGTAGGTGTTCCTACTTCCCTCCACAACTCGCTCTGCCTTTCCTCCTCCCGGCTGTGTGGCACACCCGATCCCCGCCCAGTATGGCCACAGATTTGCGCGATATACCCTCACACATATAATTACAATCTTGATACTCCCAAAACCCCGATGTTGACCCCTTGCCTATTCGGGCACGACCCTAACGATTTCCTCGCATACGGCCACGATCCCTCGACTGCACTCTGCATGCATCCCCATACATCCTCCCGATCTCCAAAACGATTTCAATGTTGTTTGGAATGATTCCACAGAGAATTTCTGTCTGTTTGCTTCCGATCCATCGGCTCAGCCGCACGTGAGCCAAAGGCAAAATGCATTGCCTTTCGCGCGCGGTCGTTGAGATCCGTAATTGGATATATCAGCGCTCTGGTCACATTCACATGCTGCACAGTTACACACTTTCGTCTCACTTGAGTGCTCCTATTTCCTATTTGATTCGCACATGCTCCGCCTACCCTACCACATTTGAAGAACACTACTCATTGACTCGCTTCCATAGTTCTTGGCCAGGATCTCGAGTACTTCTCCCATGCCGGCTTCGACATGTCAAGGGTCCACCTGAAGCGCAACGCCGCCGTCGGCCAATTGTACGAGGATGCTATCCGGAACGAGGGTGCTATCATTTCTGCTACCGGTGCACTCATCAACTTTTCCGGCAAAAAGACGGGTCGCAGTCCCAAGGACAAGCGTATCGTCTTCGAAGAAACTAGCAAAGACGACATCTGGTGGGGTCCAGTCAACATCAAGATGGACGAACATACATTCGAAATCAACCGTGAACGTGCAATCGATTACTTGAACACCCGTGACCTCGTCTACGTCTTCGATGGCTTCGCGGGCGTAAGTCCTTATTCCTCCTGATGTGTGCGATCACAACTTATTTTCTTTCCGCTCTCTAGTGGGATCCCAAGTTCCGCATCAAGGTCCGAGTCATCTGCGCACGAGCCTACCACGCACTCTTCATGAACAATATGCTCATCCGCCCCACCGAGGAGGAGCTCAAGGACTTTGGCGAGCCCGACTTTATTATTTACAACGCCGGCCAATTCCCCGCGAACCGTTTCACTACCGGTATGACTTCGAACACATCCGTCGAGATCAACTTCAAGCGCATGGAGATGGTCATCCTCGGTACCGAGTACGCTGGAGAGATGAAGAAGGGTGTCTTCTCCGTTATGCACTACCTCATGCCCGTCAAATTCGGTCAGCTCTCTCTGCACTCCTCTGCCAACGTCGACAAGGAAAGAGGCGACGTGACGCTCTTCTTCGGTCTCTCCGGTACCGGCAAGACGACCCTCTCAGCAGACCCACGACGACAGCTCATTGGCGATGACGAGCATGTATGGTCGGATACTGGTGTCTTCAACATCGAGGGCGGGTGCTATGCCAAGTGTATCAACCTATCCGCTGAGAAGGAACCCGAGATCTTCAACGCTATCCGTTTCGGCTCCATCCTCGAAAATGTCGTCTTCGACGTAGCGAACCGCAAGCCTGACTACGACGACGTCGCCATCACGGAGAATACACGCTGCGCATACCCAATCGAGTTTATTCCCAATGCTAGGATACCCTGCTATGTTCAGAGCGCCCCGAAGAACATCATTATGCTCACTTGCGACGCGTACGGTGTGCTGCCCCCAGTCTCCAAGCTCACCCCTGAGCAAGCGAGCTACCATTTCCTTGCTGGTTATACCTCGTAATTACTTCTCTAGAACCTGCGTTGACCTTGTTGCTTACCTTTTTTTGTATGCAGAAAAACTCCCGGAACGGAAGATGGTGTCCTTGAGCCTATACCGACCTTCTCGACGTGCTACAGCGCACCCTTCATCATCCTTCACGTACGTGGAGTACCTCTTTTTTTTACTCTTCTCGTCTAATATAAACCCTTCGGTGCAGCCCTCGCGCTATGCCACCATGCTTGCGGAACGCATGGCCGCGACCAACGCCAACTGCTGGCTGGTCAACACGGGCTGGACGGGAGGCAAGTACGGTACGGGCCGACGCTGCCCGCTCAAGCACACACGCCGTATCGTTGACGCGATTCATTCTGGCGAACTGGCCGACGCGACGACCGAGTATGAAAACTTTGACGTGTTCAACCTCACGATTCCGAAGAATATCGAAGGTGTCCCCCGGGAAATCCTCAACCCCAGACTCGCCTGGAAGGATAAAGGCGCATTCCAACGCGAGGTTGTGAAACTTGCTACTATGTTCCAGAAGGCCTTCCGCGCTTATGAGAATGATGTTGAGGAGCCTGTTAGGATGAGTGGACCGCAGTTCTAGTCTCTTTCTTGTCCGCTTCGTTCCACTACCAACGGAGCGGGGCAGAGGGTAGAGGAAGCGGCGCGATTCTGTTGTGTAGGAGACTCCCCCCTCCTCTCCCCTCCTCCTCCCTCACCCCCACCCCCATCCCCATCCCCACGCTTGCGAAGTTTTGTTGTTTAGAGTGGCGGTTGGTTTTGGTATTTTGCTGTTGTTTAGGTATGCGCCGAAGTCGAAGTCGAAGGAGAATGTAATTGTCATTTTGATTCCATCCATCCGTAATATTGGTTTTTTCTATTTAAAATTTCGTTGAGTCGTCGGGGACGGGGCTGGCGGGGCGGCCGGGGCGGCCTCAGAGAACAACTGGTATATTACATAATATACAGCACAACACGATTGTAGTTTGTGTCTTCAGTTTCGTTTCATTTCATTTTCAATCGTACCTTGGATCCCTCCATGTCCTCCGAGTCCAGAGGGCCTGGGCCTAATAATACTCCTCAATTTGAGGAAGTGGTTAAACAAGAAGTAGAACTTCTCTCACGTCAATTTCCTACTCCGGACGATATCCCAGGTTGTATAAAATTATTCGATAAAGCGATAGTATGCAACGGTACGTTTTCAATTTACCACTTTCTTCGCCGCCCCCCCACCAATATATATATTAGTTTGGGACGCTGGCTGCCTTCTAAACTGATAGCACGTCCAATTTTCTGATTTTAATTTAATTTTAATTTTTTGGGTAATCCAGCTGCATCCTCGCAAATTCGTAGTTTATACAGGTACGGACAAATGGCGGAATGTTCATCCCATTGGTCCGATTTCAAATTTTGTCTCTCCTTACGTGCGTTGTCCGCTGAGGAGAGACGAGTTGCGTGGATTCGACATCGTGCTGAGTGGTGGGCTACGTGGAGGACGATGGGGAGTAGTTAGGATGTTTGGGAGATTCGAAAGTACGTCACCCTGTCACGTCATGTCGGTTCCCCCCTCTACTTGTTCTCCTCATCCACTCCTCCCCCTCCCCCTCACCCCCTGCCAGTCTTGCTTCCATAGAAAGCTTGATAATGGGCGTAGGTATTGACTGGTCCTTTTTTTCAAGAGAGCCCCTGAAGAACTTTCCGCCACCTCCGAGTCAAATCCAAGACGATGAAATCATTACGGGAATTCAGAGCGATAGATGATAAATGACACGATAACCAATTCATGATGCATCGTGCTTTGTACTTTACATAGCACCCCCAGGTTTTCAGACCAAGTCTCCGTATTCTCGATCGATTCCCCTACCGATTTCATATGTGGTTCGATTATCGTTTACTATACAAGGAACCTCATTGTATAATGTAATAGACAAGAGGCGTTAATTTTCGTCCCATATTTTAGCGCCTCGCACCTTGACCACGCCATCTCCCCCAGACCCCAGTCTGAATGCCACATTTCTTCACCAACCGAGGTCATTTAGGTGGGTTCAATCCCCATTTTCTTGTCTTGTCTGCTCATCCTGATGCCGCGAAGACGAAGAGAAGATTCGAACAATCGTGACCCGAGTCCTCGGTGAGTTGCTAAGTGAGATCGAATAGCACACAAAATTGATGTTCTTTCAGAGTCCCTTGGAAATGAAAAGTCGATATGGGAATACTATAACGAAATGGCCGCCGTGGACGACAACATCCGGGAGGTCGAGTGGCGAGATTTGGCAGATACAGTGCTCGTTTTCGTATGTCTATCCAGTCTCATTGATGTATGGCCGTTGATATGGTTCCAGGATGGTCTATTCGCCGCCTTCCTTTCCGCCTTCCTTGTCTTCTTGATACCCCAGCTACAGCCCAACAGCACCGACGTCTCGATGGACGTTCTCATCCACATTTCACAACAACTCAGCAACTCTACAACTCCTGCATTTGTGCCCACCACCTTTCAAGTTTCCTCCAACGCGGCCGTGGTGAACACGCTCTTCTTCTACAGCCTCGTACTCGTTTTGATCGATGCATTCCTCGCGATGCTCGTAAAGGGATGGCTGCAAGAGTTTGACCGTGGGTGGAGGAAGTACACTGTGGCGTATCTCCGCGCACAGGAACGCGAACGGCGACTGCAAGAGCTTGAGCGCTGGAAGCTGTATGAGCTCGTTGCTCTCCTCCCAATCCTCATCCAAGGGTCACTCTTTCTCTTCTGTATTGGTCTCCTTGTGCTTATCTTTCCTCTCCATCTGCCATCTGCCATTTTATTCTTACTCGCTTTTGCGTCTGGCGTCGGCTTCTATTGCATCATGACATACGCGTCCATTGTCAACATTTATGCGCCATTCTCCTCTCCAGTCTCTCGTCTTCTCGCGCATGGTATAGCGATCCTACACACCTGGCATCTTGACAGCATCCGGCGCATAGCTCCTGCCATCTCATCCCCCAATCACCCTCTTCTACCCACTCAAGAACAGGAAACAAATGTAGATGCTTCCCGAGAAACCACGCAGACATTACCTTCAAACAATCGACTGGCTATACCCGAAATGATGCCCCGTTCTCGCTCTGACATTGACCCTCAGACGCATGTTCACGTCCTGGAACGGCTAGTTTTGACAACTGTCCAGACTGCAGAGAATATTCCGATCTTTCTAGAGCTGCTTGATCAGCCAGTGAAAAACGCTACGCTGCGACCGTTCAATATGGAAAAGTGGAAAGAACTGCTTCATATTACATTGGGGTTGCTTGGAGATCCATCAACTCTCCCTGCTTCTGCTGCCTGGACTGCTGCCCGCACTATGATGTTTTGTCACAACCGCGAAACTGCTGATCGGCAGTCCTGCCGTACACTGCAGCAACATTTAGGTAGCCGGGACACTGATGATCAAAGACCACGTATGCCACTCAATCATCTCCTCTCCTCCTATTTGGAGTTCTGGCTTGGTAACTCACATCTGCGTTTCCTGTCACGGACCATTGCATTCCTTGAGCCTAGTGATACTGCTGACGCTGAGCTCCTCTGGATGGTGAATACTTTCCACAGGACCGTGCAATCCGAGGACCAGCTTCGTGACTCTCTTGGATTCTATATCGCTGTGCTTACATATGTTTCAAGCACAGAGCAGAGCAGAAGGTCCAAAGTTCCACTCACAGCTGCAGTCATTAATGCCATGCACACCATCACATCAGCACTTGACCAAGGGGGTCTTGATTCTATTGATGGCCTCTGCATCCTGCCAGGGACTGTGTCCACTTTTGGGTCTATGCCCATGACCTTCTGTCAAGTCGATAGCGCTAGTACACTGGACCTATGGAGTGAAGGTTGTACTCAACTTGCTAAGGACCTTCTCCAGTGGAATTGGGGATCATATTATCCTAATGGCATTCAACTTTCCCTGATTGCTGCACTCTACATTGACAGCATCAAGCAAGCCCATGCACGCTCTACTTTCGCAGACCTTCTCAAGTATACAAGTATCACAAATGTTCGCTCGGAATTCTCAGATTCGTATGACCATGGCAAGCTTGCACTCTACTGGTACATGGCTCTCTCCCAGAAACCACTTGACCAGGACCGTGATCCTCTTGCTGCTCCTTATGATGTCATTGCGAAGACCATTGCTGAGTACTCTACATTGCAGCTCTCTGGCCTGCGTATATTGGAGATTGCTGTGAAATATGTCCATAAAACAGCACCCTCTTCATCGGGTTGGCTCAATAAGTACTCAAATCTGTTGGGAATCATTGCGCCTGGTAACCAATTTGTCCGGGTGAGGGCCGATTCTTGGCTGCTGCTCCATCTGGACACTCTTCTTGCCCCACAACCCTACATACTCCCAGAGGAGGTGAAGAAATTGACATGGTCTGATGCACCTGAGAAAGTGCACATTGCCAAGGCCCGGCTTGCTCTCTATGATTCGTTGGCAAAGGGAGAGTGTGAGGGGGCAAAGTGGCCTAAACCAGATCCAGAGCTACTCAGAGTGTTTCTATGGTCCAAAAACCATGGGGTCTGTATACATGCATTCAAGTGGTGCCTTGAGCTGGTTCTTATTAGCCAGCCTAGTGCACCTAAAGATGGTGACGGCACCGAGATGTTCATACCAGCAACAATGGGACATGAGTGGGTCGAGCACTTCGTCCCTGTCCTTTGTAAGGGTGATTATGTGGAAATGCGTATAGCATGGGGGCTCCTGAACACACATCTCGCCCCAAAATGGAGCACGCTTCCATCATCCTGGTGCTGTGACTTTGCTTCGGTATTCCTGTTCTCCACTGTGCACCGCCGAGGCGTGCATGAGCTCCCTGCCTACCAATATTTTGTTGAAGCTGTAGCCGACAGATTCACGCTATTTGATTGGCGAAAGGTATATCTCCCTTTCCTTGCAACTATGCTACAGCCCATCAAATCCGGTTTGACTTGGGCCAGACTCACCTCACTTGAAAATTGGTTGGCCAATATTCCGGACGAACTTGATCACGATGATGCTCGCACTGAATTGGAAGACATTCTGGCCACCAGGAAAAAGCAGCTTGTAGAGGAAGAGACTCTTGGGTTACTTGCAGAGCTTCCAATGGCGTGGATAGGTGAATGGTCCTAAGTAAGATGGGCTCTTTTGTCTATATCTAGGTATTCTACACAGAGCAAGGTGTCGGCCAACTCTTTTTCTTTCAACTTTCTCTTGAGTTGAATGGATTGTACAAAGATCTAACGCAGCTCAGAGGGGGAATAAACCGTGTATACATGTAACATACCTAACGCAGCTCAGAGGGGGGATAAACCGCGAGGTTCCTCCCTCTGAGATGCGCACTATATATATACATGTAAAGAGCTTTTGGACCTGACACCACCTGTCATAAAATGCAACACAGCCACAAATAACTAAAAAGACAGAAAGCGAGTAAACACATCATGCCGAAAGAAACCA
>WNFL01408323.1_pt1 | contig 14818 bp, 13 predicted proteins | sample 5400361 | NCBI WGS metagenome assembly WNFL01 (sample SAMN13153351, study PRJNA577476) | soil metagenome | isolation source: 40 cm soil on Douglas fir-dominated hillslope | place: USA:California | collected 2013-09-17
TTTGAATCCGTGATCGGCGCGATCTACCTCGACCTCGGCTTCGAGGCGGCGCGCGAGTACATCCAGCGCTGGCTGCTGCGCGACTACCGCGAGATCGCGGCCGACAAGCGCCACACCAACTACAAGAGCCACCTGCAGGAGTACGTCCAGAGCACGTTCCGCACCCACCCGGTCTACCGCATCCGCAGCGAGATGGGGCCCGACCACTCGAAGCAGTTCATGGTCGAGGTCATGGTGGGCCGGCGCAATCTCGGCACCGGGCGCGGGCGCAACAAGAAGGAGGCCGAGCAGGCAGCGGCGCGCGACGCGCTCGAGAAGGTCCAGGAGTTTCCGTCCGACCGGGTGCCCGACAGCGGCCCCATGACCGAGCCGCATTCCGAATACCGCGAGCCACGCGAGACGCGGGAGTCACGCGAGCCGCGTGAGACGCGTGAGCCGCGCGAATCGCGAGAGCCGCGCGCGCGCCGCGAGAGCCGCGTGACGGCGGCCCCGCCGCCCGAGCCGGAGCCGATGTCCGAGATCGAGATGGCGCCCGAGCTGGACGGCGAGATGCCGGACACCGACGCCGGGCTCGGCCGGCCGGCGGCGGAGGGCGCCGAAGGCGAGGGTGCGCGTCGTCGCCGTGGACGGCGCGGAGGCCGCGGGCGACGCGGGCGGGGCGACGAGGCCGCGCGCCCAGGCCGCGGCGAGACCGCGGAGGTCGCGAACGCAGGCGCGGAGACGGGGGGAACGCCCACCGCCGCGGCGCCGGCCCGTCCGGCGCCGACGCCAGCGCCGACGCCGACCCGTCGGGCCCCACCCCGCACGGCGCGGCGCGTGCGCGGCGAGCCGGTCGCGGGCGCGCTCGAGCCGCGCCTTCCCGAGGTCGAGCCGCTGCCGCCGGCCTACGAGGAGGACGAGAACGAGGAGATCGGCCGGCCCGAGGGGCCGCTCGAGGAGCGCCATGTCGATCCCTACGCGGTCGAGCCCGAGTCCGAGGCGCCCACCTCGCGGTTCGCAAGGATCGAGCGGGGCGGCGGGCGCAGCGTCGAGCCCGGCTACCTGATGCCGGCGCGCACCAAGCCCGAGCCCGAGGACGAGTGGAGTCCCGCGCTGGATGCGGAGACCGAGGAGCCGGGTGCCGCGATCGACGAGCCGGAGCCGGCGCGCGATCCGCGCGACGCGATGGAGTCCGAGGACGACTTCACCACGGGCACGGCGAGCGAGCCCGATTCCGGGTTCGAGCCTGAAACGCCCAGCGCGTCGGACGGCGCGGCGGCGCCGCTTACCGACCAGCCCCGCTTCGGGCGCCGGCCGGGACGCACGCGGCGCGGGCGCTGACGCGCGCGGCGGTACCCCGGCCACGACGGTGGCCGGGGGCCGACCCGCGTGCTACGCTTGAAGCCTCATGATGAGATTGTCCTGTGTCCTCGCGGCGCTCCTGTGCGCCGCCGCTCCGGCGTCCGCCGCGACCGCCAGGACCCCGGCTCGCGCCCCGGGCGGACCCCCGGGCGGGGCCTACGAGACGCCGGACGCGCTCTCTCATTACGCCCGCGCCCGCTGGGCCGAGGAGCGGGGTGACGACGCGGAGGCGCTGGCCGAGTACCTGCGCGCGCTCTCGACCGACTCGCGCTCGCTGAGCGCCACCCGCCACGTGAGCGAGCTGGCCGCGCGCCGCGGCGACGCCTCGAGCTCGCTCGAGTTCGCCGGCCGCGCGCTCGCGCTCGAGCCGGGCGACGCCCGCAGCCTGTGGCTCAAGGGCTCGGCGCTCTTCAACCTCGGGCAGCCGGGCGAGGCGCTGGCGACGCTCGAGGCCGCGACCCGGGCCGATTCCACCCAGATGGACTACTGGATGACGCTGGCCCGGGCGGCGGAGAGCATGGACCGCATCCCCACCGTGGCGCGCGCCTATCGTCACGTGGTGTGGCTCGACGAGGAGGACGCCGAGGCCTGGTTCCAGCTCGCCGCCGCCGAGGCGCGGATCGGGAACTACGGGCCCGCCGACAGCGCGCTCGATCGCTCGGCGGCCCTGAACCCGACGCGGCCCGGCCAGCTGTTCCTGAAGGGTTGGATCCGCGAGAGCACCGGACGGCGCCCCGAGGCGATCGCGCTCTACCGCCATCACCTCGATCTCCATCCCGACGATCAGGTGACCCGCGCGCGCCTGGTGGACCTGCTCGAGCGCGAATCCCGCTTCGCCGAGGCCTACGACGAGGTGCGCCGCGTCACCCGCGCCCATCCCGGGGATCTCGATGCGCTCCAGACCGAGGCCGACCTGGCGCTCAAGCTCCACCGCGAGCGCGAGGCCGACGACGCGCTCGCGCGCCTGCGGCGCGTCGCCCCCGACGATCCGGCCACGGTGGCGCGGGCGCTCGGCGTGCTGAGCCGCAACGGCCGCGAGCGCGACGCGGTCGCGATGGCCGAGGCCTGGGCGCGCGCGCATCCCGGCGACTACCGCGGCGACATGCTGCTGGCGCAGGCCGAGGCCGCGAGCCATCACATCGAACCCGCCGTCGAGCACGCGCAACGGGCGATCACAGCCCGGCCCGATTCGCTCGGGCCCCGGGTGCTGCTCGGCCGCCTGTACCAGGGCGAGAAGCGCTGGGCCGAGGCCGAGCCGGTGTGGACCGAGGCGGTCGGGCGCTTCCCGGCGGTCGCGGCGCTGGGGCTCGACCTGGCCTACTGCCGCGAGCAGCTCGGCAAGCTCGACGGCTCGGAGGGCGCGGTGCGCGACGTGCTCAAGCGCGAGCCCACCAACCCGGCCGCGCTCAACTTCCTCGGCTACCTGCTCGCCGACCACAACCGCAGGCTCGAGGAGGCCGAGTCCCTGATCCAGCGGGCGGTGGACCAGGAGCCCGACAACGGCGCCTTCCTGGACTCGCTGGGCTGGGTCTACTACCGGCTGGGGCGGTTCCAGGAGGCCCGGGTCCAGCTCGAGCGGGCGGTCCAGCTCACAGGCGACGCGGTGGTGCTCGAGCACCTGGGCGACGTCTACAAAGACTTGAAACTATTCAAGTTGGCTCGCGACCAGTACGCCCGTGCCCTGGATCGGGACAGCTCCAATACCCGGGTCCGCAACAAGCTCGCCGGGCTGCCGTGAGCTGGATGGAACCCCGACTTGTCCAAGGTGTAACAAGCATGGGTGAAGTGCCCCGTGTCGCCTGATCGCGACCCGCAGCCGCCCCCGATTCCGAGCCTGTCCGACGAGGACCTGATGGCCCGGGTCGCGGTGGACGACGAGCGGGCGTTCGCGGAGCTGGTCCGCCGCTTTCAGGGCCGGGTCACCAACCTGATCAGCCGGGTGCTCAACGTTCGGGTGTTCGTCCACCGCCGCAACTATCGGCATGGGGCGAAGCTTTCGACCTGGCTGTTCACCATCGCCGCCAACCTGGCGAAGAACGAGATTCGCCGGCGGGTGCGGCGACGCAACTGGTTCAGCCTGGACGCGCTCCAGGAGCTGGTGAGCGACAGCGCGATCCAGCTCGCGGACCCCACCGAGGGGAGCGAGGTCGCGCTGGAGCGCAAGCAGCTGCAGGGCGCGGTCGGGCGCGCCATCGCGACGGTGCCGGAGAAGTACCGGCTCGCGCTGGTGCTGCGCGACATCGAAGGGCTGGCGTACGAGGAGATCGCGACGGTGCTCGGCATTCCGGGCGGGACGGTGCGCTCGCGCATCAACCGCGCCCGGGGCATGCTGAAGCGCAAACTTCAACCGCTACTCGGACAGACAGGCACACCATGACTTGCAAACAGGCCCGCCGACTGTTCGGCGCCTGCTGGGACGACGAGATCACGCAGGCCGAGCGCGAAACGCTCGAAGCCCACTTCGCCGCGTGCTCGGGCTGCCGCGCGGAGTACGACGGGTACTCGCGCGCGCTCGAGCTGCTGACCACGCTGCCGCGCGTCGAGCCGGCGCCCGACCTGGTCGAGCGCACGCTGGCGCGCACCCGCCGCGCCGCAGCGGTGCCCGACCGGGTGGGCGCCGCGGCGTTCCCGTGGGTGCCGGTCACGGCCAGCGCGGCGCTGGCGGTGCTCGCGCTCACCCTGTTCTCGCCCTGGGTCGAGCTCCGCAACGGTCAGCAGGCCCTCCGTCCGGGCGCCACGCAGGGTCCGGTGGCGCAGCCGACCCTGCGCCCGCTCTCGGCCGCCTCGATGGCCGACGCGCGCACCGCCGTGCCGGGCGCGCGCGGCGCCTCGCTCGCCCGCCCCGGAGCCGCCGGCGACCCGCTCGCCGCCGTGCCCGACAGCCTGTTCGATCACAGCGAGGACATCGAGTTCGTTCTCGATCCCATGACCCTCCACCGCGGCCGGCCCGCCACCGTGCGGTCGGGCGCGAACGTCCAGGGACAGCAGGCGACCATCACCTTCTAGGGGTGAGGGGCCCGGCATGACCAGCAGGCGCGCGCACGGTGCGGGTCGCGGACCCTCGGTTCGCGGCCACGCGCTGCGTTTCGCGATCGCCGTCGCCCTGCTCGCCGGCGCGCGCTCCGCCACCGCGCAGGGCACGCTCTCCCAGCTCCAGACCGACGTGGATCAGATCGCGCGCCGCGCGCGCCCGTCGGTCGTCACGGTGTTCGCCCAGAGCGTGCCACGCGCCCCCGGCGACTCGGGCGCGGCGCTGCCCGGCCAGCGGGTCCACACCCGGGTCGGCTCGGGCGTGGCGGTGGACGAAAGCCTGATCCTCACCACCGCGAGCGTCGTGCTGGGCACCAACCGCGTCGTGGTGCGCACCGCCAACGGCATCCAGGTCGAGGCGGAAATCGTCGGCATGGACCCGATCTTCAACATCGCCCTGCTGCGCGTGCCCGAGGTGCGCCTGCCTCCGCTGCGCTTCTCGGGGGAGCGCGAGTCCCAGGTGGGCGACTGGGTGGTGGCGCTCGGCACCTCGTATCGCGCCCAGCCCACCCAATCGGTGGGCAACGTCGCCTACCTCTACCACGAGCCGCGCGTGCCGCTGCTCCAGCTCACCAACGCGGTCTATCCGGGCAACAGCGGCGGCGCGGCGCTCAACCCGCGCGGCGAGCTGGTGGGGATCGTGCAGGGCGAGCTGGGGGCGCCCGACTTCGAGCTGCGCGGGCCCGAATCCGAGCGCCGTCCCAGCGGCATGAGCCTGGTGCTGCCGATCGAAGCGATCCGGCCCGCCTTCGAGGGCCTCAAGCTCGAGGGGCGCGTACGCCACGGCTACCTCGGGGTCACGACCCGGGCGGCGAGTATCGAGGGCGACCTCAACGCCGGATCGCGGGTTCCGCTGGGCGCGCTGGTCGAGGCGGTGATCGCCCGCAGCCCGGCGGCCCAGATCGGGCTCAAGCGCGGCGACCTGATCGTGGGCTTCGACGGCGACCGGGTCGAGTACCCGGAGCAGCTGGCGCGCTGGGTGGCGACCACCCGGCCCGGCGCCGGGGTGAACCTGGTGTGGGTGCGGAACGAGTTCCGCCAGGCCGGGCGCGTGAACCTGTCCGAGTCGCCCGACGCGCAGCCGGTGTGGGCGACGCACCCGAGCCCCGCCGGCCGCGACGCGGCCGGGCTCGCGCGCATCAGCGCGCTCGAGCAGAAGATCCGCGAGCTGAGCCGCCGGCTCGGACGCCTCAAGGGCGAGTCGAGCAGCGTGCTGCGCTAGGCGGGGGCCGCGGTCCGCGGCCCGCGGCGCCTCGGCTATACTGCGGCCGTGACCCTCGACCTGCGCCTGCGCTATCCCGGCACCCCGGCGATCTCGCGCGTGCGCATCGAGCGCGGCGGGCTCGCCCGGCTCGGGGCGCTGACCCGCGCGGCCACCGGGGCGCGACGCGCGGTGGTGGTGAGCGACGCCCGGGTGGCGGCGCTCCACGGTGCTACGGCGCGGCGCGGGCTCGAGCGCGCGGGGCTCGCCACCGACCTCATCATCGTGCCGCCCGGCGAGCGCTCGAAGAGCCCGGCCCGGCTCGCGGCGCTGTGGGACGGTCTCGCCGCCCTCGACCTCACGCGGCGCGACGCGCTGGTGGCGCTGGGCGGCGGGGTGGTCGGCGACCTCGCCGGCTTCGCGGCCGCCACCTTCCTGCGCGGGCTTCCGTGGGTGTGCGTGCCCACCACCGTGCTCGCCCAGGTGGACAGCAGCGTGGGCGGCAAGACCGCGGTGGACCTGGCGGCGGGGAAGAACCTGGCCGGCGCGTTCCATCAGCCCGCCGCGGTGCTGATCGACCCCGATACGCTCGCGACGCTGCCGGCGCGCCAGCGGCGCGCCGGGCTCGCCGAGGTGGTCAAGGCCGGGATGGCGGTGGACGCCGCCCTGTTCCGCTGGGCCGAGCGCCACGCCGAGCCGCTCGCGGCCGCCCGCCCCGCGGCGCTCGAGCAGGCGGTGGCGCGCGCGGTGCGGGCCAAGGCGCGCGTGGTGCGCGCGGACGAGCGCGAGCGGGAGGGCGGGCGGCGCACCGCGCTCAACTACGGTCACACGCTCGCGCACGCGATCGAGGCGGCGCGCGGCTACCGCGGCATTCTGCACGGCGAGGCGGTGGCGATCGGGATGCGCGCCGCCGCGGCGCTCTCGGTCCAGCTCGCGGGCCTGAGCGAAGCGGCGCGCGCGCGCCAGGACGCGCTGCTCGACCGGCTCGGATTGCCGGCGCGGATGCCGAAACACACACCGCTCGCGCGGCTGCTCGAGGCGATGCGGCACGACAAGAAGCGGGCGCCCGCCGGTCCGCGCTGGGTGTTGACGACCCGGGTGGGCCATGCTAGCGTGCCGCGCCTGATCTCCGGCCGACTCGTGCGCAGCGCTCTGCTCCAGGCCGGGGCGGAGGCGTGATGCATCGCATCCTCGTCCTGCACGGTCCGAACCTCAATGCCCAGGGAACGCGCGAGCCGGAGATCTACGGATCCACCTCCCTGCCCGAGCTCGATCAACGGCTGCAGAAGCTGGGGGCCGAGCTGCAGGTCGAGGTCGAATGTCTCCAGAGCAACCACGAGGGTGTGTTGATCGACGCGCTCTACCAGGCGCGCGGGCGGTTCGCCGGCGTGCTGCTCAACGCCGGGGGGCTCACCCACACCAGCGTCGCGCTGCGTGACGCGATGGTCGGGGCCGCCCTTCCAGTGGTGGAGGTCCACCTGTCCAATCCGCACGCGCGCGAATCCTTCCGCCACCGCTCGACCCTGTCGGGCGCGGCGCTGGGGGTGATCCAGGGCTTCGGCCCCGACAGCTACCTGCTCGCGCTGCGCGGCCTGGCCCAGCGCCTCGCCCATGGCGCCCCGGCGTAGCCGCCCGCGCCCCGTGGCCGCCCCGGCGCCCGGACGGCCCGCGAAAGCGCTGAAGCCGGCGCCGCCGGGCTCCGATAACTCCCGCGCGGGGGGCTTCGAGCTGTCCGAGATCCGGCGCCTGATCCGGCTGGTCCAGCGCACCGGCATCGGCGAGCTCGAGCTGACCTCCGGGGGGCGCACGGTGCGCATCGCGGCGGTCTCCGGCACCCCGGCCGCAGCCGCGGCTCCGGTCGCGGCCCACGGCGCGGAGGCACGCCCGGCGAACCCGTTGGGGAGCGCCGCGCAGGCCGGCGAGCCGGCGCAGCCGGGCGCGATCACGGTGACGTCGCCGATGGTGGGCACCTTCTATCGCGCGCCCGCTCCGGACGCCGACCCGTACGTCGAGGTCGGCGCGGTGGTCGAGGTCGGCCAGACGATTTGCATCATCGAGGCGATGAAGCTGATGAACGAGATCGAGTCCGAAGCGCGGGGGCGGGTGGTCAGGATCCTGGCCGAGAACGCCCAGCCGGTCGAATTCGGACAGAAGCTGTTCCTGCTCGAGCCGGTCTGACCGGAAGGCGATCCATGAACCTTCGCAGCGCCCTCGACAAGATGATCGCCGCGCACGCCAGCGACCTGCACCTCAAGGTCGGCACGGCGCCGATCCTGCGCGTGGACGGCCAGCTGTTCACGCTCGACGAGCCCGCGCCCAGCGCCAAGGACCTGCGCGACGTGGTCGAGCAGCTGCTCAACGAGGAGCAGCGCCTCTACTTCTCGACCCACTACGAGATCGACTTCGCCTTCGGCGTCGCCGGGCTGGCGCGCTTCCGCGCCAACATCTTCATGCAGCGCGGCACCCCGGCGTTCGCGCTGCGCCACGTCCCGGTCGAGGTGCCGAGCATCGAGGACCTCACCCTGCCGCCGGTGGTGCGCGACCTGGCGTTCTCGCCGCGCGGCCTGCTGCTGGTCACCGGCCGCACCGGCTCGGGCAAGTCCACGACCCTGGCGGCGATGATCGACGCGATCAACCGCACCGCGACGCGCAACATCATCACCATCGAGGACCCGATCGAGTTCCTGCACCGCGATCGCATGTCCTACATCCATCAGCGCGAGGTCGGCCTCGACTCGCGCTCGTTCCACGAGGGTCTCAAGTACGTGCTGCGCCAGGATCCCGACATCATCCTGGTGGGCGAGATCCGCGACCTCGAGACCATGAGCACGGCGCTGATGGCGGCCGACACCGGCCACCTCGTCATGTCGACGCTCCACACCACCGACGTGGTCCAGACGCTGCAGCGCATCATCTCGTTCTATCCGCCCTACCAGCGCGAGGAGGTGCGGCTGTCGATCGCCTCCAACCTGCGCGCGGTGGTCTCGCAGCGCCTGGTGCCGCGCAAGGACGGCGCCGGCCGCGTGCCGGCGAGCGAGATCATGATCTCGACCCCGACCATCAAGGAGTACATCCTCAACCCCGAGAAGACCCCGCTCATCCACAGCGTGGTGGCCGAGGGGATGAGCCAGTACGGGACGCAGACCTTCGACCAGTCGGTGCTGGCCCTGCTGCAGGCCGGCCTGATCGACGAGGAGGCCGCGCTCCAGAACTGCAACCATCCCAACGAGCTGATCCTCAAGCTCAAGGGCATCTCGGGTTCCTCGGACCGCACCTGGTCGCCGGTCGAGGCGGCGGGCCACGCGGCTCCCGCGGGAGGCGCCCCGGGCACCTCGCTGCCGAACGCCGCCACGCCGGCCGCCCCGGGCCCGGTCAAGCCCGACTGGATGAGCAAGATCTAGCGGCATGTTCCGCAAGGTCCTGGTTGCGAATCGGGGCGAGATCGCGCTGCGCGTGATCCGCGCCTGCCGCGAGCTCAAGATCGCCACCGTCGCGGTGTTCAGCGAGGCCGACCGCGAAAGTCTCCACGTCCGGCTCGCCGACGAGTCGGTGTGCATCGGCCCCGCGGCGCCGGCCCGCTCCTACAACTACATCGCCCGGCTCATCTCGGCCGCCGAGGTCACCGGCGCCGACGCGATCCATCCCGGCTACGGCTTCCTGTCCGAGAACGCCCACTTCGCCGAGGTGTGCGCCTCGTGCGGGTTCACGTTCATCGGCCCCACCCCCGAGATGATCCGCAAGATGGGGGACAAGGCGGTGGCGCGGCGCACCATGGCCGACGCCGGGCTGCCGGTGGTGCCGGGCAGCCCGGGCGTGATCGCCGAGGTCGACGAGGCCCTGACGCTCGCCAAGGAGATCGGCTTCCCGGTCATCATCAAGGCCGCGGCGGGCGGGGGCGGGCGCGGCATGCGCGTCGCCTGGGACGAGAAGACCCTGCGGCTCGGCTTCGGCATCGCCCAGGCCGAGGCCGGCGCCGCGTTCAGCAACAGCGCGGTCTACCTGGAGAAGTACATCGCGCGGCCGCGCCACATCGAGTTCCAGCTGTTCGGCGACTCGCACGGCAACCTCATCCACCTCGGCGAGCGCGAGTGCTCGGTGCAGCGCAACCATCAGAAGCTCATCGAGGAGGCGCCGAGTCCGTTCCTGTCCGAGGCCCAGCGCCGCACGGTGGGGGCACTGGCGGCGCGCGGCGCGGCCTCGATCGGCTACCTCAACGCCGGCACCATGGAGTTCCTGTTCGATCAGGACGGCTCGTTCTACTTCATGGAGATGAACACCCGCATCCAGGTCGAGCACCCGGTCACCGAGGAGGTCACCGGGCTGGACCTGGTCAAGGAGCAGATCCGGGTCGCGGCGGGCGAGCGCCTGTCGCGCGCCCAGGACGAGGTCGAGTGGCGCGGACACGCGATCGAGTGCCGCATCAACGCCGAGGACCCCGAGAGCGGATTCCGGCCCAATCCCGGGACCGTGACCTACTTCTACCGCCCCGGCGGCCCCGGGCTGCGCATGGACAGCCACGTCTACGCGGGCTACACCGTGCCGTCCCATTACGATTCGATGATCGGGAAGCTGATCGCCTACGGCAAGGACCGCGACGAGGCGCTGCGGCGCATGGAGATCGCGCTGGAGGAGATGATCATCGAGGGCATCAAGACCACGGTGCCGTTCCACCTCATGGCGCTGCGCGATCCCGATTTCCGCAAGGGCGACATCGACACCCACTTCGTCGAGAAGCTGTTCAAGGCGCGCGCCGCGGACGCGGGCGCCGCGGCGGCCCCCGCCCCGGCCCCTTCCGGCCGCAAGCCCGCGAAGCGCCCCGCGGTCCCCGCCTCCTCGTAGCCGGAGGGCGGCGGTGCGGGTGAGCGTCGAGACGGTGCCGGGCGAAGGCCCGCTGCCTGCCGGGGCCACCGCGGTGATCGTGGACGTGCTGCGCGCCACCTCGACCCTCACCGCGGCGCTCGCGAACGGCGCCGGCCCCGTGCTCCCGGCCGCGAGCCCCGACGAGGCCTTCGCGCTCAAGCGCCGCCACCCGGGGGCGCTGGTGGGCGGGGAGCGCCGGCCGCGCCCTGATCTTCGCCTCGACCAACGGCTCGCTGGCGATGCGGCGCGCCCGCGCCGCGCCGCGCCGCCTGCTCGCGGCGTTCGTCAATGCCGCCGCCGCCGAGCGGGCACTCACCTCCGAGGCCGCCGTGGTCATCGTGTGCGCGGGGAGGCTCGAGCGCTTCTCACTCGAGGACGCGCTGTTCGCGGGCTGGCTCTGCGCCCGGCTCGAGGCGCGCGGGGCGACGCTCGAGGGCGCCGCGGCACGGCTCGCCCGCGCGCTCGCGCCGCGCGACGCGGCCGAGGTCCGGGCGCTGGTCGAGGGCTCCTCGCACGGGCGCTACCTGCGCTCGCTCGGCCCCGAGTTCGCGGCCGACGTCGAGTTCTGCGCCCGGCTGGACGCGATCGACCGCGCGTTCGAGCTGACGGGCTGATCGGCGCTCGTCGTCACGACGGGCTCGTCGGGCTCGCCCCACCCGATACGGTGGTCCGCGGCAGATGGAAGTACGAGAGCGCCCGGCGCACGCGGTGCTCGAGCGGGGCATCCGCGATGGCCTCGCACAGCTTTGCCGCATGCCGGGCCTCTTCCGTGCTAAACCCGAGCGAGCGCAGCAGGGCGATCACTTCTTCCGCGGCGGCCCGCACCCGCTCGGCCTCCCGTCGCCGTCCCTCCACAACGCGCCGCGCGGCCTCGCGCTTCCCGCGCATGAAGCCGGCCCCGAACTCGCGCTCCGCCCCGTACTGATTGTGGGCCCGGCAGCGCAGCCGGATCCCCGCCACCGTGGCGGTGCCCCCGCGCGCCACCGGCTCGACGTGGTCGAACTCGATCAGCTTGCGTGCCTGGCACCGGTGTCCGACCTCGCTCACGAACGTGCACTGACCGCCGTCGCGCGCCCAGACCGCACGCTTCACCGACGCCGGGATGTGGCGTGGCGCGCGCGACTGGTCGCGCCGAGCTTGCGCTTCTCGAGCCGCTCGATCAGGGCGTCGAGTGCGCGGTCGAGCACCTGGGCGAGGTCGCCAGACGGGAGCTGGTGGCCGAGCAGGTCCTGGGCGCGCTGGAGCTTGTCCCGGGTACCGCGGCCGATCGTCAGTTGCAGATCGAAACGCTCGGGCGCCACGGGTGTCACTCTCGAGAGGCATGGAACTCGCTCTGGAGCGAGTTCGCCGGCCTCTGCGGGCGCTCCAACTCGCCCCGGGGCGAGTTGGGCAGGCGAGGCGGGCAGGGCTGTGACCAGCCCCAGCGCCTCGGAGCGAGGGAAGCGCTCGGCGAGCAGCGTTTCGATCCCGGCCTTGGTCCGGTGCGCCGCCGCCGCCAGCAGGTCGCCGGCGTTCTCGGGGCCGAGATAGGGCGCCAGCAGGCCCACGGCGCCCAAGTGCAGCCGGCCGTCGGCCAGGGACTGGAAGATGGCCGGGAACTGACGGGCCACCCGCGCCGCCGTGATGCGCTTGTAGGCGGCGTCCTCGGACAGGTGGAGCTCCTCGACGCAGTAGGCATACATGGACGGGTAGCCGGCGGGGACGTAGAGCCGCCGGGCATCGACCTCGGCGATGTGGGCGAGCACGGCGGCGGTGGCGGTGCGCTCCTCGGCGAGGAGCGTGGCGAGGCTGCGGATCAGCTCGGGGTCGCTCAGATGGCACAGCGAGTAGGCGCGCATGATGGCGAGCCCTTCCCGGGGGCGGGTCGGCTCTCTTTATATCACGCGGGTTTTCGGCCCTCGGAGAGCGGCACAGGGCGCACAACGAGGTGCGGCGCAGGATTCGCGGCATGGAAACGCGCGACTCACGCGGGCGGGGTTTCCAAAGGCCTTGCCGAGCGCATTCGCGCGGGATCACCTGCTCGCGCGCGTGAAGCGCGGCGGCACGCGTCAAGGGAATTCGTTTCTTGTCCCGCCGCGCCCCGCCGCCGCGGCGCTCGCGTCAGCGCCGCTGGGCCTGGTACAGGACGAACACCCCGACCGAGCCGAACACGATGTCGCCGAGCCAGGCCGCGAGGTAGGGCGGCAGGGCGCCGTTGTGCCCCAGCGCCTGCCCGGTGCGCATGAAGGCGTAGTACATGAACGAGATCGCCACCGACAGGCCGAACCCGAGCGCGGCGCTCTGCATGCGCAGCCGGGTCGCGATCGCCGCGCCGATCATCACCACCACCACGTTGATGAGCGGGAAGGCGAGCTTGGCGTGCAGGTCCACCAGGTAGTTCGCCACCCGGGCGCCGCTGGAGCGCAGCCGCTCGATGTAGGAGCGCAGCTCGAAGTAGGTCATCTCCTCGGGCGCCGGGCTCTCCTTGGCGAAGTCCTCGGGGCGCTCGGTCAGGCCGTCCACCGCCATCTGGTCGAACGGGTGCGCGTCTTCCGCGGTGTCGGTGAACGAGCGCATCATGCCCTTCGAGAACGTCCAGTGATGGCCGTCCCAGCTCGCCTCGTCGGCGTCGAGCCGGCGCGTCAGCGCGCCGTTCTTGAACTCCATGAGCGACACCTCGCGCATGCGCTTCTCGCGCACCAGGGTAGGTGATGTCGGCGCGCTCGGTGATGACGGGCTGGTGGAGCCCCTGGATCTGCCGGTCGAAGATGCGGTCGCGCTCGCGGTTGGCCCGCGGCACGACGATCTCGCCGAATACCAGCGACAGCAGCCCGGCCGCGACCGCGATCGCGAACACCGGCGCCAGGATGCGCATCAGGGACTGCCCGGTGGCGCGCATCGCCGTGAGCTCGCCGAACTTGTTGAGCTGGCCGAGCGCCAGGAAGGTGGCGAGCAGCAGCGCCACCGGCAGCACCTGGACCACGACCTCGGGGGCTCGGTAGAGGTAGAAGCGCGCGACCAACGCGAACGGGGCGCGGTGGTCGAGGAAGATGTCGATCTTCTCGAAGATGTCCACGACCACGAACAGCACCACGAAGCCGGTGAGCCCGAGCATCAGGTAGCCGGAGAACTCGCGCAGCAGGTAGCGGTCGAGGATCTTCACGCCCCGGCCGCCGCCAGGGGCGGCCCCTCGCGGCCGCTCTCGACCGTGTCCCGGGGCCGCGCGGCGTGGCTGCGACGGCCCATGAGCTCGGTCGCCTGCAGCGTGGCGACGAGCCCCCAGATGCCGAGTGCCAGGTTGGGCAGCCACATCGAGAGCCAGGGCGGCAGCAGCAGCCGGTTGGCGAGCTCCTCGCCCCCGATCAGGCACAGGTAGTAGAACAGGAAGAAGGCGATCGAGACGAAGGCCACCGCCGGCCCGGCGCGCCGCACCCTCATGCCGAGCGGGGCGCCGATGAGCACGAAGACGACGCACGCCGCCGGGAGCGAGAACTTCTTGTGGTACTCGACCGAGAGCGACGCGATGCGTCGTCGCAGGCCGTCCCGCTCGAGGCGCCACATCTCGACCTCGGCGCGCGCCGCGGGCTGGTCGCGCGTCAGCCGGTCGAGCGGGTCGCCGCGCCCGATGACGCGGGCGAGCGCGGCGCCCAGGCGCACCCCAAAGGGCTGGCGCTCGGGGGCGAGCGCCGCGAGCAGCGGCGGCGCCATCCCCATCCCGGCCAGCCGGTCGCGGTGGCGCGCCAGCGACTCGCGGTAGCTCGCGACCACACTGGCGCGCTCGGCGGCCAGGTCGCGGGCGCTCATCTCGCGGTCGCTGCGGCTGTTGCGCACGCTGCGCTCCAGCAGGCCGCCGGCGCCGGCGATGTAGATGACGTGGGTCTTGAACACCATGCGGCGGTAGCGGCGCGCCCCCGCCTCCTCGGCCGGCACCTCGTGGATCTCGCCGTCCCTGAGCTCGAGCACCGCGTTGCGCCCGTCCGGGGTATAGGAGAGGAACCCGCGCTTGGCGAGGATCGTGGTCGGCGGGCCGCCCGGGTTCATCTGGTAGATCGTCACCCCGCGCATTTCGTTGGTGCGCCCGTTGACCGACTGGACCAGCAGGTTGTAGCCGGGGAAGTCGGTGATGAATACCCCCTCCTGGAGCCTCGCGGTGGGCCGCATCCGGCCGATATCAATGAGCAGGTTGGCGAAAAGGTGGTTGGACTCCGGCAGGACGTGGTTGTTGAACAGGGTGAGCCCGACCGCGAGCCCGGCGGCCGCGACCAGGGGCCCGACCAGCACGCTGCCCAGGTTGACGCCGCTCGAGCGCAGCGCGGTGATCTCGTTGTCCTGGGAGAGCCGGCCGAAGGTCATGAGCACCGCGACCAGCACGGCGCAGGGGACGGAGAGCGCCACGATATAGCCCAG
>WNFL01033760.1_pt1 | contig 14817 bp, 12 predicted proteins | sample 5400361 | NCBI WGS metagenome assembly WNFL01 (sample SAMN13153351, study PRJNA577476) | soil metagenome | isolation source: 40 cm soil on Douglas fir-dominated hillslope | place: USA:California | collected 2013-09-17
ACGACGGCCAACTTGAGGGTGTGCGCCTGCTGGGCCGCAAGTCGGTCGAGCTGATGCGCAGCGATCACTTGGGGAGCCTAGCCCGCAGCGGACTTCTCGCCGACGGCTACGGATTCGGCCTGACCTTCGCGGTGAATCTCGGACCCGGCAAGAACGCGACCGTCGGTTCGCAAGGCGAATACTACTGGGGCGGCGCGGCGGGCACCAGTTTCTGGATCGATCCGAAGGAGAAGATGTTCGGCGTGTTCCTGATTCAGGTCCTTCCGCCGACCGGCATCCCCGCCGCGGATCAGTTCAAGCGGATGGCGTACCAGGCGCTGGTGGACTAGGGCAACTTAAACGTAATCTCAAGCGTTGTGACGACGCGCGCCGGCTCGTACTCGACGAGCGTCGGTTTGTATAGGTATTGCTTCGCCGCGTCGCGCGCGGCTTGAACTAGCAACGGATGGCCACTCACCAGTTGCAGATTCTCAACGGTGCCGTCCTTGGCCACGATCACATTGAATCGCACGACGCCTTGAATGTGCGCCTCCAGAGCTTTCGGGGGATAGACCGGGTCCGGTTTGCGAATGAGTTGTCGCTCCATCTGCGCCGCGCCTACGGGGACGGGCTTGGAGCTTGCGGGGATAGGTTTGGAGCTTGCGGAGCTGGGTTCGGAGCTGGCTGGTGCCGGTTCGCGGCTCGGGGGCGGCGGCGGGGGGATGCCTGGGGGGTCTGGGGAGATCCTTTGGCGCAGGGTCAAACTCTCTCCGCGCTGGCCCTTCGCCTTCTTGGCATTGATCGCCTTACCCAACCATTCGTCGGCGATCTCGATGTCGGCCTTGTAGGCTGCCTTGGTATCCCGCAAGTCGGCGCGCTCGCGGAGCAGCAGGCTCAAATACGCCAATGCATCGTCATACTCGGGATCCAGTTCGATCGCCCGCTTCAAGTCGGCGATTCCGCGATCGACGACGGCCCCGAACCGGGTGAGAAGATCGGCCCTGATTCTCGGGCTTGGCAGCGGACCGGGATCCTCAGGCTTCATGCGCAGACTCGCGCGCGCCTGCATTAATGAGGGGTAGAATTTGGCCCACGCGATGACGCCCTTGCTGTAGAACGCACTCTTGTTTTGGGGATCGACTTCGATCAGCCGGTTGTTCCACGTTATAGCCTCGTCGATCTTCGCGGCTTTGGCCGCGGGCGGGAGCGACTGCGCCTGGTTGAAGGTCATCGACGCGAGAAACTCCAGAGCGGTCTTGTCTTTCGGATCGAGGCTCAAGACCCGTTTGAATTCGGCCTCAGCGTCGCGCACGAGCGCGACATTCTCAACAGATTGGGCTCCGGGTATCCACTGGACCAAATACGCCGTGCCCAAATAGGTATGGGCTTGCACGTCGTCTGGTTTCAACTGCGTGGCCGCTCGAAAAGCATCGGTGGCTTCCGCATATCTCGCGGCTTTGAAGGCGGTGACGCCCCGGTCAATCGAGCGTTTGAAGTCCGCCGGCGCGGGCTGGGCCGCCGCCGCGACAGCGACCGCCAGAAGGACGGCAATCCATTCGTGTTTCTTCGTGTGCACTTGTGGCTAACGACCTTTCCCCAAATCCCGCAACACCCGATTCGCGGCAGTCACCCCCCGGTACTGCGCCTCCTCGAAAATCGAGAACCCGCTCAGATCCGAATGCGCATAGTATACCGGGCCCTTCGAATCGATAAACCGCTTTCGCGATTCCGATCCAAGAAAGCCCGGAGTCGGACGCTTCATCGCGTGTCCCATCCGCATCACGTCGATGCGCGACACGCACCCGCGAATGTCCTTGTGCGCGCGCGACAGATCATTGAGAATCGCCTCGCGCCAGTAGCTCCAGTCCTTATCGAGCAGCATCTGCCGCATCGCCGCCGGCGCTCCGTCGGCCAGTGCCCAGTAAAAGGTCCACACCGACCGCTCGATCCGCGACCGCAAGCTCATGTGCGTCGAGACTACGTAGCCCAGCGCGGGCGAATCGAAGATCACGTTGTCCCACGCCATCTCGAAACTGCTCTCTTCGGGCAGCCGGTCCAGCGTAAGATTCGCCGTCAGCCAGGGCGAGTACACGAATCCCTCCGCGCGCGGCGCGTCCTCAATAACGTACTTCGCCACGAACGCCGGCGCGGCGAAGATCACCCGCTCCGCCGAATACTCCACAGTTTCCGAGCGCACCCGCAAGCGCTTCCCCTCCGGCTTGATCGAATACACCGGCGACGACGCGCGAATCCAAGGCTTCAGGCGGTCGATCAGCCGGCGCGCGATCCAGCCATTCCCTTCGGGCCAGGTCAACGGACCCTTCTCATCCCGATTGCGCGCGGCGAAGTAATGAATCCCGGCCCACGCCGACGTCTCGCGCGCCAGGGCGCCATAATCGTCGCGGCAGGCGTAGTTCGCATACCAAGTCATGTAGCGCGAGTCGAACTTGTGGTCCACCATCCACTGTTCGAAGCTCAGGCGGTCGAGGGGCGAGTCGGGCTTCGCCCCGCGCTCCATCGGAAGGGTGAATTCACCCGAGGCGTGCAGCTCCTTGATGGTGTTCTCGAAGCGGCGATACTGTTCGTGGTCGCGCGCGCTCGCGCCCACTTCGGGCTCGATGCCCTCCTGCCAGCGACCCTGCAGGAACAGCCGTTCCTGCGGAGAGAAACACAACTGGCGCTCGTCCCACTTGCCGTCCTGCAGCACGCCCAACTCTTCGAACAGCTCGCGCGCCAGCGTAACGCTGGCATCCGGCACGGGCACGTAATGCGCGGCCCACGGATAGGCGGTGATTTCGTTCTCGCCCCAGCGCGAATTGCCGCCGGGCTGGGCTTCCATTTCGAGCAACACGAAATCGGTGAAGCCCTTCTTGCGAAGACGCCACGCCGCGCTCAGCCCGGCGATCCCGCCGCCGACGATCACCACCGGCACGCGTTCGGTACGCTGCGGAGCCGGTAAGGCCGCGTGGTCACGGATGCGGTGGCCTAGCGGAAACGCGTCGTTCACGAATCCGCCGGCGACGTTGCGGCCCGCTTTGGCAGTCAGGCCGATTAGTGCCGCGCTCAGGAACCGGCGTCGTTGCATCTAACGTGGACGCATCGTTATTTCGGAGTGAAGCTGAAGTCGGTGATGCCCAGCTCGTCGCTGCCTTGAATCCAGAAGCCGAATTTGCCCTGCGTGAAGTCGCGTCCCGGCTGCGCCCAGGAATCCAGCACCACCCAACCCTCGGCGGTGCGCAGTTTGTGCACGATGTGGTCGGGTGTCACCTCGATCTGAACGGTATACGATTTCGCGTCCTTCAAATCGTGCTGCGTCTTGGCGCGTTCGGTGTTCTTGCCTTTGACGTTGTCGCGGGCGGAGAAGTTCTTCTTGTCGAGCTCGAACTGCGCGTAGTTGCGCGCATCCAGATAGTTCAGCCGCCAGCGAATGCGGCCGGCGCGGAACACGCCGCCGCCCTTGATCAGCTGCACGGTGAACTGGAAGACGCCCTTCGGCGGCAGCTTGAACGGCAGGAAGGCTTCGCCCCGATGCACGTAGACGTTGTCTTCCTGTTTCCACGCGCCGGGATCTTCGAAATCCGCCATGCCACCGGTCTGCACCACCACCGGCGCCACTTTGCTCAATACCAGATCCAGACTGCGATTCTCTCCAGCCCCAAGCTGAACGCGCTCGGTGCGATCTGTATAGCCGGGAGCGTGGGAGGTGAAGACGTAGGCGCCCGGCGGCAGATCGATTTGCGGGCCGCGCAGGTCGTGATTCTGCGATTCGTCCTGGCGGCGATAAGTCACCGTAGCGTCCGCCGGAGTGCGCGCGACCTTCACCGTTCCGTTGGTGGGCGCACTCGCCGCGGCAGCCAGCACCACGTCGGCCCCGGTCAGCACCATCGCCTGGCCGGCCTTGAAGTTGCGCGCGTAGCGCTTGGGCGTGAATTGATCGCGACGCAATTCGACGGCGTGGTCGCCCGGCTGCACGGTGTTGTAGTTGAAGTTCCCATCCGGACCAATGGTGCCGACGCTCTTCAAATCGATCAGCACCTCGGCTCCCGGCGTTCCGCCGCGGATCTGCAAGGCTCCCACCACCTGCTGTGGCTTCAGTTTGAATTCCAGGCGCACCTCCGCGCCCTTCTTCAATTCGGCGGTCTGCGCCGGGGCCGTCTCGAACCCGTTTTTCGCGACGCGAACGTTGACCTGTCCAATGGCCTGAGGGATCCGCACTTGCCCCTTCTGCGTTTTGCGGCGGTACTCCTTGTTGTTGACGAAGACGGTGACGTCGTCCTCGCCGGTCGACACAATCAGCATTCCGATATTCAGGTCGGACTTGAGGAACGCGGTGAGCATCGGCGCAGGGCCGAAATTCTCCTTGACGTTTTTCTGATCCTTGCCTTCACCCAGCACCAGTTCGTGCACACCCGGTGGGAACGTGGCGAGGTCGGTTCCGGCGGAACTGGCATCGCCCTGCGGCTGACCGTCCACGGCCAGTTTCACGGCCGCAGAATTGGTAACCACTCGGCCGGAATTGCCAAAGCTCGACACCAGGACCGCGTTGAGATTCTTGGCGGTCACGGCTCCGGTCACTTGCGGAGCGCGCGCGGGTGCGACCTCGAAAGTGAACGTCGCTTCACCGGTCTTGCCCGTCACCTTCACGGTGTGCGCGCCCGGCTCCAGCTTGTCGATCACGAACTGCCCTTCCTGCAAGTCGGCGGGCGGCTTGTCGTCGACCGCCACTTTGCCGGCATCCAGATCGGTGAGGATGCGCAGGCTCTGCGCCTGCGGCTCAAGCGTAAGATTCACCGTCGCTGATTGCCCGGCCGCAACCGTGACGCCGTTGGTGGCCGGATCGTAACCGTCCAGAAACGCGGTGACGCTATAGCTGGCCGGCGGGAGTTGCAGCGTGCAGGGCGAGGCCGCGCACTTCTCTTCATTATTGATGCGTACTTTCGCGCCGGGCGGAGTGGTGTTGATGGTGACGGCTACCGCGGCTGCGGCAGTTTCGACCGGCGCCGGTGGATTGCGCTTGCGCGCCATGTTCACCAGCACCACGATGATAGCGACGGCGGCCAGGGCTCCGATCAATCCTCCGATCCATAGCGCGGTTTTCGCGCTCTTCGGTTTGGTTTGCGCGGGCGGTTGCGTTGGAGCAGGCAGCTTCGGCTTCGGCGCGGGCGGCGCGACCGATGGTTTTGGAGGCTGCGCCGCGGGCGCGGGCGGAATCGGAGCAACCGGCGGCTTAGCTTGGATTGGCGGCGTTGCGGGTGGCGCGGTTTTCGGTGGCGCGGCTGCCGGCGGAATCGCAACCGCCGCCGGGATCACAACGGGGGGCGGCACGGCTTTCGGCGGCCCGGCTGGCGTGGGTGGAACTGGAGCGGGCGGCACAGGGGGCTTGGGCGGTGCCGCTTGAACCGGCGGTGCCGCAGCGATCGGGGGCGTTGCCGGCGGTGGCAGAATGACGGTCTTCTCAGGATCAGGAATCGGCGCGGCCGGCTTGGGTAGAATCACCGTCGCGTCCGGAGCGGGGATTCGAACGGTCGGCTCGGACGGCGGTGGAGGAATCCGCACCGTGGGTGCAGGACCCGGCGGCATCGGCGGAGGAATCGGGGGCGCTGAAGCCGCTGGCGGAACCGCGGCCGGAATCGGCCCTTGCGGCGTGCGCACGGTCTGCTGCATCTCCTTCAGCTTGGTGCCGCGATTCACCAGGTGCTGTTTGATGTCGCCCACCACTAGTTGCACTTCGAAGTCGTCGTGGTTCTCCTTCGCGACCTCGTCCAGCCGGGTAAAGATGGGCCGTAGATCGGCCAGGTCGGTGACCAGCTCGACCTGCTGATCCAAGCGCTTCAATTCATCGAGAGGATTCAGGTTGTCGCCCACGAAGCTATCCTACACTAGCTTGGTGACCATCGCGTTCGACGCCACCCCGCTCGCGGTTTCGACCGGCGGGGTCCAGCGCTACACCGCGGAACTGGCGCGTGCACTGGCTCGCGCGTACCCGGACGACCGCTACTGGCTGCTCTCCGATCAGGATTTCGTCACGCCTCCGAGTGCACCCGCGAATCTCTCGCCCGGTGAGAAACCGCGCGGCTTCCTGGATCGGAAATGGTGGACTTGGGGATTGCCGCACGAGATCGAGCGCCTGGGCGTCGACGTGTTTCACGGCACCGATTTCTCGGTTCCCTATTCGAAGCGCGCCCCCGCCGTCATGACACTGCACGATCTTTCTCCATGGATGGATCGGGACTGGCAGCCGGACGCGACGCGTGTCCGTCGCCGCACACCTTGGCTGCTGCGCGCCGGGTTCGCCAGCATGGTGATCACGCCGAGCGAGGCCGTGCGCCGCGCCGCGATCGAGCGCTTTCACCTGGACCCCGAGCGCGTGGTCGCCGTGCCGCTGGCGTCAGGTCTGGTTTCGCCGACGACGGCCGACGCCGCGCCGCGTGCTTCGCAGCAGAGGCCATACTTTCTATTTGTTGGGACGCTGGAGCCGCGCAAGAACATCGCGCGGTTAATCGACGCCTGGCGCGACGTGCGCAGTCGTCACGAGGTAGACCTGGTGCTGGCCGGGCGCGTGCGATCCGATTTCGCGGCGCCCGTTCCCGAGCCAGGCCTGCGCGTGCTGGGCGCGGTCGTCGAGGAACAACTTATTCCGCTCTATCGCGGAGCGGTGGCGTGCGTTTATCCGTCGCTCTACGAGGGATTTGGGCTGCCGGTGTTGGAAGCGATGCAGTGCGGGGCGGTGGTGATCACGTCGCGCGATCCGGCGATCACGGAAGTCGCTGGGGGCATGACGGTGCAGGTGGACGCGAACGACACCCGGGCGCTGGTCGAAGCGATGGAAGCGGTGGTGCGCTCGCCCGAGAGTTTCGCCGATCTGCGCGCACGCGCGCTGCGCCGAGCTTCCGAATTTTCCTGGGACCGCACCGCGCGAGAGACGCGGGAGGTATATGACGCGGCAATCCGCTTCTTCAAATCCTAGGGCCGGCTCTTCCGCGCGCCGGGCGTTGTTCCTTTCGCCTGAATCAACTGAGCCGGGCTCGGGTGGCGGCGGGATGCGGTCGGCGTCGCTACTGGCGTACCTGCGCGCGCATTATAAGGTGGACGTCGTAGGATTCGATTTGCGCCCGCATTCCAGATCGACGCTGGCGCGAGCCTGGCGTAACGGCATCCGATTCCTGCGCGGCAGTCCTCCACTGCTCGATCGATTTTCAGGTTACGAGTCGCGGCTCGCGGCGCACCTGACCGGCCGCTACGACCTCGCGGTGATCGAACATTTCTGGTGCGCGCCGTATGCGCGTCTGCTGCGGCCGCATTGCGATCGACTGGCGCTGGATCTGCACAACGTGGAGAGTGCGCTGGCCGAATCGCACGCGCGCGCCCTGCGCGGCCTGGGCGCGATGATGTTCCGCCGTTTCGCTCGGTCGTACGCGCGGCTCGAGCGGAAATGGCTGCCCCAGTTTGACGTGGTGCTGGCGGCGTCCGAGGACGATCGCAAGCGGATCGAGCATCCGAATGTGATCGTGTTTCCGAACGCGCTACCGGAACTTGCGCGACCGGACGTGCGCGAGGAAAACTGCATCGCGTTCAGCGGGAATCTCGAATATCACCCGAACGTGGAGGCGGTGCGCTGGTTCCATCAAGCCATCTGGCCGCTGGTGAGGAGGGAGTTTCCCGAACTCGAATGGCGCCTGATCGGGCGCAATCCCGAAGCCGTAATTGGCATCGTCGCTCGAGACGATCGCATCCGCCTGACCGGTCCAGTGAAGGATGCAGTGATCGCGCTCGCGCAGGCCAAGGTGGCGGTGGTTCCGTTGCTCTCGGGCAGCGGGACGCGTTTTAAGATTCTGGAGGCGTGGGCTGCGGGGCGGGCGGTGGTTTCGACGACGCTGGGGGCGGAGGGCTTGGACGCGCGCGGTGGCGAACATCTCGTAATCGCGGATGATCCCGTGGCATTCGCCGCCGCGACCGGGGGATTGCTGCGTGATGACGATCTGCGCGCGCGGCTTGGCTCCGCGGGCCGGGCGCATTATCTGGATCGCTTCACCTGGCCGGCGGCATGGCGGGCGCTGGAAGCGGCCGGGCTTTAGTCAAACGCTTCGCGGATCAAACCCTTCGCGCCAGCAGGATGGTCATATCGTCCTGCAGTTCCTCGGACGCGGTCCATTGATGCACGCTCTGGATCACCATCTCGATAATCTGGTCGTCGCTGCGGTGGGCATTCCGCGCGACCAGGTCCACCAGGCGATCCTCGCCGAACATTTCTCCGTATTCGTTCTCCGGCTCCGTGACGCCGTCGGTGAAGCAGACCAGCAGGTCGCCGATCTTGAATTCCACGAGGCTCTCGCCATATTGTGCGTACGGAAACGCGCCCACCACTGTGCCGTTCACATCCAGACGGGTTGGTACGCCGTCCCGAACCAGCACCGGCGGAAGGTGCCCGGCGTTGGTGTAGGTGAAAACTCCGCTGACTTCGTCGTACACGCCCAGACAGAAGGTCGCGTATTTCTCCGGTGACGTATAGGCGTGCAGTTGATTGTTGAGCCGGCTGACCAGGCGCGAAGTCGAAACCGGCGCCGTCAGGGTGCCGTTCCCGGCCGCAACCGCCGCCACCTCCAGCCAGCTCTGCAACTGCGTGCGTAGCGAGCTCTGCAGAGTAGCCATTAACAGCGCGGCCGAGATTCCTTTGCCCGCGACGTCGCCGATGGCCAGCGCGATCTGAGTATCGCGGATGATTTCGTAATCGTAGTAATCGCCAGAAACCATGCGCGCGGGCTGGCACACGGCTTTCATACGCAGTGTTCGCGCCTCGGGCACGCGCCGCGGAAAGAGCTGCGACTGCACTTCGCGCGCGATCTCGATTTCGGATTGCAGACGCTCCTTCTCCTTCGCAACTACCAATAGCCGCTCCAGATTTTCGGTCATGCGGTTGAACGAATGACTTAGTTCGGCGAGCTGATCCTTGCCGGTCACCTCGATGCGGTGTCCGAAATTTCCGCCCATGACTTTTTGCGTGCCTTCGTACAGACGGTGCACCGCGCCGGTGATGGTGCGCGTCATGGAAATGCCGATCAGCAGTGAAATCACCTCCACCAGCAGGAACAAAACCGGACCGCCGATTAGGATGGACTGCAGCACGCCCTGAAACTTGTCACTCTTGCGGTTGAAGACCGCGTTCAGCACCGCGGAAATGCGCGACCGCACCACGATAATGAAGTTTTGGGATTCCGTTCCCGGATGATTCCAATCCGCCGTGGGGAGCGTTGCAGGCCAGATAACTTCGCTGTCGAATCGATTGGCTGGGGGCGGCACGGCGCCTTTGACTGCACCGCTCGCGCGTCGGCCGCTCGATTCACTCAGCTCCACCAGTCCCAGGTGTGGAACCAGGGACGCCAGAAAATCGTTGGTGAGTGCGCTGGACACGGTCACGTCGCCGGTCGGCGTGCGATCGTAGCACCACGCGTAGAAATTTCCGTCGCGCACCATCACGCCGCTGATGGGTTTCCAGCCGTCGAGCGGTGGCGGCGCGGTTCCGTTCGGAGGAAACCGATATAGCTTCCCGGATTCGCGCAGCACCATCTGAAAATCCGGATAGCGATCCTTGTAAAACAGGTCGGACATGCCGGCCATGACGGCTGGCCGCGCGGCTGGTGTGGTTCGAATCACGCTGCGCACTGCGGAGCGGAGTTCGTCGATACGGCGGTCGAGCTCACTGGTTACCAGGTACACCGCAAGCTGATTCGCCAGGAACCAACTGCCTGCGCCTGCGAGCGTGGCCAGCAGCAGCACCGGCACTACAGCGATGAACATATAGGTCACCAGCAGCCGGTTGCGCAGGCGCCAGATGGCCTGGCGCGAGGCGATGCGGAGCAGCCGGATCGCCAGCCAAAGACCAGTGATGTAGAGCGCGATCTGGAGCAGCAGCAGCAATCCCGGGCGGGACGAAATGCGGGCAACCACCGCGGCAGCGGCCAGCAGCGCCAGAAAGGTGATTCCCACACCGCCCAGCAAGCGGAAGAAAGCTTGAATGCGAACCGGCACTGCGCTTACACTCTCGACTTGGTAATGGCGGGGTTTTCTTTATCCGGATCCAGATAATACTTGGTGAGCCCGGCTTCCAGCAGACTGAACGCGCTATCCACGTCGTCCGCAAATGAGAACAGTTCCAGGTCCTGTTCGGAGATCATTCCACGCCGGACCAGTGCGTCGAAGTTGAGCACCTCTTTCCAGAATTCGGATCCATAAAGAATCACCACCATCTTTTTTTCGAGCTTCTGGGTCTGGCACAGCGTCAGGATTTCGCTCAACTCGTCCAGCGTGCCGAAGCCTCCGGGAAATACGATCAGCGCTTTGGCCAGATACGCAAACCAGAACTTGCGCATGAAGAAGTAGTGAAATTCGAAGGAGAGGTCCTTGGGTACGAATGGATTGGGCCGCTGTTCGAAGGGCAGGCCGATATTCAGCCCGATGGTCTTGCCGCCCGCGTCTTTCGCGCCGCGATTGGCGGCTTCCATGATTCCGGGACCGCCGCCGGAGCACACCACAAAGCGCCTGCTGGATTCCTGCAAACGGTCGGACCACTCCGTAATGCGACGCGCCAGCTCGCGTGCTTCATTGTAGTAGCGACCGTCGGGGCCGTCTTCGGACAACCGCGCCGATCCAAAAAACACGATGGTGTCGTGAATCCGCTGGTGCCGGAATTGCGAATGCGGATAAAGATATTCGCTCAGGATGCGCAGCGCCCGCGCGTCGGGCGTGTCCATAAACTCCTGGTTGCGATAGGCCAGCGGAAGACGGCCGTCGTAGGATCTTTCCTTCATGCGGAGGATGAACCAGCCCGCTCGAGTTGTGCGAGCCGTTTCTCCAATTGTCGCATTGTCTTGAGCATTTCCGGCAGCTTTGGGAAGGCAGTCACCGCGCGCAGCCACTCGCGGGCTTCAAATGCAGGGGATCCGGACATCACTGCACGCTCCGGCACATCGCCGCCGATCCCGCTCTGCGCATAGACAATCGCGTGATCGTGAATGGTCAGATGGCCGGACACGCCGACCTGCCCAGCCAATAATACGTCCTTCCCCAGCACGGTGGATCCTGCCAGTCCGGTCTGCGCGCAGATGATGTTGTCTTCGCCCACGGTGCAGGCGTGGCCGACCTGCACGAGGCTGTCGATTTTCGCGCCGCGGCGGACGCGCGTTTCGCCGACGGTCGCGCGGTCGATGGAGGTAAGGGTTTGAATCTCCACGTCGTCTTCGATCACCGTGACGCCGCTCTGCACGATCTTGATGTGGGTCCCGTCCGAGCGCTTGGCGAATCCGAATCCGTCGCCCCCGACGATCACGGCGTTTTGCAGGGTCACCCGGTGACCTACGCGACAGAATTCGCGCACCACCGCGTGCGCGTGAGCGTAGAAATCGTCACCGATCTGGGCGCCTTCGTAAATCACGACGTGTGGATGGAGCACGGCGTTGCGTCCCAGGGTCACATTCCTCCCTACGACTGCAAAGGGTCCGATGGAGGCGTGTTGGGCGATCTGCGCGGAAGGATCGATCGAGGCGAGTGGATGAATTCCCGGGGCCGGCCGTGGCGGCTGATAGAACAACGCGAGCGCACGAGCGAAATCGAGGTACGGATTAGTCGAAAGAAGCTGGGCGGCATCGAGTTGCTCGACCAACTCGGCGACCAGCACCGCCGCGGCGCGCGTGTTTTTCAGTTTGTGGGCGTACTTGGGATTCGCCAGAAACGTCAGCTCGCTCGCGGAGGCTTGCTCCATGCCGGCGACGCCAGTGATCTCCAGGTCGCCCGCGCCGCGCAGGTCACATCCAAGTGCCGAGGCGAGGTCGGAAAGTTTCATGTTCTTAGTATGCAGCGCCGTTAGGATTACCCGCCGTTATGATGACAAGGTGCGATTGGTCCTATTAGCCGCCGCGATGCTGGCCTGCGTCGCGCCCACTTGCGCCAAAGTGAAATTCCTGCGCGACGTGAAACCGATTCTCGAGAATCACTGCGTGCGCTGTCACGGCGAGGCCGGCGCGATGAAGGGTCTCAGGGTCGATAAGAAGGAGCGCGCGATGCTGGCCATCGTCGCAAAGAAACCGGAGGAGAGCCGAGTCTATCTCGCCGCGAAATCCGGTTTCATGCCGCCCGGCCAAAAGAAGCTGTCGCCTGTGGAATTGGAGATGCTGCGGCGCTGGATCGCGGAAGGCGCGAAGTGGCCCAAGAGCATCGAACTGGTAGGAAAAAATCCGTTCGTAACCGCCGGCAATTAGCCCAGCGTGAAGGAGTCGTTAGTGGTGCGGCTTAGCGTCGGGGGACTTGGCCGGCGCTTTGTCCGGTGCAATGGCTACGGGCGGCGTCTGATAGCGCACGATCACGGTGATCCGGCGATTCGAAGCATCCTCGGGATGCGCTGCGTCCCGCAGATTCTGATCCGCGAAGCCACGCACTTGTGAGATTCTGCCGGCCGCGATCCCGTTCGTCTGCATGAGACGGCGGGCGGCGTTAGCCCGGTCCGTCGACAGTTCCCAGTTTGAATAATCGGCCCTGCCGGTGAAGGGCTTTGCGTCGGTGTGGCCTTCGATCAACAACTGATTGGGCAGCGTGGACAATTCTCCAGCCAGGCGCTCAAGCAATTCGCGGCCACTCGGGCTAGGGGTCGGGCTGCCGGAGACGAAGAACAGCCCGCCTTCTTTTTCGATGAGCTCGATGCGCAGGCCGTCGCCGGTCACGCTCATCTGCACATGATCCCTGAGCTTCTCGAAATCGGGACTTTCCTTGAGGGCGTTTTCCAGCCGGTCCTTGAGCCTGGACATATCGTCCTTGGCCACTGCCAGCGCTTCGCCCGAACCGGCGGCGCTCGATCCCGAGAGTTTCCCGGTGCCGGATGGATCGCGAAAATACGCGCTGATGGCCTTCTTCACCTGCTCACTGGAGTTCATCAGCCACAGCACGATGAACAACGCCATCATAGCCGTGACGAAATCCGCGTAGGCGACCTTCCACGCACCCCCGTGATGACCGGCGTGCGCAACCTTTTTGCGAATCACGATGATCGGCGGATTCTGCTGGCTCATGCGACTTTGGTCCCGCCTGCCTCTGCGACTGGGCTTGGGGCAGCTCCCGCGCGACAAGCCGCTTCCAATTCCTTGAAGGAGGGACGCAGATCGCCGGGGATGGATCGCCGTGCGAATTCGACTGCCAGCACCGGCGCAGACCCTTTGACGAACGCGATGACGCCCGAGCGCAGGCAGCGCAGATAATCGCCCTCAGCGTCGTTCATCTTGGTGAGATTCGACGCCAGGGGTCCCAAAAATCCGTAGCACAGCAGGATTCCGAGAAAGGTTCCGACCAGCGCGGCCGCGACCTTGTGTCCGATTTCTTCAGGCGGTCCACCCAGCGCGCCCATGGTGATCACGACGCCCAGCACGGCGGCGACGATTCCCAATCCAGGCAACGCATCGGCGACGGTCGAGAGCGCGTTCACGGGCTGTGTCGCTTCGTGGTGATGAACCTCGATGTCCATCTCCATCATGGTGTCCAGGTCGAAAGCCGGAACGCCGCCGCTGATCGACATGCGCAACGTATCGCACACGAAATCGACCGCGTGGGGGTCCTTCAGGAATGCCGGATACTTGGAGAACACCTGGCTCTTTCCCGGGTCCTCGATATCTTCTTCCAGCTTCACCATGCCGGACTTGCGCGCCACCATGAACAGCTCGTTCAGCATCTTCAGAGTTTCCACGTAGAACGCTTTGGTGTACTTGCTGCCGCTCAGCACCGCAATGAGTCCCTTGAAGATTTTGATGATGGTGCTCAGCGGATTCGCGATGAAAAGCGTGCCCAGCCCGGCGCCCCCGATGATCAGCAGCTCGGCCGGCTGCATCAACACGCCAAGCTGGCCGTGTTCCATCAGGTATCCGCCGACGACGGCGATCAAAACGACAATAATTCCGATGATGGCAAACATTGCGGGAGGCTGCCTCGGAGGACGCTCACCTTAGTTATCGGCAGTTATCCGCTGGCTGGGCGCCTTTCTCGTGGCGTCGCCGGGCGGGCGACTGGCTGGATTCCGCCGCGCGAGCCGGGATGCGATAAACTGCCTCAGTTGGGGATTAAACATATGAGAACCCTTCTCCTGCTCGCATTCGCCGCCTGCGCCTGGGCGGCCGACGGCTGGAAGCCGATCTACGACGGAAAAACACTGGACGGCTGGAAAGCCAACGAGCGGCCCGAATCGTGGACCGTTCGCAACGGCAACATCACCGGCGACGGAGAAGCCAGCCATCTTTTCTACATGCGCCAGAAGTGCATCAACTGCGAGTTCAAGTCGGAGGTGAAGATCAGCGACGGCGGAAATTCCGGGATGTATTTCCGCACCGCGTTCGGACCCGGTTTTCCGAGAGGTTATGAAGCGCAGGTGAACAGCTCGCATCGCGATCCGGTACGCACCGGCAGCCTGTATAACTTCGTCAAGATCCTGGAGCAATTGGTGCCGCCCGACACCTGGTTCACGCAACATATCATCGCGGACGGCAACCACATCCAGATTTTCGTGAACGACAAGAAGGTGGTGGATCATATCGAGGACAAGAATACGTTCACCGCCGGTTACGTCGCCTTGCAGCAGCACAACAAGGGGAGCGTGGTGGAATATCGCAACCTGATGCTGAAAGAGCTGCCCGGCCCGAAGACTCCGCTGGCCGGCAAGTGGGTTCTGAATCGCGATCAATCGACGTTCAGCATCGGCGAGGTTCCGAAGACGCTGGAGCTGCGGATTCTCGAAGAACGCGACGGCATTCGCTACCAGTCCGCGAGCGTCACCGCCGACGGTCAGAAGCACGGCGCCAACTACTGGGC
>WNFL01033872.1_pt1 | contig 14817 bp, 6 predicted proteins | sample 5400361 | NCBI WGS metagenome assembly WNFL01 (sample SAMN13153351, study PRJNA577476) | soil metagenome | isolation source: 40 cm soil on Douglas fir-dominated hillslope | place: USA:California | collected 2013-09-17
AAAACCGAATGGCTGTTGAAGATACGGTGTAGCAAAAGTATTATCGCAGGCAGTTATCAGGTTATGTTGTTTTGCCAACTTTTGTAATGCTTCAATATCCACACATTGAATCGTAGGATTAGCAGGCGTTTCTATGTAAAGCAATCTGATAGCAGGATCTTTTTTAATAGCCGCTTCTGCTTTGTTCAGATCACGCAGATCAGCAATGATCGCTGTAATTCCCAATGCAGGCAAAACTTTTGTAATGATCTCTTCAGTACCACCATATAGTGAATAATGAGTAAGAATTTTATCGCCTGATTTCAAATTCGAAAGAAGAAGTGTTGTAATGGCTGCCATACCCGAGGCATGAAGGATACCTTTTACCTGCAGGGGAGAGCCATTTTGTACAATGCCGAATGTTTCTAATGCTGCGATTTTATTTTCTGCTGCCGTAAAAGTCGGATTACCCCAGCGGGAATAGATATATCCTTCTTCCTTACCGCTAAAACGGCGCATGCCCTGCTCGGCCTCATCATATACAAAGGTGCTGCTGGCATAGATAGGAACCTGGTGGGCATATAGCGGATCTTGTTTATGCCCGCCATGAATGGCAACGGAGCCCCAGCCGGTAAGAGGGAAATTTTTATCCATATTAAATGGTCTAAATTAAGTTGTCAAAAGTAGCTTATTTCAATTCAACACATTGCTTTCAGCTCAGGCAATACAAAATAAACGGCGAATGAATTAGGAACGAAAATTCGCAAACATAAAGGAGGGAGATAAATCAAGGTGGCCACATTAATGTATCAAACGATCTTGCTTCGTATAGCAGTTGCGATTGCTTCACCTTTCGAATGAACATGTAGTTTCTCATAGATGCTCCGGATATGCCCCCTTACTGTATCAATACTGATAAAACACGCATCTGCAATTAGTTTATAGCTCATGCCTTTAACAAGACAGGAAAGAATTTCTTTTTCCCTTTGGGAAAGATCAAATGTATGCATGATTGCGGAAGGAGATTGCGCTGCCATCATTTTCAGCACTTTCGTTGCAACAGAAGGGCTCATAGGGCCGCCGCCTTCATAGGTTTCCCTTATAAAATCAAGGATTCTTGCCGGAGAAGTACTTTTCAAAATATAACCGGAAGCACCGGCAAGGATAGAATGAAATATTTTTTCATTGTCTTCAAAAATGGTTTGCATGAGGATTTTCAAGCCAGGATACTTTTCACGCAGCATTGCCACAGCTTCAATACCATTAACTCCCGGCATTTGAATATCCATCAGTACAACATCAGGTTTTGTCTCTTCAATATTTTTTAAAAGATCCAGGCAATCTTCAAAAGCCCCAACACAGGTATACCCCTCGCTGCCATTTATCAGCTGGTACAGGCTTTTACGCAAGCTACTATTATCTTCAAAAATGGCGACCTTAATATTCATTGCTGAGAACTTTTCCGTTGATTACACTGCTACTTTCAATTCAACCGTGGTCCCGCTACCGGGATGCGAATCAATTAACAAATCGGCTTTTATTTCATCCGCTCTCTTCTTCATATTCTTTAACCCATTTCCTCCTGTTGCCAGGGTTGTGTCAAATCCTTTTCCGTTGTCCCGGATTATCATGATCAAATTATTTTTTTCTCCTTTAATGGCGAACAAAGCCTTATTTGCGCCGGAATATTTTACCATATTATTGGTGGCTTCTTTAAATATAAGATAAAGATTTTTACGTACATTCATCGTTAGCTTTATTTGTGCTGCATTTTCATCGGCAATAAACTCAAAGTCAATTTTTTTGGCACCAAGCAATTCGTAAGCAAAACTTCTCATCCTTAAAATAATTTTTTCAAACTGATCGTTGTCCGGACTAATGGTCCAAACAATATCTGCCATCGCATCCAGCATTTTCCGTGAGCTTTCTTCAATCGTTTCAAGAAGTGGTATTACTTCTTTTGATTGTTGCTGGGCCATTTGGGAAAAAATTGAAATACTGCTCAGTGTGCTGCCTACATCATCGTGCAAATCGATAGCAATCTTGTTTCGCAGCCTTTGCAGCTTTAATTGCTGACGGATATGGTAATTTTTGTAAACGAAAAAAGAAAGAATAACAAACAATGCAAGCCCTGCCAATAAAAAATTTGTCAGAAGTCTTTGCTGCCGGGTTGACAAGGTTTGCTGTTTGAGTTTTTCATTAGTCAGCGATTGCTGATATTTAAGCGAATCTTCTTTTTTATCAAATTCATACTGCATCTGGGCGCTCGTCGTCTTTTTTGTGGTTTCTTCATTTGCGATACTATTCGCCAGGCTATCCCGGTAAGCGAGGAATAATTTATAATTCCCGAAGGCGCCTTTCCAATTGCCGGTTGCACTGTCCAACCTTGCCAGCAATTGGTAATTATCCCTTATATATTCTGAAGGTTGTTTGAAACTAGGCTCGGTAAATTCTACGGCTGTCATTTTTTTGAAAATTGACAGGCCTTCATTCAGGAATTGCCTTGCCTTAGAAAAATTCTTCAATCCAAGAAAGGCTCCTCCCATTCCATTATAGCAAATGGCGAGGCCTTGCTTGTCATTTAACTCCCACTGCATTTTGGATGAAAGCGCATAGTTAATCAATGCTTCGTTAAACAGGATGTTCCGTTTTTGAAGATCCCGTTCAGCGTTGCCCTGGTGCATGTATGTATCTGCTTTGTTAATGGCGCAGGCAGCAATACCTTCTTTGCTGCCAATCTCTTTGCTTATCTCAAGCGCATCTGAAAAGCTTTTTAGTGCGCTGGAGTAATCTCCCTGGCCATCATATAAGAACCCGATGTTGAAAAGACGATTGATCATGGATTTTTTGTCACCCGCTTCCTTACATATTTTAAGACCTGCTAAATAATTTTTTAATGCTTCAACAGAATTGCCTTCGGTCTCATAGATATTCCCAATGTCGTTGTAAGCGACCGCAACAGCCTTTTTATCTTTATTTTTTTCATACACACTCAGGGAAATCAAATGATTATTCAATGCTTCAGAATAATTGCCAAGGTACCAATACACCATTCCGATGTTACGCCGGGTCTTTGCGATTTCTTTATCAGCCTCATTCTTTTCAAATATTTTAAGCGCAATCAGGTAGTTTTCCAGGGCTTCGGGCAAATTGTCCAGGTCATAACAATTATTCCCCTGGCGAACAGAAATATTCCCTAAAATGATATTAGCCTTTACAATTCCATTTTTGAAATCTTTATTTTCCGCAAGCAATAATGCTTCTGCTGCATATTTTTTTGCATCAGTGATATTTTTGCTCAACAGAAATTGTGTACTCAAAGCATTTAAGACGTTGACTTTGCTGGTATCCTCGTTCTGGGTCTTCAAAACTTTTAGCAGGGAATCAATCTTTGGATCTTCCTGGGCAAAGCAAACCCCCGAAAGCACTATAGCAAGAGCAACCAGCAGGGATATTTTAAAGCTTACAGATTTTTTTAGCATGTCATTTTCCGATTTTAATAGTATCCCGGCCATGCACCATCTAAGGTATTACTTTGTTTTCAGGCGGACAGTGTCTTCCGGCAATTTAGATAAATCACTTTTGGCAGGAATAGCATGATCATGCTATCATTCCGCCCGTCTTTACCAACAACAACATTGTTGTGCTATTGGCCGCGTAATAGAAGAAAATACTTTTAGTCTCGTTTCAATAATCATTTAAACGTTCTTTTACTATTAATCATTAAACTAACAACATGAAAAAGGTATTTAATACCCCTGGTTATATTTTACCTGCACTATTATTCTGCTTTCTGGTTTTTTCAGCTTGCCGCAAAGAGGTAAGCAAACAACAAAAGAAAGAAGAAGAAATTTCAGCAACGGTGCGCAATGCCAGTAATGTCAGGCAGGTAAATAGAATTTATGTTTCCGGTGTAAGCGAGCTATATGCGGCTGTTAATGATCCCGGGAATGTAGGTAATATGATTGTACTTGCACCCGGCGTTTATATATTAAGTGCAAGCTACCCGAATGCCGGACGCCTTGAACTTTTAGAGAATATGGGATTGCAGGGGCAACCCGGTAACCAGGAAGAAGTAATCATTGATGAATCTTCATTACCCGCTGCTTCATTTGTGATTCCATCGGTAAGAACCGGGGGTATTCGAATGGGATCAGGTACAAACAATATTGAATGGCTGACAATCAAAGGTGGTACCGTTTCTGCCAATGCTTTTTCGGTAATAGATACTGATCTTCCTTCGACGGAAACCTATATTGGGATTTTTCATGTGAAGATCATTGGCAATGGCAGTTCAGTTGGGATTGACATTCGTAACAGACGACCTGAACAGGCCGGGAGAAAAATTTATGCTGAGTTGAAGAACAATGATGTATCGGGGGTCACCACTTTTCTCGGGCCCGGCATTGAAATTCAGAATGCAAATAGTGCTTCAGGATCTTATATCAACGTTAACCTGGCCGGAAATTACCTGCATGGGAACAGGGTTGGGGTAGGAGCTTTCAATAATGGCGCTAACAGTTCAGTTACAAATAGCTCAATAGAAATAACCTCACAGGCTGATAAAATTGAAGAAAATGGGATAGGGTTGTTTTTGGGCGGGGGATTAAGCCAGGTAGCATCAGCTTTTGGCAGCGATAATACTACCAGTTTTGAGGCGCATGGTTCAAGTATCCGAAATAATAATCCCGTACCGATGCCTCCCGCACTACTTCCCAATGTTATCGGATACGTGCCCTGCGGGATTTATACATTTGGCGGAATCAGCACCAGTGCCGGCGGGAATAACAAATCTTCAAACAATACACTTACTGTGCGTCTTTGGGGTTGCGATATTTCTGATAATAACTCACCAGATATTAATGCCTTTGGAGCCTGGTGCCAAACTTCGGCATTATTGGCTGGGGTTAATAACCTTGTTGAAATCCATCTTTATGGAAACAGCAATAATGCAATGGTTGAGGCGACTTCCAGTATTCCTGTGGAACCGGCGGGAACCAACGTCGTCAATATTTTCCGGTAGAGTAATGAGTGAATAAAATCTTTTATGAATATAAATTGACAACATTACTCACTTTTACGGTAAGTATGTTCGGCGGATATAAAACCTTTCAATGTGAAACCGCTACTAAATATTTTTCTTGTTTTATTTGCCGGTGTTTTAATTCATCTTTCCTGCAAAAAAAAATATTCATGTGAAAATTGTAACGGCGGTAATCAACCACCAATAGCCAATGCAGGCCCTGATCAAAACATCATTTTACCAATGGATAGTGTAACGCTGGATGGAAGTACATCTCACGACCCGGATGGTACAATAACGAATTATCAATGGATAAAGATAGCCGGTCCGGCATTATTCACAGTTGTCAATCCTGCTTCGGCTATAACGAAGGCCAGACATCTTATGCAAGGCGTTTATAGTTTTGAGTTGAAAGTGACAGATAATGGAGGACTGACGGGGAAAGATACCCTGATTATTACAGTAAGTGGAACAATAAATCAACCGCCTGTTGCAAACGCCGGTGGGGATCAAACTATCACTTTACCCGTAAACAGTATAAACCTGGATGGCCGTGGTTCTACGGATCCGGACAATAACATTACAGCTTATGCATGGATTAAACTTTCAGGACCTTCCACGTTCAATCTAGTCAGCTCAACTACTGTGCAGTCACAGGTCACTGATCTCGTGCAGGGTGTTTATAAATTTGAATTAAACGTGACGGATGCGGGAGGACTGTTTTCAAAAGATACATTGCAGATAGCGGTTAATCCGGAACCGCCACCATCCAATTCAATATGTGACCCAGTCAACAGGCCACTTATCAATGCGCAGTTAACTCCATTCGGCACGCTTTCACTGGCCAGGTCCGAAATGGTGGCAGCATCAGCAGGCGATAAAATATTATTTGCAGGAGGAAAGACGCAGGCCGGGTATTCATCCAGGGTGGATATTTATGATGTTACCACGCAAAGATGGTCAACTGCAGAACTGAGCCAAGCCCGATATGATATGGCAGCCATAAGTGTGGGAAATAAGATATTCTTTGCGGGAGGTCATACTGGTTTTACAGGACCCGGATATTCGTCAAGGATAGATATTTATGATGTTTCTTCCAACACCTGGTCAATGGCAGAACTAAGCGAACCCCGGTCAGGTGTAGCGGCAGCAACGATAGGTAATAAAGTATTTTTTGCTGGCGGCGGCGTTTACAATTGGCATTATAGCAACAAGGTTGACATTTATGATATTCCTTCGAACACTTGGTCGGTTGCAACATTGAGCGAACAAAAAAGCGGTCTGACAGCCACAGCAGCAGGCAACAAAATATATTTTGCCGGTGGCTGGACGGGTTACGACGGTCCCGCGTCTTCTTTTATCGATATTTATGATAATGCTTCAGGGACTTGGTCAATATCTTTTTTAAGTTCACCTAAGTCTTCCCAGGCATCGATATTTAAAGACGGTAAAATATACTGGGCCGGTGGTTTTGAGTATATTAATATTGCCAATTTTGATGAAATTAAAACATGCCGGGTTCAGGTAATGGATGTTAATACACAGGCTTCATCGTTTACTAATTTATTTCAGCCGAATATTTATTTCGGCGCTTACGAAAAAGACAATAAAATTATTTATTTACCGGGATGGGGTTCTTCTGATGCTTCTTACCACGAAAAATTTGACATATTCGATACCGGCACAGGTAGCTGGTCAATTGGTCAATTGCATCAAAGTATTCCTGATGCAGTTTTTATTTCAGTCAATAATATTATTTATGTAGCAGGTGGGCATGATAATAACTATCAGTATTATGACAAGGTATGGAGGCTGGAGTTGTAAATCTTTGTCATGGAATTGATTCTAAAACCTGCTTCATTTATTTTATTGATTGGGGTATTGTTTCATCATCAAACCCTTCTTTTACGACAAACCTGGACATAGAAACATGAATATTGGCGTTAAGTAGTCAAATCCGAATGGAACTTATGATAGTTTAACAGACAGGGTTTGGTTTTTAGCTGGTTAAAACACATATTGCTGATGCAATACCAAACCGGCCTACGCCCTGGAAAAATAATAGCAGCATCAATACGCCCACTTTACCAGCGTCGCTCCCCATGTAAATCCTCCTCCAAATGCCGCCAATACTAAAAGATCACCTTTATTGATATTGTGTTTCCATTCCCATAAGCAAAGAGGAATGGTCCCGGCTGTTGTATTGCCAAACTTATTGATATTGATCATGACTTTTTCCTTTGGCAGCTTCATCCTGTTCGCCGTAGCATCAACGATCCGGAGATTAGCCTGGTGGGGAACCAGCCATGCAATATCATCACCTGTTAGATTATTTCTTTCCAAAAGCTCTGCACTGACATCAGCCATACCCTTTACAGCAAATTTGAAAACAGGCTGACCGTCCTGGTATATGTAATGTTGTTTCGCGGTAACTGTTTCGATCGTCGAAGGTCTTAATGAACCACCCGCTTTCATGTGCAGGTATTCACAACCACTGCCATCGCTTTTTAATAAACTATCCAGTATCCCATATCCTTCTTCGTTGGGCTCAAGTAATACCGCACCAGCGCCATCTCCAAAAAGGATACATGTAGCACGGTCACTATAATCAACAATCGCACTCATTTTGTCAGCGCCGCAAACGACTACTTTTTTGTAACGGCCGCTTTCAATCAACGCAGCACCAATCGTTAGCGTGTATAAAAAACCGGAACAGGCGGCACTCACATCAAACCCCCAGGCATTTTTTGCGCCGAGCTTTTCACAGGCAATATTTGCCGTAGCGGGAAAGAGCATATCAGCAGTAACAGTGCCGACGATCAGGCAATCAATTTCCAAAGGATCAATGCCTCTTCTTTTACATAAATCTTTTACTGCCGGAACTACCAAATCAGATGTCGCTTTTCCTTCTCCTTTCAAAATCCTTCTTTCTGAAATACCAGTTCGTGTCCGTATCCACTCATCATTGGTGTCCACCATTTTTTCAAGGTCAAAATTTGTGAGCTTATCTTCCGGAACATATCCTCCTACAGCAGTAATTGCAGCGGTAATCTTTTTGGTCATTGTTCTTTTATTAAGGGAGCCAAAGGTAGGTAAAGTCAGTCTTGCAGTTGGCAGTCTGCAGTCTTGTAGTCTGCAGTCCTCAGTCCTCAGTCGGCAGTCTGCAGCCAAAACATACTGAATTCATCGTTTGTGTTTAAAAATGGATCATATGTGCCTTTCCTGACTTGCAAAGATGACTAATAACGACTGACGACCGACTGCGGACTGCGGACTGCCGACTGCCGACTGCTGACTGCCGACTGCAAGACTGATTTCCTTATTTTCGCGGCCATGATAGCATACCTGAAAGGTGATTTTGTAACTAAAAGTCCATCATCAGTTCAAATAGATGTGAATGGAGTGGGATACGAGGTACAAATCAGCCTGAATACCTATTCAAAAATTCAAGGGCTTGAAAAAGGCATTTTATATACGCATCTTCTGATCCGGGAGGATGCTCATATCTTATTTGGCTTTTTTGATGCGACCGAAAAGGAAATGTTCCAGCAACTGATCAGCGTTTCCGGTATCGGCGCTTCGATCGCCAGGGTCATGTTGTCATACATGAAGCCTGAAGAATTGATAAGGGCCATCGTTAACGGCGATGTGCGGACGCTGGAAGGGATAAAAGGCATCGGTAAAAAAACGGCCGAACGAATTGTCTTGGAGTTGCGTGACAAATTGGCCCGGCAACCCGTCGAAACAAATATTTCACCCATGAAAAACAATACTTTAAAGCAGGATGCGTTAAATGCACTGACGGCTTTAGGCATCAACCGATTGGCTGCTGAACAAGCGCTGAACAAAGTTCTTGGGAATGAGCCAAACCTGCCGGTTGAAGAGCTAATAAAAAAAACCCTCCGTATCCTCTGATTCAACTTTACCGGAATTAATTTTTGTGAGAACAATTGAACTGTAAGTCAGCCCATATCTTCCGTACGCTGGTTGTATCAGCTATGTCTTTTGCCTTCTGCCTGCAGGTCAAGAGTCAACGCACTGTTCCCGATACTTCCCTGCGTTACCCGCTCAACGAACGTTACGGCGAACCTTATAGCAATCCAAATCGTAATACGTTCGATTTCCGCGATTCATCCTTCAACAAACGCACGGTTGAATACGATCCGATAACAAAGCAGTATTATATCGTTGAAAAAATAGGTAACAAGTATTACAGAACTCCCACAGCCTATTCGATGGAGGAATTCCTGAAGCTGCAAGGCAAAAAAGATGAAGAAGATTATTTCCGCCGAAGAGCGGCCATGCTTGCGGACATGAATCGCAGATTGTTCAAACCAAAATTCAGAACATCCAACGATTGGTTCAACCGGATCGTCGGAACCGGTAAGATCGATATTCGTCCAAATGGCTCAGTGGATATTCTTGCAGGTTACCAGGGACAAAACATAAAGAACCCAACCATCCCGGAAAGGGCAAGAAGCAATGGCGGTCTTGATTTTAACATGAATGCCCAGTTGCAGGTGGATGCCAATATCGGCGATAAGCTGAAGTTGCCGATCAATTACAATACGCTGGCCAATTTTGAATTTGAAAACCAGCTAAAGCTCGATTATCATGGCAGGGACGATGAGATCGTCAAACAATTTCAATTGGGTAATGTAAACTTTACCTCGAAAGGTACGCTGATACCGGGAGTGCAGTCATTGTTTGGGGTGAAAACACAATTGCAATTCGGCAAGTTATTTATCACCGGCGTATTCGCCAATGAAAGGTCGCAACGTCAGACATTAGGTATCGAAGGCGGATCAGCTACGCAAACATTTACGTTAAAAGCCGACGATTACGAAGAGAACCGGCACTTTTTAATGGCTCAGTATTTCCGGAAAAATTACAATACGGCCATGCGCCAGTTGCCTGTTGTAAATTCTCCCATACAAATATTGAGAGTAGAAGTGTGGGTAACCAATCGGAATGTGGCGTCTACCATAGATACAAGGGATATCGTCGCGTTGATGGACTTAGGCGAAAACGCTCCCTATAATCCCGCCTGGGGTGGATCAACTGATCCGAAGCCGCACAACGGCGCCAACTCGCTTTATTCAACCTTGACCAGTGACCCGGCAAATCGCAATTCAGCGTTGGTACAAACAAGACTGCTTGGCCTGGGCCTTGCACCCGTGCAGGAGTTTGAAAAGACATTTGCAAGAAAATTACAGTCATCAGAATATTATTTTAATCCACAGATTGGTTTTCTCTCGTTAAATCAACCGTTGCAACCTGAAGAAGTGCTGGGAATCGCATTCCAATACACCTATAATGGGCGTATATTCCAGGTGGGTGAGTTTTCACAGGATGTTCCTCCCGACACAAGTGGCACTTCACAAAAAGTTTTATTCCTGAAATTATTAAAGGCCACTTCACAAAGAACCAATCTTCCTTTGTGGGACCTGATGATGAAGAATGTTTATTCAGTTGGTTTTGGCCAGTTGGAACGCCAGGATTTTGATTTGCAAATTTTGTATGAAGAACCAAGTTTAGGTGAGAAAAGATATTTACCTCCAACCAATGATGTGTTGACTCAATACCAGGGTCAGCCATTGCTTTCGTTAGTAAATCTTGACAGGTTGAATAATCAGAATGATCCCCAGATCGATGGTAAGTTTGACTTCCTTGAAGGATTTACGGTCATTTCGTCCATGAGCCGGGTCATCTTCCCGGTACTGGAACCTTTTGGGCATGACCTCGATTACGTATATGCTAACCAGGCGGGACGCGACAAATACCTGTATTATCCATTGTATGATACGATCAAGGCTATTGCCCAAACTTATGCGAACCTGAATCGATTTAAGATAACTGGAAAATCCAAATCATCTTCATCAGGTAACAGCGATTATCAACTGGGATATAACATTCCCCGCGGTTCAGTTACGGTTACAGCAGGCGGACAAACACTGCAAGAAAATGTTGACTACGAAATAAACTACGATCTTGGAACACTCAAGGTCATTAACCAGGCTATCATCAGTTCCGGTGTGCCTGTCAATATCCAATATGAGAACCAGGCGGCCTATGGCATTCAGCAAAAGAATTTTATGGGTTTGCGCATGGATTATCTCGCCAATAAAAAGTTGACACTTGGCGGAACGATTGTGAGACTTGGTGAAAGGCCTTTCTTTATTAAGCAATCTTATGGCGATGACCCTGTAAGAAATACCATGTACGGAGTGGATGTCGATTATCGCAGCAACTCGCCGCGTCTTACTAAATTGCTGGATAAGCTTCCATGGTATTCGACCAAAGAAATGTCATCGATCAGCGCCTATGCAGAAGCAGCATGGCTGGATCCGGGTCATGCTCCCCAGATCGGTAAAGGCAACGCAGGTCAGATCTATATTGATGACTTTGAAGGCACCCGTTCTTCTATCGATCTTCGGTTTCCATTGATCAGCTGGAATCTTGCCTCTACACCCAGTTTGTTTCCTGAGTCAACTTTGAGCAATAATCTTGCTTATGGCTATAACCGTGCAAAGATTGCCTGGTATAATATTGAACCGGTGCTGCAGGAAAGAAGTAACAGCAACAACCCGCTGCGTGGCAATCTTACAGAACTATCCAAGCCTGAAACACGACAGGTACTGAACAGGGAAATATTCCCTCAGCGTAGTAATGATTTTGGACAAGGTTTACTGACCACGTTTGATGTCGCCTTTTATCCAAAGGAGAAAGGACCCTACAACTTTGATGTGACACCGTCCTCTACTTCATCCGGCATCGGCCCGGACGGGAAACTACTTAACCCCAGATCAAGGTGGGGGGGTATCATGCGAAATATTGACCAGATCGATTTTGAAACAAGCAATATTGAATTTATTGAATTCTGGGTAATGGATCCCTTTATTAAGAACAACGCAAACCCGACCGGGGGACAATTGTATATTAATCTCGGTAATATTTCAGAGGATATATTGAAAGACGGAAAAAGAGAGTATGAAAATGGATTGCCTACACCTACGAATAATGCGCCGGCAGATAATAACACCGTTTGGGGCAGGGTGCCAGCCAATCCCTTGCAAGTTACCAATGCGTTCAGTAATGACGCGAATGACAGGCAATACCAGGATGTCGGATTTGATGGACTGGTAGATTCTGCTGAAAGGACAAAATTTTCAACGTACCTCAGCAATGTCCAGGCAACAGCTCCTGCATTTGCACCAAAGGCACAGGAGGATCCTTCGGGAGATAATTTCAAGCCTTACCGCGATGAAAGCTATGATCACCTGTCAGTCGGCATACTGGGAAGGTATAAAGACATAAATAACCCTCACGGTAATTCACCCATTGCCAATAATAATAGTCAATTTGTAAATGCCTTTACGCAGTATCCTGATGCGGAAGAACTGAATCGCGACAATACATTGAATGAAGTAGAAGAATATTTTCAGTATAAGGTGGATATCAAACCCAATATGTGGTTGACATGGCAAACGAATCCTTCGGCCTTTCCATTTATCAGTGATGTAAGAACCGTGTCTTACAAACCACTGGATAATTCAACTCCGCGTGACGAGCATTGGTATCTTTTCCGCATCCCTGTAAAAGCATTTGAAAGTAAAGTTGGAAATATTCCCGATTTCAAATCGATTCGTTTCATTCGCATGTTTATGGCTGGTTTTGAAGATTCACTGGTAATGCGTTTTGGCAAGTTTGAACTCGTACGTAATCAATGGCGGAAGTTTCAATACAACATTGATACCTCAGGTCAATATGTGAATTTGCCGGCAAACGATCCTACGGAATTTAATACGCTTGCTGTAAACCTTGAAGAAAACGATCAGCGTGAACCTGTTCCTTACAAAATACCTCCCGGCATTGAACGGCAAGAGCAGTTAAGCAATAACAATGTACAGTTATTCCTCAATGAGCAATCATTAAGCATACAAACCTGCGATCTTCAATCCGGCCAGGCCCGTGGTGTATTTAAAACGATGAACCTTGATATGCGTCAATATGGAAAATTATTGATGTTCGTGCATGTCGAGGGCAGAAAGACCAATGACTTTGGAGACAACCTGTTGGCAATCGTAAGACTCGGCAATGATTTCCAGGGTAACTATTACGAAATAAAAATACCCTTGACAAAAACCCAGTGGAATGAAAGGGATAGTACAAGGATCTGGCCTGAAATAAACAATCTCGACTTTGATCTCCAGGAGCTTCCAAAACTAAAAACGAGACGAAATAACAGCGGGGCATTGCCTTCTGTTTATTATAGCGAAACCTTGCCAAACGGCAGGGTCTTTGGAATTATTGGCAACCCCAATCTCGGGGAAGTGAAAGGCATGTTATTAGCCGTGCAGAACAAAAGGAATGAACCCAACTGTGCCGAAGTATGGTTCAATGAACTCCGTTTCTCTCATCTTGATGAAAAGGGGGGAGCCGCGGCTTTAGCCAGGATGGATATTAAACTGGCTGATCTCGGTCAGGTTACATTGGCCGGAACATTAAAAACAAGCGGCTTTGGTACACTGGAGCAACGGGTGAATGAAAGAAGCCGGGAAGATGTTTATACGTTTGATCTTTCCTCAAACATTGATGCCGGAAAATTATTACCAAAAAAGATCGGGTTGCAGGTGCCGGTATATGCGAGTATCAGCCGCATTGGTTCCACACCACAATATGATCCGCTTGACCAGGACATCCTCTTAAGGCAAAAATTAAATGAAGCATCAAGTAAATACAAAAAAGACTCGATAAGGTCTTATTCCCAGGACGTAACGACGATAAAGTCAATCAATTTTACCAATGTAAAAAAGATAAAATCGGATGGCAAGCGACCCAAGATATGGAGTGTATCCAATTTTGATCTTAATTATTCTTATATCATCACGCAACACCATGATCCGTTAATCGAAAATGATGAATTAAGCCGTACGCGTGGTGCGATAGGGTATAATTATGCCCCTCAGCCAAAGTATATAGAACCGTTCAAGCGACTCATTAAATCACGATCTAAGTGGCTCACTGTTTTCAAGGACTTTAATTTCAACTTTATTCCCTCCCAGTTATCGTTTAAGGCTGATGTATTCCGGCAGTTTGGGGCTACCCGCGTACGAAACATTGGCGGCGGACAATTCAAGATCCCGGAAACTTATAATAAGTATTTCACGTTTGACCGGTATTATATTTTACAATGGGCTTTTACACGATCCATTTCTGTTGACTTCCAGGCTACCAATAATGCCCGCATTGACGAACCTTACGGACGTCTTGATACAAAGGAGAAAAAAGATTCTGTAAGAAATAATTTATTTAAAGGTGGCCGCAATACCCAATACACCCAAAGCGCAACGGTAACGTATAATGTGCCTACACAAAAGATACCACTGCTCGACTGGACAACATTAAGAGCTTCCTATGCGACAAGGTATAACTGGTTAGCGGCATCGTTATTGGCAAGAAGTCTTGGCAATACTTTATCCAACACGCAGACAAGAACGGTCAATGGTGAACTGAATTTTGACCAGCTTTACAGCAAGTCGAGGTTCCTGAGAGCGATCAACACCGCGCCACCTCCCGGAAAGAAAGATGATAAGAAGGATGATAAGGGCAAGCCGGCAGACAAGAAACCAACGGATAAGAAACCGGCAGACAATAAAGCCAATAACAAAAATGTTGATAATAAAACCGATTCCGCATTCGCGAAAATGACGCCTAAAGAAAGAAGAAAGGCAAGAAAGGAATTAAGAAAGAAAGCAAGAGAAGAACGCAGAAAGTTGAGAGAACAAAAAAAGAATGCTCCATTGGAATTACCG
>WNFL01286688.1_pt1 | contig 14817 bp, 12 predicted proteins | sample 5400361 | NCBI WGS metagenome assembly WNFL01 (sample SAMN13153351, study PRJNA577476) | soil metagenome | isolation source: 40 cm soil on Douglas fir-dominated hillslope | place: USA:California | collected 2013-09-17
CCGGCAGAAGCGAAACGCGAATGGCAATCACGCCAATGAAAAGAGCCGCCATCGCGAGGGCGCGGCGGCGGCTCAGTTTTGAAAATACAGTTTCGATAAAACCGAATGCGGCCCCGGACGCACTCGGAAAAATCCTGGCTGCGAATACAAAAGCAGCGCCAATTGCGATGGTGACGGCAAGCATTATGCGGCCGCCACGCTATTACGTTCCATGAACTGATCAAGGTTTCGACGCACTATCAATGAACGCCGCCACGTTGGCTTTCAGTTTAGCCAGATCTTCATCCCGAACGTACATCATGTGGCCGGCCTCGTAGTATTGCAGCTTCAGATTCTTGTGGAGCGCGTCGGAAACCCCGAGATGCTCCATGCTGTATTCGGTTTCCATGAACGGCGTCGCGAGATCGTAGTAACCGTTCTCGACTTCGACTTTGAGTTTAGGATTCGACACCATCGCCGCAACGAGATCGAGTACGACGCTCGGTGAGCCCGGGAAGTATCCGAAGTCGCTGTCATGCTTCCAATCCCAGCGATTCCCCTGAAAATTCGCGGCTACCTGATAATTCTTGTCTTGGCCGAACTTAAGTTCCTCGCGTAAATAAGCGTTGAACGCGCCGACAAACGCGCCGCTGATCGCTGTTTCCTGTGGATCGTAGTCGGCGGCTTCGCCGATCAAGTTGTAAGTCGGTCCGGCAAAGCGCGCGTCGAGGCGTCCCGTCGTCAGCCCGCGATTCCGCTGCAATTCCTGCATGAATTGAAACAGTTTCACGCGTAGATTGGCTTTTACGAGATAGTCTTCGCTCAGGCCGGTAAAGCGCGCGACTTTCTTTGCCACGGCTGCTTTTTCGTCCGCACTAATCGTATCGCCCTTCATCAAGGCCGTGGCATATTCACCCTTTGCAAACGCTCGCGCTTCGTCAAGAAATGCCGCAAGATTGTCCGGCCGGTCTCTCAGAACCTTGTGATACCACGCGGTCGCAGCATAGCTAGGTAGGTATAAAACGTAAGCGAGATCCAGACCTGGGTAGAAGGAGATTGTTCCGAGGTCGATCACCGACGAAACCATCACAATGCCATTCAGATAGATATTTTCATTGTTCTGAAGATAGTTCGTGAGCGCTGCGTTTCGAAATGTGCCGTAGCTCTCGCCGATCAGAAATTTCGGCGAGTTCCAGCGGTTGTTGCGTGTTATATAGATTTTGATGAACTGCGCGAGTGACTTTACATCGGAATCGACGCCCCAGAAATCTTTGTTCTGCGCTTTCCCGACCGCGTTGCTGAAGCCGGTTCCTACGGGATCGATGAACACAAGGTCAGAACGGTCGAGCAGGCACTCCGGATTGTCGAGCAGTTTGTACGGCGCAGGTGGTGTGATGCCTGCGTTGACGGTGGCGACGCGGCGGGGCCCGAACGAGCCCATGTGCAGCCACACAGACGAGGAACCCGGGCCGCCGTTGTACAAAAACGAAACGGGACGCGTGCTGGGATCCTTCACGTCGCTGCGCGTATAGGCCGTAGAATAGATGAGTGCGATGGAGGCGCCTTTTTCGTCCTTCAGCAAGATTGTTTGCGCCGTGGCCTTGTAGGGGATCGTCTGACCGCCAATTTTGATCGTGTGGTCGGTGACAGAGATTTCCTCTTTCGGCTTTTCGCCGCCGTCTCCGCCCTGCTCGGCCTTTTTATCGCCGCCCTTTTCGTCTTTATCCTGCGCGACTCCGGACGAGGGCCAAAGAAACAAAGCAAATGCAGCGGCAAACATCCCTAATTGGGATAGTTTCTTCATTCTTCTCTCCTGGAAACCGAATGAGACCCTCGCGGCCACTGATTCTAGCCGCGAACGGCGGTTAACGGAAGGCTGCTCATGCGTTTCGCAGTTCGAAGGAAAGTCGCCCGGCGGATGCCTCACGCACTCCGGCCGCCAGAAGCAATTCGTCACGCTCCGTCGTTTGAAGCGCCACAACTCGCGCGCCAGCCGCTTTTCCCGCCCGAATTCCGGCCGGTGCATCTTCCACGACGATGCAATCGCTTGGCCCAAAAGAAAGCGCTCCCGCGCCTTTCACGTAGGGCTCCGGGTCGGGTTTACCGCGAGTGACGTCGTCGGACGTTACAATGAATTTCGGTTCTGGAAGTCCCGCAGCGCGAATGCGCACGTACGCGAGCCGTTTGGTGCACGATGTGACGATCGCCCAACGGTCCAGCGGCAAAGCTTGCAGAAGTTCAAGAGCACCGGGCAGAGGAACCACGCCCTCGACGTCCTCGATTTCCCGTCGCTCGACTTCACGATTTTCCGCTTCGTGGTCGGCGTTTGGCAGCAGCTCGCGAATCGTCGCGATGCTGGGCCGCCCGTGCGCCATTCGAACTGTCTCCTCAGGATCGAACCCGTGTTGTTTCGCCCACCAAGCCCAAACACGAGCCACGGCCGGCGTTGAATCCACCAGCACTCCGTCCAGGTCGAACAAAACGCCTTCCGCTTGCAGTTTTGTCATTTGCCTATGATAGACGCAATCGTAAACAGGGTGAAATCCGCCAACTGCTTACTGCAACGCACAAGTCGCGAAGTTTCAAAATTTCGCGTTGCTTGGCAAAGCTATCATTAAGAATTATTTCGAGCCGAGCTGAAATGACCAAGCCACTTCAAGTAATGAAATTCGGCGGGACTTCCGTAGGTGACGCGACTTGTATCGCCCGCGCCGCTCAAATCGTCGCGTCTGCAGCCCAAGGCATCCGCGTGGTCGTCGTTGTGTCCGCGATCAGCGGTGTGACAAACAGGCTGATTGAAGCGGCAAGGTGCGCCGGCGAAGGCGACTCGGACTCGGGATCGTCTCTCGTCGAAGCGCTGCGTCAACAACATCGAATCGCGCTCGCAGCGCTGGTACTGGATGAGGCCGATCGCTCGGCCGTCGAGCATCATGTGGAATCGATTCTTGCCGAAGGAAAACGCCTGTACGACGGTACTGCAATGCTGCGCGAACTCACCCCACGTACGCTCGACGTTATCTCCAGCCTTGGCGAACGCCTTTGTGCACCTATTTTTGCCGGCGCGCTGAGGCAACTCGGTGCTTCCAGCGTCTCGGTCGAAGCGACAGAACTTATTGTCACCGATTCCTATCACGGCGGCGCCGAGCCCCGGGCGGACGACACACGAAAGAAATCTTTGGCCGTTGTAGGCCCTTTGTTGGAATCCGGCAAGACGCCGGTCGTTACCGGATTCATTGGTGCGACACACGATGGCAAACTGACCACGCTCGGTCGCGGCGGTTCGGACTACTCCGCGACAATTCTCGGCGCGGCACTCGATGCCGACGAAATTATCATTTGGACCGACGTGGAAGGCGTATTGACCGCCGACCCGCGTCTCGTTCCCGATGCGCGAACCATTCCCGAAATTTCGTATCGCGAAGCAGCCGAGCTCGCCTATTTCGGCGCAAAAGTTCTCCACCCGAAAACGTTGCGGCCGGTTCTTCCCGCAGGCATCCCTGTCTGGATTCGCAACAGCTTCCTCCCCGAAAAGCTGGGCACGAAAATTACGCAAAAAGGGAAGAGCATCGGTGGGGGCGTAAAGGCATTAACTGCAATTCGCGATGTGGCACTGATCAGTTTGGGCGGCCCTGGAATTGTCGGCGTACCCGACGTCATTGGTCGTACCTTTACAACGACGGCGGAACTCCGCGCCGACGTCTTGTTGATTTCCCAGTCGTCATCGCAGAACGACATTTGCTTTCTCGTCTCGAAGCCGCATGCGCATGCTACGGTTGATGCGCTCCGCAAAGAGTTCGCGCAGGACCTGGCGCACGAAGTGGTGGATCACATTACCGTGGACCCAAACGTCGCCATCGTCGCCGTTGTTGGTGAAAACATGCGCGGAACACCCGGCGTAGCCGGCCGCACCTTCAATGCGCTCGGTCAGGAGAAAGTAAACTTAATCGCGATCGCACAAGGCTCGTCGGAAACCAACATCTCGTTTGTCGTGGATGATAAATCGATGCAGGCAGCGCTGCGCGTCTTACACCGCGAATTTGGCTTGGAGCGCGCGTCTGCGACTTAGCCGTCTGCAAACACTTCGTCGACAAAACACCATTTCCATCTCTCGCCAGGTTCCATCGATTGCACCACCGGGTGCTTCGAGGCATGAAAATGTTTCGTCGCGTGCTTGTTTTTCGAGGAATCGCAACAACCCACATGGCCACATTCGAGGCACAGCCTCAAGTGAACCCACGTATCACCCATCTTCAGACATTCTTCACACCCCACGGAATGAGGCTTCTGCTTCTTCGCGTGCTTGATGTGTTCGCAGGTTTCGCTCATGCCTGGGCCTCCTCACCTTCCGCCGGTTCCGCGGCGGGCTGCTTAAAGGGAAGCCGAATCGTGAAGCTGGTTTGGCCCGGCTGGGATTCCACTTCGATAAACCCATGATGGCGCCTGACGATACGGCCAACGGTATCGAGTCCCAGGCCCGTGCCTTCACCGACCTTCTTCGTTGTAAAAAAGGGATCGAAGATACGCGACTGGATTTCCTTGGGAATTCCCGGACCGTTATCTTCAATCTCTACCACGGCGTAGTCTAGCTCTTTGCAGGTCTTGATCTTCAGCTCGCCTTTGCCCTTCATCGAGTCGATTGCGTTATCAATTAAATTGGTCCAAACCTGATTCAGCTCTCCGCCGTATGCGCAGACGCGGGGAAGTGCCCCTTCGTAGTTTCGCGTGACGAGCACGCCGTTTTTCAGGCGGTGGGCAAAAATTTTGAGCGTATTGTCCAGATCCTCGCGCAGATCCACCTCTTGTAACGAGGTTTGGTCCATGTAGGAATAGCGTTTCACAGCCGCGACTAGTTCGCTGATTCGCTGCGCGCTGTTGTTGATCTCTCGGATGAGTCCGAACATATTCATGATGGCTGCTACACGGTGCAGAGCGTCCGGAAGAAGTTCCGACCCTATCTTACCCGTAAACTTCTCCAGTTGCGGGTCGTCAATACCGCCCTCGGCGAGCGTGGCCGCGATCTTCCAGCCTTCTCCGATGCCGTGCTTCTCGAGCCAGTTCGTTACGCGCTCCCCACGATCGCTCAATTCCAGGGCGTCCGCCGCCGGTTCCGATTGAGCGATCAGTTTTTTGCCCGCGTTCAGCTCAAATTCAAACAAGGCGTTTCGCTGTTCTTCCGTCGAAGCGTGTTTCAGCAGGCGCAAGCTCACTTCGCGAATTTCCTGAAATGAACCCATCAAGCTTTGAGCGGCGCGCACCGCGGCTGCTGCGGGGTTGTTCAATTCGTGTGCGAGGCCGGCAGACAGTTTGCCGAGCGCCATCAATTTTTCCTGTTGCGTTTCCGTGCGCGTCACTTCTCGGATGCGGTCGGACATCAGACCGACCAGTCGCTCGGTGAGCAACGGCATACGCTGGACCAACTCCGGGAAATATTGCCGATGTAGACGAATCATCCGCGTATGCATCACGGCGCGGCTCACGCCTTTGAACTGTTTCAGCCGGGAAAACGGCAATCGTCCCGTAATCTCGCCCGCGACCGCGACAAAGACCGGCGATCCCGCTGAAGTTAACATTGAAACCTGCAGTTCGCCCTCGAGCATCAGCGTCAGATAGTCAACCGAGTCGCCGGGCCTCGCATAAATCTGCCCAACTTCGAGGGTGAATTGATCCATGCGTTCGGCCAGCCAGCGTAAATCTTCTTCGGGTAGATCCGCGAAGACAGAAAATTTGCGTACCTCTTCGATGATGTGCTGGGCCAGCGCGCTCTTGTCGGTTTCTGTCATCTCACACCGTGCTCAAGTACTGATGCACGAACTGCACCGCGTTGGCGCCTTCGCCGACTCCGGAAGCCACCCGCTTTACGGAACGGTACCGAACATCTCCCGCGATGAACACTCCTGGAACGCAGGCTTCCAGCAGCCACGGGTCGCGATCGAGTGGCCAGCCCGACGGCCGCTTGCCGTCCGGCATCAGGTCTGGCCCGGTCAAAATAAATCCCTTTTCTTCACGCAACAAGACGCTCGCAAGCCATTCGGTTCGCGGAGCGGCGCCGATGAAGACGAAGAGATGATTCGTCGGAACCTTTTGCGTCTCGCCGCTTGTCGCGCACTGGATCGAAATCGACTCCAGTCGCTCGTCGCCGAAAACTTCCACAATCTGGCTGTTCCGTTCGACGTGAATATTCTCCGTCTCGCGAATCTGATCGACCAGGTATTGCGACATCCCCGCTTCCAAGGATTTTCCACGCACCAGCATAATCACCCGCCGAGCGTGCTGCGAGAAAAACATCGCTGCCTGTCCCGCCGAGTTCGCCCCACCAACGATGTAGACGTCCTCGCCCTTGCACGTGGCCGCTTCGGTCATCGCCGCGCCGTAATAGACACCGGCGCCCTGCACGCGCTCCATGCCAGGCACTTCAAGCTTGCGATATGAGACTCCTGTTGCGATCACCAGCGCCTTCGCTCCAATTTCCGTGCCGTCCAGCAGCGTGACGAACTTGGACGCGCCATCGACACGTAATTTTGTCACCTCTTGCGGTGCCAGAATTTCCACGCCGAATTTGCGAGCCTGGGTCACGGCGCGGCGAGCCAAGTCCGCGCCGCTCAATCCCGCCGGAAATCCGAGATAGTTCTCAATACGCGAACTCATCCCTGCTTGACCGCCCGGTGCTTCACTCTCGATCATCACCGTCCGTAGGCCCTCCGACGCGCCGTACACCGCAGCGCCCAGTCCCGCCGGTCCGCCTCCGACGATCAACAAATCGTAAAAGGACATGTCGGCGCGCGTTCGCAAACCAAGGCGCGTGGCAATATCCGGAATCGTCGGTTCGGAGAGGGAAGTGCCGTCCGCGAAAATTGCGATCGGGAGTTTTGCTGTGGCGCCACCGTTATCATCGACCATCTTTTGGATTTCCGGGTTCCGGTCCGCTGTCTCTACGTCAAAGAAGCGATAGGGCACCTGATTGCGCGCCAGAAAATCACGCACACCGTAAGAGCGGGGCGACCACCGATGGCCGAGCACCTTCACGCCTTCGAACACCGGCTTGTGGCTCGCCTGCCAATCGCTCAGCAAGCACTGGGTAAAAATTCTGTTCGGGTGGGTCCCACGGCTTCAACAGGTAATGATGAATCCTGGCGTGGTTGATCGCCTGAATCGCTGCATCCGTGTCCGCATAAGCGGTCAACAGCACCCGCCGCGCTTCCGGGAAAACGTCAATTCCCTTCGCGATGAACTCCACACCGCTCATTTCCGGCATGCGCTGATCAACCAGGAAGAGCGCGACCGGTTCATTCCGCTTTTTCAGGGACTGCAGCGCTTGCAGCGCGCTCGCGCCGGAATTTGCGCGCACAATCCGGTAATGTTCCGCATAGCGCGTGCGCAAATCGCGCTCCACGGCGCGCAAAACTTCCGCGTCGTCATCCACGGCAATCAAAACTGGCTTAGCCATACAGCGACTTTCCCCTTGAATTTCTTGAAGCCTGATTTTTCCCGCGTAACTGTTGGATGCGCGCGAAGCACGGACGTTACCAGCAAATCCGCTTGCTGCCTGTTCGACCCGTTCAGGCCCCCGCCGCGCGAGCACGCCGAATCAGTTGGTTCGACGGTCGTGTCGGGTCCGCTAATTTCTCTGCGGTTTCGACTCCTGCCACCGGAAGCCCTTCCGCTTCCAGCAATCCCAGTTGAACCAGGACCGACGCCTGGTCCCAATAAATGTGTTCGTTGGCCAGCTTCCCGTCCCGGAAGTGCACAATCACTACCAACGGGCACTCGACTCGCTTTCCCGTCGGCGCCACCCCCGGCAACATCCAATCCATCTCCATCGTATGCGTAAACCGGAAAATCATTTCGTCAACCAGCCGCTCTTCACCAATCGTGCGGGAGATTGGCACAATCTCGGTATCGGGAGGCATCTTTGGAATAAAGTGTTTCGAATAAAATTCCTTGAGTTGTTCTCTCCCCACGCCGCCAGTCAGTACCGGAATATGATTCACGTATGCATCCGGAACCATCGTGTCGATTGTGGAGATGGCATCTTTGTCGGAAAACTCATCGCGAATGTGCTCATCCCACAGATCGTTCAGGTATTGCTGAGAAGGCGTTAGCTGAGACTTGCCGTTCGGAGTTGCGTTCATGACTTGTTCCCATCCGCCGGCCTTAGAAACTGGCCCTTTGCGGAGGCTGCCATATTAGCCGAGGAAGGGCAAAAAATGTGTCAACAGGTTTCAAAGCAAGCAGGCGCAAAACGAAGCGTTAAACGATAGATAGGGATAGTAGCGCAAACGAGGTGAGCGGCCCGACACATGGTGGAATTGGGGTGGGAGACGGGATTTGAACCCGCGACATTCGGTGCCACAGACCGACGCTCTACCAGCTGAGCTACTCCCACCGCAGGCCTTCAGTTTAACACGCACCCTGTCCGCCTGAAAATACACAGCTTGCGCCAAAACGCCCTTAGCAAAGTGGAAACCTTCCTGGCAACTCTCTCCTGTCACCCCAGCTCTGCTTGCTACACTAATTTCCGGAAATTGCGTCCCCGCGCATGAGCCCCCATGAAACTGACCGCCGCCATTTTGAGCGGCAACTCGTTTTTTCGCGCCCGATCATCATCATTCTGGCGCTCCTCGCCGTTTTCGAACTTGCTCCGTCACGTCAATCTTCTCGATCCGTCTCATTTCTGACGGTCTACTTAATCCTTTCCATCGTCGTTATCCTCCTTGAAGACTTCTTACAAGAGCGCGACTGGCACCTTCCGCTCGCCGTCGACCTGCTCTCGCTGGCATTTTTTATCTACGTTTGTCCCGCCACGGTCCCAATCTGGTTCCCCTATCTTTACATTTGCTACGCCGCCGGCTCGCGTTGGGGTTTTCAATTTGCCGTTCCCGTCGCCGGTCTCGCAGCCCTTAGCATCGTCTTGGTCGCGGCCGCCAGATCCGACATGCAGTGGTCGCGTGTCATCTCTTGGCTTGCCGCCACCGCTGCAACTTTCTCTGCCGGCGCTGGGCTGGCATTTCTCGGCGAACGCAGTCGCGTCTTCGCTTCCCAGAACGAGTTCCTTTCGAATATCACCGCCACCATGCAGGTGGATCAGGGTCTCGCTGAGTCCATTCGGCTCCTCCTCAATGAACTCGCCATCTCCTTTCAATCGCCTGAAGCTTTCCTCGTCTTCCGCGACGCCGACCTCGAACGCATCTTCGTTTGGCGCCTGAAAACAGGCGAAAGTGAACGCATTACGCCGGACACTCTCCCGCTCGCGCGTTCCGATGGTTTCCTGCTAGATGATTTCGATGCGACGCTCTGCTGGAATTCCATCGAAGCGTCCGGTTCCAGTTTTGGTTGGGACCGCCGCGACGGCCGCGTGCTCAAAATCGTCCCGCGTCTTCCTGGACCGACGCAGCAGCAGTTCGCGGTGAAATCGTTCATCTCCGTCGCTTTCGACCAGGCCGACCGGCCCGTGGGCCGTCTGTTCCTGGTCAACGGCAAAGCAGAAGGCAAGCCGTACACAAAAGATGATCTCGCATGGCTCGAGCGCGTCGCCCGTCACATCGGACCGTCCCTCGAAAATCTCTTCCTGCTCCGCCATTTGCGCGCCCGCGCCATCGAAGCCGAGCGGTCGCGCATTTCCCGCGATCTGCATGACGGAATTCTTCAAACCCTTCTCAGCATCGAAATTCAGCTCGATGTGCTTCGCCGCCGCGTTGCCGGCGCCAACGACCCCGTTTCGAGCGGCCTCACTTCTCTCCAACAGACCGTCAAGAACGAGTCGGCCGAGCTCCGCAGTTTTGTCACCGACCTGCGTCCCGTGCGCGTCCAGTCCGCCGACCTCGTCGATCTGATGCGCGGTTTCGCCGAGCGTTTTCGCAACGAGTCCGCCCTCGCTCTCGACTTACTCATCGATTCCGCCGACCTGCGTGCCCCGGACCGCGTCTGCCGCGAGCTTTTCCAGATTTACCGTGAAGCACTCAACAACATAAAAAAGCATGCTAAGGCTACCCATGTCGTGGTAAAACTTTCGCAGGACGACAGCCGTCTACTTTTAGTCGTGGACGACAACGGTGAAGGTTTCAGCTTTGCAGGCCGCTTCACCGGCGATGAATTGGACCGTCTACGGCTGGGTCCCATTTCCATTAAGGAGCGCGCGCGAACCGTGAATGGGGTTCTGACTGTAGAGTCGAACCCGGGCCATGGGGCGCGTCTGACGATCGAGGTTCCGCTCGGCTGAGGTTTGCTTAGGCAGCTATTTACTCAAATTATGGCGAAGACCAAACAACAAATTCGAATTCTTATGGCCGACGATCACGCGATTTTTCGCGACGGCCTCCGCAAACTCATTGATGGCGATGAGGACATCACCATCGTCGGCGAAGCTCAAAATGGTAGCGAGTGCATCAAGCTGCTCGCCAAGTTGAAGCCCGACATTCTTTTGCTCGACCTCCGCATGCCGGAAAAAGACGGCCTTGCCGTGCTCGAAGAAGTCAATTTCGATACGATTCCCACGCGCGTCATCGTGCTCACGGCCGCGGAAGATGATCGCGACGTCGTTCGCGCTATGCGCCTCGGCGCTCGTGGCGTCGTGCTCAAACAATCCGCCACGGACCTTCTCGTAAAAAGCATTCACCGTGTTCACGCCGGCGAAATCTGGCTCGACAATCGCATGACCGCCGAAGTCATGAAAGCCTTCGCGAAATCCTCTGAATCCGGTCCCCGGCGCGAAAAGCCCTTACTAAGCGATCGCGAAAAAGAGATCGTTCAACTCGTTGCGCAGGGTTTCCGCAACAAGGAAATTGGTGAAAAACTCTTCATTTCCGAGCAAACTGTCAAAAACCACCTGCACAACATTTTCGACAAACTCGGAGTTTCCGACCGCCTCGAACTTGCGCTTTACGCGATCCACCACCGCTTAATCGACCACGCAACTTAAGCCGGCGTTGACCGCCCGTCTCTCAGATTTCCCCGTTCTTCATTGGCACCTGTCCTTTCGCACCGTATCTTCTACGAAAAGGGCCGCACACGCTGCGCCTCGCCCCCGCCAATTCACCGATATACTCAGAGGAATAGCGGTCGAAGAAGGCCACAACACCTGCTGATTTGCGCAATCTGTTTGCCGATTTTTGTTTTGAGAGGCCCATGTCGTCTGAACACACAACCATCCTTAGTAGCCGGGGCCGGCTCTTCTCGTCTCTGAGCAAGAACTTCTGGATTCCCTTGGTTGTGCTTTTGACTGCCGGGGAAATGGTCGTGGTTTTTTCACTGGGAACGCAAAGGCCTGGCCCTGCCCTCACTAGTTTTGGAGACCTCCTCTTCAACCTCTTGTGTCTGGCGCTTGTCGTAAGGGCAGCCCGCAAGTCTGTCCATCTTGCGCGCTATTTTTGGTACGTTGTGGCTCTCTCCTTTTCACTTTTTTGTGTCGCCGTCTTGTCCAATATCTACGTGCAAGTGGTGCAACCTTTGCAGGCCGTAGCAGATGTTGCTGACATCATTTCCGTCTTCTGGTTCTGCCCGGTGAGCTTGACGCTCTTTCTCGAGCCCGACTTCGAAATTCGCCGCTTCGATCCGATTCACATTCTCGATTTCATCCAGGTCGTCCTTCTTTGGGTCGTCATCTATTTCTTTTTCCTATACATGCCGAACCACGAATCTTCCGGTTCGCCTTTCGAACGCACCTGGGTCCATGCCACCTGGGTTGGCTCCTTGATGTACGACGTCGCCATGGCGTCCGTTTTTCTGCTGCGCGCCGCTTTTACCAATTCCCGTGTGGTCCGCACTCTCTTCGGCAGATTCGGCGTCTTTCTCGTTTTTGCCTGTCTCGGCGACTTCTACTACAACTACTTGGGCGGCACCCTGCAAACGGGTTCGTGGTACGAGGCGATTTGGACCATCCTGAACATTATTCCAATTGTTATCGTCGGAACTTGGGATGCGGAAAAAATTGAAAATACAAATGTCCGCCCCCTCCTGAATGAACTCATTGGCAATCGCCTATTTCCCATTCTCTTTGGCTTTCTTGTGCTTGTGCTGTCCTTGTATATCGCACAGGAGCGGACTCTCTTCGCCCTCGTAATCGTCGCGATTTCGTTTTTTTGTTCCAGCCTGCGCCTCGTGATCGCCCAACAAAGGCAAGACCGTATCCAATTGGATCTGCAAACCGAAATCTTGCACCGCGAGAGCGTCGAACAGCAGCTCCGTCGCAACGAAGAACATCTTGAGGAACTGGTCGCCGAGCGCACCGTGAAACTCGAGGAATCCCGCCACCAGCTTCGCCAACCGCAAAAAATGGAAGCCATCGGGCGGTATCGCGCACGACTTCAATAACCTCCTCACCGTAATTCGTGGCTACAGCAAGCTCCTGCTCGATCGCGCCACCGGCCATGAATTCCGCGGCGGTCTCGCCCGCATTGATGACGCCGCCGATCGCGCCGCTTCGCTCACTAGCCAACTTCTTGCCTTCAGCCGCCGCCAGGTTCTCCAGCCGAAAGTCTTCAACCTCAACACGCTGGTGCAGAATCTCGAAAAACTGCTCCGCCGCCTGATTGGCGAAGACGTGGAGATGCGGACCGTTCTCGCGGACGATCTTGGCCATATCCGCGCGGACCGCTCGCAGCTCGAACAAGTGGTGATGAATCTGGTCGTCAACGCGCGGGACGCGATGCCCAACGGTGGCAAGCTCACAATCGAAACTTGCAACGTCTCCCTCGACGAGTCATACGCCTCTCGTCATCAGACTGTGGAGGCCGGACGCTACGTTTCGCTCGCCGTCAGCGACAGCGGCGTCGGCATCGCTCCCGAAAACCTCCTTCGCATCTTCGAACCGTTTTTCACCACCAAAGAACTCGGCAAGGGCACAGGCCTCGGCCTCTCGATGGTCTACGGCATCGTCAAACAGAGCGGTGGCAACATTTGGGTGTACAGCGAGCCTGGCCGCGGCACATCGTTCAAAATCTATTTTCCGCTGGCCAGCGGACCCGTCGATTCAGTCGCGCACGAGCAAGCACCCGTCTCGCGCCATCGCGGTGCGGAGACGATTCTCCTGGCGGAAGACGACGAGCAGGTTCGCGAACTGGCCAGCGAAGCACTTTCCGCCGCAGGCTATTCGGTGCTCGCTGCAGAGACGCTGCTTCTCACCGATGTGGTCATGCCGATCATCGGCGGACGCGAACTCGCCCGACAGGCCAGCGCCATCCGCCCCGACCTCCGCGTCTTGTACATGTCCGGTTACACGCCACAGGCCATCCTTCACCACGGCGAACTCGAAGCCAACACCTTCTTCATCCAAAAACCCTTCACCCCATCTTCCCTAGCCGCCAAAATCCGCGAAGTCCTCGATCACGCGTTTGAGCGGGATCAGCCGCCGTTGGTCCAACTCTGAGTCCCACCCGCCTCAAACTAGGCTCTCTCTGATCCCGCAAAGTTTGACTGGAATTCTTTTCGCTTGGCGTTCGCCTTCGTTGGTGCAGCATGGTTCTCTGCGGCTTTCAAAGTTTCCCCGCCTGTTCGCTCTGCCGATAAATAACCGAATCATTCCCGCTTTAGCTCCGACTAAGTACCTAGTCAGTTAAAGCAACCTGTGTTAGCCTCCTGCCCGTTTTGCGACACTCTGCCGCTGCCTTTTTCAGGTCTCGTGTCTGCCCGAATAGCTGCCCGTCGGCTTGAGTCGAAATTCTCGCTTTCGGCGACTCCGACTCGCCTTCGCTGTCCCCGCCGCGGCGATCGCGTTGTTCCTGGCGCTTCACGCGGCGGGCTGCGGCGGCGGGTACTCCGCGCCGCCACCCCCACCTCCACCGGTCGGCACGCAAGCGGGAACCTACACCATCAACGTAACGGCCACTTCCGGCACTCTGACCCACACCACAACGCTCACGCTCGTGGTCAATTAGACCGAAACCGCTCCGTGCGTGCCGCTAGGCGCGCACGGTATTCGCCCGAAGGTTGCGATTTTCCACTAACGCGGACGGTACTGCTGAACTGTCCCTGCGCTCTCGCGACACAGCACTCTTTTCTTCATACTCTGTAACGCCCTCTCCTCATTCCTCACTACCTCTCGAACCGCCATCTCAGGAGTCCCCTATGTCCGCAGGCCTAGACAATCTCAAGCACATCGTCGTTCTCATGATGGAGAATCGCTCTTTCGACCACATGCTCGGCTTCGCCGCCACGCCCAACTGGCAAATCGACGGCCTTGCCGGCACCGAAAAAAATCGCGACTCCACCGGTGAATTCGCCACCGTTTCGAATGACGCGCGTGACTCCGGCGACTTCACTCCCGACCCCGGCCACGCCCTTTTCGACACACTCACCCAGCTCTATGCCGACGCATCCACTCCGGTCAATCAAAACCCCACCATGAACGGCTTCGTTCTCAGCTACGAAGGCAAAACGCACAATTCGCCGAACGCCCATCGCATCATGAAGTGTTTCAAGCCTGAAAAAGTCCCTGTTCTCACCCAACTTGCACGCCAATTCGCCGTCTGCGACCGCTGGTTTTCCTCCATCCCCGGTCCGACATTTCCCAATCGCGCCTTCGCCCACGGCTCGACTTCCATCGGCCGCGTCGACATGGGCATCAACTGGCTCGGCATGTCCAAAACGATTTACGAACTGCTCGGCGAAAATAACGTCAATTCAAAGATTTTCTACCACGATTCGACCATGGCCATGACATTCAAGGGCCTCATGAATCAGGGCAAATATTTCGCTCTCTTCGACGATTTTCTTTCCGCTTGCAAGAACAATAAGCTCCCCACCTACAGCTTCATCGAGCCGCGTTACGCCAATGGCGAAGACCCCGCAAACAACGCTTTCTTCTCCGCCAGCGATCAGCATCCCGATCACAACGTCGAGCAGGGC
>WNFL01097213.1_pt1 | contig 14815 bp, 17 predicted proteins | sample 5400361 | NCBI WGS metagenome assembly WNFL01 (sample SAMN13153351, study PRJNA577476) | soil metagenome | isolation source: 40 cm soil on Douglas fir-dominated hillslope | place: USA:California | collected 2013-09-17
ACCTTGAGCGCGCCCTTGTCGCCCACGGCGTTGGGCCGCTGGAAGATCCAGTTCTGCCACGCGGTGAGGCGCCCGAAGATGCGCGTCTCCATCGTCTCGCCGCCGCCGAAGCGCAGGTTCGCCTCGAGCCCGGTCAACGCGTCGGGCGACATCGCGGCCCTTTCCTCGAGCGCGATGCGCACTTCATCCGCCCAGTCGATGTCGTCGGGTGTCGCGGTGACGAGGCCCAATGCGCTCGCGGCTTTCGCGTCGAGCGCTCGCCCGAGCGTTGCGCGCGCCGCATCGAGCGCCGCGGCATCGTCGTAGAAGAGGCGCGCCAGGCGCGTGCGGCCGTGCACCATCGGGTAGGCGCCGAAATTCATCTCCGAGAGCGTGATCGCCGGCGCGCGCGCGGGATCGTCGGGCAGGGCCAGCATGTAAGTGCGGTCGGCGGCGAGTGCGAGCTCGGCGAGCGTGCCGGCGAAGCAGGATCCCGGCTCCACGAGCGCGTAGAGCGTCCGCGAGGAAACGTCGAGCCGTGCAAACGTGCGGCGCAGCATCCCGGTCACCTCGCGCACGAAGCCGTTGCCCGCGCTCGTCTTCAGCCCCGCGTCGCAGGCGAGGACGTTTGCGGCCTCGCCCTCGGTCTTGAGGATCCAGGTGCCGATGTCCAATTCGTTACCGCGCAGCGTGAGGATCGCGTCGTCCAGCTCGCGCGCCATGGCGAGCGGCCACCAGCGCGCGCCCTCGGCCTCGATGCCGGCGAGGTCGCTCGGCTGGCCGGATCCCGGCGCCTTCACGGTGATCGTCGCCGCGCGCCGCGCGCGGTCGATCGCGACCTTCACCCACTCGTAGTCGAGGCGGTCGCCCTCGTAGCTGCGCGCAAGCGGCGGGAGGCTGGCGGGCTTCGCGATGGATCGCGTGCTCGATTCGCCGAGCGCCAGGGCACGCTCCTGCACCACTTTCGCGAACTGCCCGGGCTTGGCGATCGCATCCACCAGCTTCCAGTCGAGCGCGCGCTCCCCGCGCACGCCTTCGGCCGTGGTGCAGAAAATGTCGGCGTGGTCGTGGCGCACGCGACGCTTGTCGGTGACGCGCGTGAGGCCCCCGGTGCCCGGCAGCACGCCCAGGAGCGGCACTTCGGGAAGCGAGACCGCCGAGGACCGGTCGTCGATGAGGATGATCTCGTCGCATGCCATTGAGCGCGGCGACGAACTTGAGTCCCGAATGGCGCGACGCGTCCTCGATGCCGTTCCTCGTCTCGTTGGTGAACTTGCAGAAGTTCACCTTCCAGCTGTGGCTCGAGGCCCCGAGCATGAAGATGTTGGCGCCCGAGCAGAAGATGCGGTCCTTCAGGCTCGCGACGACCACGGAACGCACTTCGGGATGCTCGAAGCGGATGCGATTCAACGCGTCCGCCAGCTCGATGTCCACGCCCAGGTCGTAGGAGTTGAGCTTGAGCTTGTAACCCGGGCGCAGCCCGCCGTCCTCGGCGACGTCCATCGCGAGCGTGGCCACCGGGCCGTCGAACGTAAGCTTCCAATGCCGGTACCGGGACGGCTCGGTGCGGTAGTCGACGCGATCGGGGGTCGTGCTCATCGGCTCTACAATAATGTAATTGCCGTCATCCTAGGAGTCAGGCCCTGAACGCGCCGTTGCCGCAGCCGCCCGCAGAGCGCTTCAACTTCGCCTCGCACCTGCTCGAGGCGAACCGCGCGCGTGGGCCATCGATCGCGTACATCGACGACCACGAGACCATAACCTACCGCGAGCTGGACGATCGCGTACGCCGCATGGCGGCGGCACTCCTCGCGGGCGGCTTGCGGCGCGAGGAGCGCGTGTTCCTCCTCATGCACGACAACGTCGATTGGCCGGTCGCCTTCCTCGGCGCGCTCTACGCGGGCGTGGTGCCGGTCGCGGTGAACACGCTGCTCTCCGCGGACGACTATGCCTACATCCTCGCGCATTGCCGCGCGCAGGGCGCGCTCGTCTCCCAGGCGCTACTCCCGATGCTCGAGAAGGCGATGCAGCAGGCGCCGCACGAGCTGAAATTCGTGATGGTCTCGCACCCCGAGGAGATGCTGCCGAAGAATGGCGTTGCCATTCCGAAGAACATCGCGCTGCGCGCTGCGCTCGCCGCAACTCGCCCCCTCGAGCGCGCCGCACAGACCGGCCCCGAGGACATCGCCTTCTGGCTCTATTCGTCGGGCTCGACCGGCCGGCCGAAGGGCACGTTGCACACCCATGCGAATCCCTACTGGACCGCGGAGCTCTACGGCAAGGCGGTGCTGGGGATGACCGAGCGCGACCTCTGCTTCTCCGCGGCGAAGCTCTTCTTCGCTTACGGGCTGGGCAACGCGCTCTCCTTTCCGCTTTCGGTGGGCGCGCGCGTGCTGCTCATGGCCGAGCGTCCGACGCCGGATGCGGTCTTCAAGCGCTGGACCACGCACCAGCCGACGATGTTCGGTCTTCAAGCGCTGGACCACGCACCAGCCGACGATGTTCTTCGGCGCGCCTACCGGTTACGCCGGCATGCTCGCCTCGCCCAACCTGCCCGCGAAGGGCGCGGTCGCGCTGCGCCTGTGTTCTTCGGCGGGGGAAGCGCTGCCGCGCGAGCTGGGCGAACGTTTCACCGCGCACTATGGCTGCGAGATCATCGACGGCATCGGCTCGACCGAGATGCTGCACATTTTTCTTTCGAATCGCCCGGGCAGCGTGAGCTACGGCACCACGGGCACTCCGGTCGCGGGATACGACATCGAGCTGCGCGGCGAGGATGGGCGCCCGGTCACCGACGGCGAGATCGGGGACCTCTACATCCGCGGCCCGAGTGCGGCGCTCATGTACTGGGCGAACCGCGACAAGTCGCGCGAGACCTTCCAGGGCGGTTGGACCAAGAGCGGCGACAAGTACCAGCGCGACGCGAACGGCTACTACGTCTACGCCGGGCGCAGCGACGACATGCTGAAGGTGAGCGGGCAGTACGTGTCGCCCTTCGAGGTCGAGGCGACGCTGATGAAGCATCCCGCCGTGCTCGAAGCGGCCGTGATCGGCACGCCCGACGAGAACGGGCTCACGCGCTCCAAAGCCTTCGTGGTCCTGAAGCCGGGCCAGGCAGCCTCGCCGGAGCTCGAGCGCGAGCTCAAGGAATTCGTGAAAGGCCTGCTCGCGCCCTACAAGTATCCGCGGCTGATCGCGTTCATCGCCGAGCTGCCCAAGACCGCCACCGGCAAGATCCAGCGCTTCAAGCTGCGCGAGCTGGAAGCGGCGAAATCCCCCCGCTAGTGTTCGCGCACATCGAATGGGCCGGCAGAGCGGTCCGCGTCGAATATGAATGGACCGGCGCGCAAAGCGGCCCGGTCATGGTGTTCCTGCATGAAGGATTGGGCTCGCTCTCGATGTGGCGCGATTTCCCGGCGCGGCTTGCCAATGCGCTCGGCATGCGCGCGCTGGTCTACTCGCGCCCGGGCTACGGCAAGTCCACGCCGCGCGCGGCCGGCGAACGCTGGGACGTGGACTTCATGCACCGGCAGGCGCGCGAGGTGCTTCCCGCCGTTCTCGACGCCACCGGAGCGGGAGGCGAGCGGCCCTGGATCTACGGTCACAGCGATGGCGGGTCCATCGCCTTGCTCTATGCGGCGCAGTTTCCCGAGCGCGTCGAGGGCCTCATCGTCGCGGCACCCCACGTTTTCGTCGAAGACCTTTCGATCGCGAGCATCGAGCGCGCGCGCGAGGCATACCGCACCACCGATTTGCGCGACAAGCTCGGCCGCCATCACGACGATCCCGACTCCGCGTTCTGGGGATGGAACGAGATCTGGCTGCATCCGCCGTTTCGCGCGTGGACGATCGAGCGCGAGCTCGAATCGATCCGCTGCCCCTTGCTCGCCCTCCAGGGGGTCGACGACGAGTACGGAACGATGGAGCAGATCCGGCGCATCGGAGAGTGCCTGCCCGGCGCCGAGCTTCTCGAAATCGAGCGCTGCGGGCACTCTCCGCATCGCGACCAACCCGAGGCCGTGATCCAGGCGGCGGTGCGATTCGCCGGATCGCGTTAACATTCGCGAGCCCCCACCCAACGATCCCGAAGAGGAAACCATGAAAAGAGCCACTCTCTATGCGGCCATCGCCGCGCTCACCGCCGGGGCGGCCGCGCTCGGAGCGCACTCGCAGTCGCCGAAGCTCAAGGTCGGGCTGATGCTGCCGTACTCGGGAACGTATGCCGCCCTCGGCACGGCGATCGAGAACGGCTTCAAGCTCTACGTCGCGGAGCAGGGCGGCAAGCTCGGCGGACGCGAGATCGAGTATTTCAAGGTCGACGACGAGTCCGATCCGTCCAAGGCCACCGACAACACCAACAAGCTCGTGAAGCGCGACAACGTCGATGTGTTGGTTGGCACCGTGCACTCGGGCGTGGCGATGGCGATGGCGAAGGTCGCCAAGGACAACGGCACGCTGCTCATCATCCCCAACGCGGGCGCGGTCGCGGTCACCGGACCGATGTGCGCGCAGAACATCTTCCGCAGCTCGTTCTCCAACTGGCAGCCGGGCTACGCGATGGGCGAAGTCGCCGCGAAGCGTGGCTTCAAGAAGGCCGTCACCATCACGTGGAAATATGCCGCGGGCGACGAGTCCGTCGGCGGTTTCAAGGAGGCGTTCGAGAAGGGCGGCGGCCAAGTCGTCAAGGAATTGAGCCTGCCGTTTCCGAACGTGGAGTTCCAGCCGCTGCTCACCGAGATCGCGGCGACGCGCCCGGACGTCGTCTACACGTTCTTCGCGGGCGGCGGGGCCGTCAAGTTCGTGAAGGATTACGCCGCCGCCGGATTGAAGAAGACCATCCCCCTCTACGGCGCGGGCTTCATCACCGACGGCACGCTCGAAGCGCAGGGCGCGGACGCCGATGGCCTCCTCACCACGCTGCACTACGGCGACGGCCTCGACAACGCGAAGGACAAGTCTTTCCGCCTGGCCTATGACAAGGCCTACAAGATGCAACCCGACGTCTACGCGGTGCAGGGGTATGACGCCGCACAGATGCTCGCCATCGGCTTGAACGCGACCCGGGGCGATGTCACGAAGCAGGCCGAATTCGCCAGGGCGATCGAAGCGGCGAAGATCGACAGCCCGCGCGGCGCCTTCACCATCGGCGCCAGCCATAACCCGGTGCAGGACATGTACCTGAGGCAGGTCGTCGGCAAGGAGAACAAGGTGATCGGCATCGCCACCAAGGCGCTCGCCGACCCGAGCCGCGGTTGCAAGATGTGAGGGGCAGCGGACGCGGGGAACCCGCATGGACGTAGCGACGTTCCTGGTTCAGTGCCTTAACGCCCTCCAGTACGGGTTGCTGCTGTTCCTCGTCGCCTCGGGGTTGACGCTCATCTTCGGCATCATGGGCGTGATCAACCTCGCCCACGGCAGCTTCTACATGATCGGCGCGTACATGGCGTACGCGCTGGTTCCCGCGTTCGCCGCGCATGCCGGGTGGGGATTCTTCGCGGCACTCGGCGTCGGTCTCGTGATCGCGGTGATCCTCGGCTACGTCCTCGAGTGGGCGTTCTTCAGCTTCCTCTACGAAAGAGAGCACCTGCAGCAGGTGCTGATGACCTACGGGTTGATCCTCGTCTTCGAGGAGCTGCGCAGCATCCTCGCGGGCGACGACGTGCACGGCGTGAAGGCGCCCGAATGGCTCTCGGGCAGCATCCCGCTGGGAGATCTCATGAGCTACCCGCTGTACCGGCTCTTCATCTCCGGGGTGTGCATCGCGCTCGCACTCGGCATGTACGTCGTCATCTCGCGCACGCGCCTGGGCATGATGATCCGCGCCGGCAGCACCAACCGCGAGATGGTGCAATCGCTCGGCATCGACATCAAGCAGCTTTATCGCGTGATGTTCGCCGCCGGGGTGGCGCTCGCCGCGCTCGCCGGAATGCTCGCCGCGCCGATCTCGTCGGTCTATCCCGGCATGGGCAACCAGGTGCTCATCATCTGTTTCGTGGTGGTGGTGATCGGCGGCATCGGCTCGGTGCGCGGCGCGCTCGCCGCGGCACTGTTGGTGGGCATCGTCGATACCTTCGGGAAGGTGCTCTTTCCGCAGGCGGCGGGCGTGCTCGTCTACGTGCTGATGGCCCTCGTGCTGCTGTGGAAGCCCGACGGGCTTTTCAAGACGGCGTGACAACGTGAATCCGCGCTACGCGGCGTGGGCCGCCGCCGCCGCGCTCGCCCTCGCGCTCTTCCCGCTCTTCGGCGGCAAGTTCGGCGTCGACCTCGTCACCAAGATGATGGTGTTCGCGATCTTCGCCCTCTCGCTCGAGCTGCTGGTGGGGCAGGTGGGCCTGGTGTGCTTCGGGCAGGCGGCGTTCTTCGGCATCGCGGCCTACGCCGCGGTGCGCCTCACGCCCGCGGATGCCCCGGCCTCGATCTGGTGGCTGGCACCCGCGGCGGTCGCGGCGAGCGCGCTTTACGCGCTCTTCATGGGGTCGCTGTCGATCCGCACGCGCGGTGTGTACTTCATCATGGTCACGCTCGCCTTCTCGCAGATGGCCTACTACGTGGCGCACGACACGCCGCTGGGCGGGGGCACCGACGGGATTTACCTGAATCTGGTTCCGACGTTCACGCTCGCGGGTTTCACGCTGGTCGACCTGGGAAAGGCCGGGCCCTTCTATTACTTCGTGCTCGTCACGCTCGCCGCGGTTTTCGTGGCGCTCGCCGTGCTGCTGCGCTCGCGTTTCGGCCGCGCGCTCGCCGGGATCCGCGTGAACGAGCAGCGCATGCGCGCCGCGGGTTTTTCCACTTATCCGTACAAGCTCGCCGCGTTCGTCATTTCCGGGATGGTCGCGGGGATCGCGGGATTCCTCTTCGCGGTGAAGGACGGCTTCGTGAATCCGGAGCTCATGAGCTGGCACGTGTCGGGCACGGTGCTGATGATGATCATCCTCGGCGGAATGGGAAGCCTGCAGGGCGCGGTGCTGGGCGCCTTCGCCTTCTCGCTCTTGCAGGAGCTCTTCAAGTCGCAGGCGATCTTCGGCGATTTCGCCAAGCATTGGCATCTCGGCGTGGGCGCGTCGATTATCCTGTGCGTGGCCCTCCTGCCGCGCGGCCTCATCGGATTGGCGAGCCTGTGGCGGCAACGATGAGTGGGCGCGAAATCGTGCTACGCGGGCGCTCGATCACGCGGCGCTGGGGCGGCGTGGTCGCGGTGAACGACGTCTCGATCGAGCTCGCGCGCGGCGAGGTGCACGCCGTCATCGGCACCAACGGCGCGGGCAAGTCCACGCTCATCAACGTGCTCTCGGGCGAGATCGACGCTTCCTCGGGGACGGTGGAGCTGCTCGGCGCCGACGTGACGCGCTGGACGCAGCCGCGGCGCGCGCGCGCGGGACTCGGACGCAGCTACCAGCGCAGCACGATCTTTCCGCAGTTCAGCGTGTTCGAAAACTGCCGCCTCGCGGCACAAGCGCGCCACCAGCAACCATGGCAGTGGTGGTCGAGTGCGGCGCGCTGCGAGGTGAGTGGAGATGCCGCGCGCCGGGCCGCGGCCCGTGTCGGCCTCGACGGCGTGCTCGAGCGTGAGGCAGGGCTGCTCTCCCACGGCGAGAAGCGCCAGCTCGAGATCGCGATGTGCCTCGCCACCGATCCACAGGTGCTGCTCCTGGACGAGCCGCTCGCCGGCATGGGGCTCGACGAAGCCGAGCGCATGCTCGAGCTCGTCGCCGGCCTGAAGCCGGGGCACGCGATCCTGCTCGTCGAGCACGACATGGACGCGGTCTTCCGCATCGCCGATCGCATCACGGTGCTGGTGGACGGGGCGGTCATCGCCTCCGACGCGCCGGCAGCGGTGCGCGCGAGCCGCGAGGTCCAGACGGCGTACCTGGGAGAGGCGGCGTGAGCGCGGCCCCGCAGCCGCTTCTCGATGCGCGCGGCGTCCACGCATGGTACGGCTCGAGCCACGTGCTCCACGGCGTGGATCTGCAGGTCGCGCGCGGCGAGACCGTGGGGCTGCTCGGGCGCAACGGCATGGGCAAGTCCACGCTGATACGCGCCATCCTCGGACATGTGCGCCAACGCGAAGGGCGCATCACGCTCGCCGGGGCCGACATGTCGCAGGCGCGGCCGCACGAGATGGCGCGCCGCAATGTGGCCTACGTTCCCGAGGGGCGCGGCGTGTTTCCCAACCTCTCGGTGCGCGAGAACCTGGTGATGGCCGCGCAGCCCGCGCGCGCGAACGGCGTCGCGTGGACGCTCGATCGCATCCTCGCCTCGTTCCCGCGCCTCACCGAGCGCCTCGACCGGCCCGGCGCGCAGCTCTCGGGCGGGGAGCAGCAGATGCTCGCGATCGGCCGCGCGCTCATGACGCAGCCGGAGCTGCTCATCCTCGACGAGGCCACCGAAGGCCTCGCTCCGCTCATCGTGCGTGAAGTCTGGAGCGTGATCGGGCAGATTCGCGCCGCGGGTGTCGCGACCCTCATCGTCGATCGCAACTATCGCCGCGTGGCCGAGAACGCCGATCGTCTCGTGGTGCTGCAGAAAGGGATCGTGGCGCTCTCGGGTGCGTCGCAGCCGCTCCTCGCGGGGAACGCACTCGCCGGGCTGCTGGGCATCTGAAGGCCCGCGCCGTTCATGCCTCGCGCGGAAGGATGAGGCAGCTCCCGGTGCCGTGGGCGAGCAGCCTGCCACCGGAATCGACGAGCTTCGCTTCGCAATAGGCCACGCGCCGGCCGCCCTGGATCACGCTGCCCTCGGCGCGCACTTCGCCGGTTTCCACGGTGATCGGCAGCAAGTAATTGATGCGGATGTCGAGGGTGGTGAACGCCAGGCCCGCGTCGAGGGTGGAAAGGTTCGAGAGGGCCATTGCGGTATCGAGAATCGCCGCCGTCCAGCCGCCGTGGACCGTGTTGAGGAGGTTGTACGAGCGCCGGTCGGGCTGTCCGGTGAGAACCACGCGGCCCTTCTCGGCGCTCGCGATGCGAAACCCGAGATGATCTCCGATCGGCAGGCCCGCGTATTCGCCGGAGACGATCTTCTGCAGGTATTCGAGGCCGGATCCCGTGCGCTCCGCGGAGGTGACGAAGGGGGCGGCGTTCAAACCATGCCCTCGAGCAGCTGGACCTCGACCGAAGTTCCGGGCTCGACGTTGCCCGTCGCGTCTGCGAGGATGATGAAGCAGTTGGCGTCGCTCATCGATTTCAGGATCCCCGAGCCCTGCTCGCCGGTGGGACGCACGCTCAACGAGCCGTCGTCGTTGCGCGTGAGCACGCCGCGCTGGAACTCGGTGCGGCCGGGGGCCTTCTTCAATCGCGTCGCGCACGTGGCGCGGAACGTGGGGATCGGTTCCACGGGATTCGCGCCCATCAGCACCAAGAGCGCGTCGCGGACGAACTGGTAGAACGTCACCATCACCGAGACCGGATTGCCCGGGAGGCCGAAGAAATGCGCACCGCCGATCTTGCCGTAGGCGAGCGGACGCCCGGGCTTCATCGCGATCTTCCAGAACACGACCTCGCCCAGCTTGCCCAGCATCGTCTTTACGAAGTCGGCCTCGCCCACCGAAACGCCGCCGCTCGTGATCACCACGTCGGCGTTCGCCGCGGCCTGCGCGAAGGCCTTCTCGAGAAGCTTCGGGTCGTCGCGCACCACGCCCATGTCCATCGGCTCGCAGCCGAGGCGCGCGAGCATGCCGAGGATGGTGTAACGGTTCGAATCGTAGATCTCGCCTTCGCCGAGCGTGGTGCCGACCGACTTCAACTCGTCGCCGGTAGAGAAGAATGCGACGCGGAGCGCCCGGTACACGGCCACTTCGCCGACGCCCAGCGAGGCGATGAGGCCGAGCTCCGCGGGCCGCACGATGCGTCCCTTCGCGAGCGCGAGAGAACCCGCCTTCAAGTCCTCGCCCGCCTCGCGCACGTTCTGCCCGGTCTTCTGTCCCGCCGCGAAGGCGATCGACTTGCCGCTGGCACGTGCCTTCTCCTGCATCACGACGGTATCCGCGCCTTCGGGAACCACGCCGCCCGTCATGATGCGCACGCATTGCTTCGGTCCGACCTTGCCGGCTTCGAGCGTCGTCTCCGAATCGCTCGACAGGTCCGCCCCGCGCATCGCCCAGCCGTCCATCGCGGAGTTGCGATGCGAGGGCACGTTCACCGGCGAATGGATGTCTTCAGCGAGGACGCGCCCGAGGGCCGAGCGCACCGGCACGCGCAGCACTGCGTTGATCGGCTCGAGGAACTGGTGGATGAAGGCCCTCGCCTTGGCCACCGGCATGGAGTTCGGGTCGTAGTCGTCGGCGCAGGACGCCTGGGCGATGGTGAGCCGGGGATCCTCGGCTTGCGGGGGCGATTCGATCTTGCTCATGCGGTGTTCAGTGCGATCGTGGCGAGAGATTCGATTTTACCGTTCCCTTCGAGTCCGAGCAGCGTCACCTCGCGAATGACGTCGCTGAACTCGTCCGCGAGATCCTCCTCGGCCTCGGCGAAGGCGGCCTCGAGGCGCGCGAACTCGGCGTAGCGCGCGAGGGTGAGGTGCGGCTCGAAGGGCAGGTCGCGGCGCAGGTGCGGCTGGAGGGAACGCGTGTAGAGCCGGTCGTGCAGCCCGGCGATCGACGCCGCGCCTCTCGAGGCCGCGAGAAAAAGGAACTCGTTGGCGTGCATGCGCACTTGGCGAAACGTGACGGGGATCGGCGGCCAGCGCGACACGACCTGTCGCACATGCGTTTCGACCTGCAGCCGGGAGTGGGCCGTGGAGAAGGGAAACACGAACGACAGATGCGCCGCGACGACCCCGGCCATCGGATCGTGGCGAGCGCGAAAGGCCTCGACGCGATCGACGCCCTTGAATGCCGGGAACCAGGCGACGGCGAAACGCGGGAGCGGGGGACGCGGCCGCGCGAGGCGCGATGGCATGCGCCCTCACTTCCCGCGCGGTTCCAGACTGGCCAGCTCTTCGCGCGTATTGATGTTGAGGAACGCATCGGCCTCGTCATCGAAGGGCACTTCGACCATCTTGAGGCTCGCGTACCAGCGGTCGATCTTGCGCTCGCCTCTCGAGAGGAACTCCCGCAGCGACGCGTGCACCGTGCGGCGCATGAGACAGAAGACCGGGTGCGCCTGCTCCCCCGTCTTCGCCACCGCGAGCTCGACATCGCCTGGCTCGAGCGCGGCGCGTAGCCGCGCCACGAGGTCCAGCGGAAGGAAGGGCGAATCGCAAGGCGCGGTGACGACGAGGCTTCCCGCCGCGTGCGCAAGGCCGCGCTCGAATCCGGCGAGCGGACCCGCGAAGCCCTCAATCTCGTCGGCGATCACGCGATGGCCGAACTGTGCATAGGCCTCGGGGTTGCGATTCGCGTTGATGAGCAGCTCGTCGACCTGGGGCGCCAATCGCTCCACCGCGTGCGCGGCCATCGGCCGGCCGCGAAACGGCTGCAGTCCCTTGTCGACGCCGCCCATGCGGCTGCCTTGCCCTCCGGCGAGGATCACGCCCGTGACTTCAATCATCGGCAAGCGCATGAAATGGCGCCCAGGGCGGCCGCTCCTCGGGAAACGAGTTGACCGTGGGAACGCGATCGACCGGCGTCACGAAGAGCGCCAGCGGCAAATGCATCTCGTCGCCCCAGTTGTTGTGCTCCGACTCGAAGGCGATGCGCGTGCCGCAGCTCGAGCAGAACTTGCGCCGCGTGCCCCGCGACGAAATGTAATCGCGCACCAGCTCCTCGCCCTTCGCGAAGCGCACTTGCGAGCGCTTGAACCCGATCCAGGTGACCACACCCGCGGCGTGCGTGGTCCGGCAGCTCCAGCAGTAGCAGTGCGAGCAGAAGCGCGACGGAAACGTCGCGACGATCTCGACGCCGCCGCAGTGGCAACGCGCCGTGGCGGTTTCAGGCATGGACGGGGGCCTTCACCAGGCGCTGCGCTCCCGTGAAGAGCAAGTAGTGCTTGCCCACGGCGCGACCGATCATCGTGAGCCCGACCTGCGTCGCCACCTCGTGGCCCATCTTGGTGAGCCCCGAGCGCGACACCAGGACGGGAATGCGCATCTGCGCGGCCTTGATCACCATCTCCGAAGTGAGCCGCCCCGTGGTGTAGAAGATCTTGTCCGCGCCGTCCACCCCTTCGAGCCACATCCAGCCCGCGATGGCGTCGACCGCGTTGTGGCGCCCCACGTCCTCGACGAAGGTGAGGATCTCGTCGCCCCGCGCGAGCGCGCAGCCGTGCACCGCGCCCGCCTGCTTGTAGATCGACTCGTGCTGGCGCACCACGTTGAGGAGCGACAGCAGCGTCGCTTCCTCGAAGCGCATGCTGTCGTCGAGACGGACCGAGTCGATGTCGGCCATCAGGTCGCCGAAGACGGTCCCCTGGCCGCAGCCGGTCGTGGCGGTGCGCTTCTCGGTTTTCTTCTCGAGGTCGACGAGCCCCGAGCGCGTGGTGACGGCGACGGCGTTCACGTCCCAGTCGACCTGGACGGCGACGATCTCCTCGATGGAATCGACGAGCCGCTGGTTGCGAAGGAAGCCGATGGCGAGCGCCTCAGGCGCGGCGCCCAGGGTCATCAGGGTGACTAGTTCCTTCTTGTCGACGTAGAGCGTGAGGGGATGCTCGCCGGCGATGGGCGTCGGGACGAGCGCGCCGTTTTCGTCGCGCGCCTCTACGGTATAGGTCGCGGGCCGCGCATTCTGCGTGAGGAGCGGGCGGTAGCCCACGGGTCAGCCCCCGATGAAAGACATTTCGACCTTGCGCTCGCGCGCGGTCTCGGCGGTGCGAATCTCGGAGTAGCGATCCTCTCGGCGCTGCCAGATCGCCGCGATCGCTTGCGCGATCGCCTCGTCGCCGCCGCCCGCGCGCACGATGCCCTTCAGGTCGTAGCCGCGTTGCGCGAACAGGCACGTGTAGAGCTGCCCGTCGGTCGAAAGACGGGCGCGCGTGCAGGTCGAGCAGAACGCTTCGGTGACCGACGAGATCACGCCGATCTCGCCCTTGCCGTCGACGTAGCGCCAGCGCTCCGCGACTTCTCCCGCGTAGTTGGCGTCCACGGATGCGAGCGGAAACTCGGCTCCGATGCGGCGCACGACCTCGGCCGAGGCGATGACGTCGTCCATGCGCCAGCCGTTGGTCGAGCCCACGTCCATGAACTCGATGAAGCGCACGATGTGGCCGGTGCCGCGGAAATGCCGCGCCATGTCCACGACCTGGTGGTCGTTCAAGCCGCGCTTCACCACCATGTTCACCTTGACCGGAGCCAGCCCGGCATGAGCGGCGGCTTCGATGCCTTCGAGCACCTTCGCCACCGGAAAATCGGCGTCGTTCATGGCGCGGAAGGTCGCCTCGTCGAGCGAATCGAGGCTCACGGTGATGCGATCGAGCCCCGCGGCGCGCAACGCCTTCGCTTGCGCCTTGAGGGCCGAGCCGTTGGTGGTGAGAGTGAGGTCGACGTCGGGCAACGCCTCGCGAAGCATGGCGACGAGGCGATCGATGCCGCGGCGCAGCAGCGGCTCGCCGCCGGTGAGGCGGATCTTCCGCGTGCCGAAGCCGTGGAAGACGCGTGCGAGGCGCACGATTTCCTCGAAGGTGAGGATCTCGTCGTGCGGCAGGAAGGTGTAATTGGCGTCGAACACTTCCTTCGGCATGCAATAGACGCAGCGGAAGTTGCAGCGGTCGGTCACCGAGATGCGCAGGTCGTGAAGGGCGCGGCCGCGCAAGTCGGCAAGGCGTGCGTCGCCCAGCGGTTTCGCCGCCGGAATGGGCAGCGGGCCGCGCAACTCTTTCAACGCGATGACGGTTCGGCTCATGGGAAAAACCAGAATAGCATGGGGCTGCGCGGCGCAATTTCACCTATAGTTGTTCCATGCGCGACCGTCCGACACGCAAGCTCTCCGCGATCCTCCAGCGCGAGGACGTCGAAAGCCGCTGGGAGAGCCAGAACTGGCAGCTGCTCGGGGTGGTCCCCGACGTGGGCGGCGAGGTGCGCACGATCGTGAAGGACGAGCGCACGCTGCAGAGGCTCTTTCCCGGGCTCGTCGTGACTCTTTTCGCCGACGAGGCGGAAGGCTACTACCTCAACGTCTCGAGCGGGGAGCCGAGCGTCTTCCTCTCGATTCGCCGCGACGAGGAGTCGAGCGACCCCTATCCGTTCCAGGCCACGCTCTCCTACAACGAGGCGGCGCGCTGGATGGACGGCGGCGAAAAAGTCGACCGGGTTCCGGCGTGGCCGGAGCTCGCGGCGTGGATGGGCGAGTGGGTCGAGGCGAACTACCGCCCCGAGCCAAAGAAGCGGCAGAGGCCGAAATCCTTCGAAGGCAAGGAAGGACGGCTGCGCGAGAAGGGCACGCGGTGAGCAGCGAAAACTTCCTCTCGCGTTGGTCGCGGCGCAAGAGTGCGTCGAAAGCGACGTCAGAAGCGGGGCACGCGGTGCCTTCCGCGGATGTCGTCCCCGCGCAGGCGGGGATCCAATCACAGGAAACCGCGCTCGCAAAGCCGGAAACACAACCTCCCGAACCCCTGCCCCCCGTTGAATCGCTCACGTTCGATTCCGACTTCACCGGCTTCATGAAGCCCGACGTCGATCCGGCGCTGAGGCGCGAGGCGCTGAAGACTCTCCTCAAGGACCCGCGCTTCAACGTGATGGACGGGCTCGACGTGTACATCGACGAACTACATCGCTCCCGAGGAGACGGCGCAGGCGGCCTCCGCGCCCGCCGAGGAGGACACCCGGAAAGCCGTTGTGGAACAGCCGGTTGAACCGCCTCCCTCGGTCGAAGGACCTGATACTTCCACCACGCAAATCTCCCCTTCGCAGGTGGGGAAATCGCCCGTTCCGCGGGAAGGAGATTCGGATGTTCTGGTGTAAA
>WNFL01005090.1_pt1 | contig 14812 bp, 11 predicted proteins | sample 5400361 | NCBI WGS metagenome assembly WNFL01 (sample SAMN13153351, study PRJNA577476) | soil metagenome | isolation source: 40 cm soil on Douglas fir-dominated hillslope | place: USA:California | collected 2013-09-17
TGCACTCTGTCATCTCTGTTCTCTGTTCTTTCCCAACCTATCCCGATTCACGCGGTTGTGTGTTACCTGGTAGGACGTCACGGCATCTCCCCTGTCCCTTGTCCCCTATCACTCGCCCCGTACAGTGCGGTGACGGAAACCGGACTCGTCTCTCCTCTCCCACCCCCGTACCCGCCCTTCTTCGCCTTCAGTTCGATTTTTTGACGCAATATTCCATTTCATATATCGTTGTAAGGCGCATGGTGGTGATCATCTCCTGAATGCCGTTCACTGTACTGGACTTGTCACTGGATGGATAGAACTGTGGAATACAGATTTCTTGAGTGTTGTGTGCAAAACTACTCTCGTGATTGAAAAATATCAAAGCAGTCAGTTGGTTTTTGTCATCGTCGAATTCATTCAGGGTAGGAATAAGAGCAACTTAACGTTGTACTTTCTGTACTTCCAGTGCAGGCATCGAGGAGACCCAAAGGAGACAACTTACTGAAACACATGGAGCGATAACCTTCTCATGTCGTAGTGGACAATCAATATGCACATATGAGTTACGAGTTGTACAGTTTGTCAGATTCAACCCAACACACGAACTCACCTGTCCAAATGGTGTCGTACGACGTCGAAAGCCACCTCTTTCAATTTCACCAAATTAACGAGCATCAAGATCAACATACAAGTTGTGGGTTTCGGTCAACGTCTAGATACGGTGAAGAACTGGTGCCGATATTTGGGTTTATCAAAATCCTGCAACAAACAGCGGTGCGCATTATTTAAATAATTCAGTATCACCTTGTCCGGGGTCCATTGGACTGGGAGCTGGGAACTGGAATTATTTTATTTTATTTGGTGGCCCGCGCAAAAACACGATTCTTGGGTGCTGCCACAGTCTCGTGAGCGATTGGCCGATAATTCAAATGTGCTCTAATGGTGACCTCCGTTATTCAAAAAGTTAAAAAAGGAAAAGAACAATAAAAAAAGGTTGATTAGGATAAGCATAGGTTCGCCCCGAAAGAGGGACAAATATTCTCTTACCCAGATAGAATATCCACGGGCCTCCGCGAAAAGTCTAGATAACATCTACATCATCCATTCCGGGGACCTAAATGCGCACGAGTCATAATCGTAGAAATTCACCTGTGTAATGACGAGAATCCACGCAGTACCCATCCTTGACGGACTGCAGTCGATCTTGGACGATTTCCCGGACAGCTACAAAGACATTTGCGCCTCGTGTTATAGAACGGTGCTTGGCGATAGGTAATATTTATGGCCTGACGCACTGGATAAGACCAGTCAGAATATATATATTATTATTGTAAGAATGGCTCGCATGTAAACGCGTTGAGAGCGAGGAATCGAGAGTGCTTTATTAACCACTTGCCGTGTTCCCTTTGTCTACTCGGGTGGTAAACAAAGCAGAGGCTATGAAGTATCGCCATCGGACACGTAGAGAGCAAGTAATATGTCGACAGTGTCTACCTCGAATCGAGCGATGAGGATTCTCTCTTGGTCAACGCGTGCTGAATGATGAAGTAACACATTGATCTTGGTGCTAAATAACCGTCACATGTGTTATGTACGTAGTAAGCAAACGCCGAGGTCGATGAGGACGGTAGCGTTGATCGGTCGGGCCCATATCTGGACTATGGCACCCAATCGGTCACCTGTTGTTGGTGAACGCGAAGTTGCAATTGTGAAGGGTTGCACCAAGGGGACTCCCGCTGAAGAGATCGCCAGTGACATTCGAATGAAGGCTAACCATGTGCCAGAGCTACAATGGAGACAATTATGTAGTGCCGTTGACCTTTGATGGGAATTTTTGGGGAGGAGGCTAGGTGAAACCCATTTCGTGAGGCTCACACGACCAAAAACACCTCGAGCGTCTAAAAGAAACGACATAGTTGAACTGGATGGCCTTGAGCCCAATCCCTACCTCTGTTGGAGTTGATGATTAATTTCCTCCAACATGTGGCCGGGCAGCTCAGTGGTAGAGCGCCCTGCATGAAAAGGGGAAGTCTTGGGTTCGATCCACAGTCTGGTTCATCTTTTCATTTCCAACAACCCCGTCTCTCGTTTCCCCAGAACAAAAGACCCTCGCTACACTGCCTGCGTTTTCGAGGACCAACGAGGGGCTCCATTCCTGTAGGAAGAGAAAAGAAAGGCCAGACCGGGGATCGAACCCGGGCCTCCCATTTTCATGCAGGGTGCTCTACCACTGAGTTACCCAGTCGGTTGATAGAGGAATCATCGACTCTAACAATTCTATCAGAATTGGAACAGGTCCGCAAAAGAAGAAATCAACTTTGCATATGTTAGCTACTCGTACCTGCAAAAAAAGACCTGCAACCTCAGGCTGCACAACACAAGTTTCATCATTCCTGTGATCCTCAATGGTCCAGGAGAAGAAAGAATGTAGGAAAACGTATATGTCTTAGTTTAAAGATGAAGTGATTCCTTTTACAAGCACATTCGTGACCAAATGAGGGGCTTCGGGAAGAAAGATCGGAGCGCCGATAGTAAGAGAGCATTTCATACACCAAATTAGAGAAAAAAGGTTGCAACAAAGGAATGGCTAGACCTGTGCACTGTTGAAAATTTGGGTCCAAGCGGTCCCAAAGACAAAGTCTTTAAAGTCAAGAGAAACTGGTCGATCATTAAATCTTACAGGGATTGTCGTGGGAGCAGGTGAATGGAGGCCACTACGACAATCTGGGGGTACCCAATAGAGTAAACCGCCATCTGAATCTCTGATCCAACCTCGTGAGTCAGGTTGTGAAAAGAAACGGACATCAATTGGGTTACAAGAGGAGGGTGGTTCAGGAGGGGATGACTCCGCCACGCGGGTGGTGTTGTCATCAGATCCGGAATGAATGTGGTGCCTACCGGGAAAGTAAGCACCAGACACGACAGCTGCAGATTCTCGCTCTGGAGGCCTATCAATGGCCGCACCCGTCTCGGTATCCAAAATCCTAATCGTCCCGTTATTCGATTCAGAAATGATGTGCCACCCCTCGGGAGAGTGGGCGACGGACTGTACCGCCTCGGAATGCTTCTCTTGTGGTTTGCCAACTGCAGCACCAGGCTCGACATCCCAAATTCGAATCGTCGTATCCCAAGATCCAGAGACGATATGGCGCCCATCGGGAGAATATGCGACGGACCGCACACAATTGGTATGCCCTTCTAGTGGTTTGCCAACTGTAGCGCCAGTCTCAGCATCCCAGATTCTAATCGTCCTGTCATCAGATCCAGAGATGATGTGCCGCCCATCGGGAAAGTAGACGACGGACTCCACCACCCCGGAATGCCCCTCTAGTGGCTCGCCAACTGCAGTACCAGTCTCAGCATCCCAGATTCGAAATATTCTGTCCCAAGATCCAGAAATGATGTGTCGCCCATCGGGAGAGTAGGCGACGGACCGCACCAAGTTGGTATGCCCTTCTACTGGTTTGCCAACTGCAGCACCAGTCTCCGCATCCCAGATTCGAATCGTCCTGTCATATGATCCAGAGATGATGTGCCGTCCATCGGGGGAATAGGCGACGGACCGCACGCAGTTGGTATGGCCCACTAGTGGTTTGCCATTTGCAGCCCCGGTTTTGGCATCCCAGATTCGAATAGTCTTGTCACCAGATCCAGAGATGATGTGCCGCCCATCGGAAGAGTAGGCGACGGACTCTACCACCGCGGAATGCCCCTCTAGTGGCTTGCCGACTGCAGCACCAGTGTCGGCATCCCAGATTCTAATCGTACTGTCATGAGATCCAGAGATGATGTGACGCCCATCGGAAGAGTAGGCGACAGACTGCACACCCCCGGAATGCCCCACTAGTGGTTTGCCAACTGCAGCACCAGTCTCGGCATCCCAGATTCGAATCGTCCCGTCCCAGGATCCAGAGATGATGTGGCACCCATCGGGAGAGTAGGCGACGGACCGCACCCAGTTGGTATGCCCTTCTACTGGTTTGCCAACTGCAGCACCAGTCTCCGCATCCCAGATTCGAATCGTACTGTCCAAGGATCCAGACATGATGTGGCGCCCATCGAGAGAGTAGGCGACGGAGTGTACACCCTCGGAATGGCCCTTTAGTGGTTTGCCAACTGCAGCGCCAGTCTCAGCATCCCAGATTCTAATCGTCCTGTCATCAGATCCAGATATGATGTACCGCCCGTCGGGAGAGTAGGCGACGGACTCTACCACCGCGGAATGCCCCTCCAGTGGCCTGCCGACTGCAGCACCAGTCTCGGCATCCCAGATTCGAATCCTCCAGTCCCAAGATCCAGAGATGATGTACCGCCCATCGGGGGAATAGGCGACGGTCCGCACGCGGTTGGTATGCCCTTCTAGTGGTTTGCCATTTGCAGCCCTAGTTTTGGCATCCCAGATTCGAATAGTCTTGTCATCAGATCCAGAGATGATGTGCCGCCCATCGGGAGAGTACGCGACGGACTGCACACCTCCGGAATGCCCCTCTAGTGGTTTGCCAAGTACAGCACCAGTCTCTGCATCCCAGATTCGAATTGTTTTGTCATCAGATCCAGAGATGATGTGGCGCCCATCAGGAGAGTAGGCGACGGATTCCACCACCTGGGAATGCCCCTTTAGTGGTTTTCCAACTGCAGCACCAGTATTGGCATCCCTAATCCGAATCGTCCTGTCATAGGATCCAGAGATGATGTGCCGCCCATTGGGAGAGTAGGCGACGGACGTCACAGAATCGGTGTGCCCCTTGATGGGCTCACCCATTACAATACCAGTCTCAGCATCCCAAATCCGAACGGTTCTGTCACTGGATCCGGAAATGATCTGCCGCCCATTGGGGGAATAGCTCGTGCAATTGATAGCGTCGCCATGTCCAATCCATTCCAATGGCGGTGCTGGCCATGACAACAATTTCCCTTTCAGCATCTTGATGGATTTAGTAAACCTCGTGCTAAACGTGTTTGGTAAAGTCGAATCTGAGGGCAAGAAGGGTCGCGTTGAAAGATATGTGTGTGGAGCGCTGACAATGATGGGAGTGCGAAAGACGATGATGAAACAGCAGAGGTCCTGAATTCTCTTAAGAAGTGTCGAATCACCATCCTGGAGCTAATCAGACTCGTCCTGAATACTAGTAGGAGCTGGACTCACCTTGGCCCAGGATATCACCTTTTGAATGCTTGGAGCACCTATCGGCACCATACCCAGAATGCTCAATACTTCAATCCAGAATAAGGGGTACAATCCTTCAAAGAATTCCTTCAAGCCATCCCACACCTGCCGATCATGATTGTCGGGGGTAAAACAAAGATGATCCGACCAGTAAAGAGAACTATATTGCAAACAGTCGGAAATGTTCCTTGTGATTCTGGATGGGAGATCTTCGATTTCCGCATTAGCGAGTCGGGAATCTTCGAGCCCGCAGACATTGAAACAGAGTTGGAGAACCATCGTCTTGAGGCAAGCAATTCCCAGTTGCGCATTAGCGTCCCGGGGTTTGATTCGATAGTCGCAGGGACAGTCATCGCTGACAAGGAAATCTGAAATGGATAAATGCCGGACACGAATCCCTCCATTGGTCCCTTCATCTCGATATAGCAACGAGCTAAGGTCATCCACCCACTTTTTCACGAGGTTGGGTTCCACTCCCGCCAGCTCTGCAATTGTCTCCTCGCACAGAGCGCGGAATGGAGCTACTGTCAGGAGCACTCCAATCACCCGCTGAAACTCGGAACTATTATGCACTTTTCGTGAATTTAGGATATTTGAGTAAAGCCCGTATAGAGGCTTCAGCCCAGCACCGGCTTCTTCAGATGTTGCCTTCAAAAACATTGTAGGGTTCGCACAATCCTCAAGGGCAAGAACAAGGGTTTTGATGAAAATGAAGAGGCCATTCGCCCGAGAGATAATTCTGTTCAAGAGCGATTCTTCTGGCCAAGGCGCTGGGAGATACCATCGTTGGGCGACCTGATCAAACTCGCTTTGGGCGAAGGTTCGCATATCATGATCGGCTTCTTGGTCTGTGGCCAAATCATATCGCAAATACGACGACAGGGTGAGTCTATCGAAAAAGTGTTGGATATCGGCTTCGGGTCTGCTGGTGATGATGATTTTAAGCCACGAAACACGTGCGGCCACGCTGGTCAGAAGCCTCAGGAGGGCTGGGCGACTACGATAATCGCCACATTCGTCGAATGCGTCAATGACAAAGACAAGGAAATGGCTTGGGCTGCGAGGGAGGTTCTGGAAAAAGTCAAGGAGGAGTGATTCCTTCATCGACTCTGGCGTCAGGTTCGGGTCGTCACGAAGGCGGTTTGCCACCTTGCTTCGAAAGGGGGGGAAGATCCCGGCAAGGATCCCGGCAAGATTGTAGATGAGAGTCGGGAGGATATTTCTGGGCTCGCTCAAGTTCGGATCATCCCTCCGGCAGAAGAAGGCCCCAGCAAGCTGCCCTTGGTCGTGGAGGCTCGCACAGATCGAATGGGCTAACGACGTTTTGCCAATTCCAGGTGAGCCAGAGATCCAGTATGTATTGCTCTGGACAAGGTCTTTCTCCTCTGATTTATTGGCCACCCAATCTGCGATTTCTTTGAGGCGAGATTTGCGGGTGCCTTTCATACAGCGGAGGCCCTGATGATAGCCGGTCTCGATAGGTTTAAGCTGCTTGAGTAGAAACCCTTGCTCTACACGAAGCTACTGAGAATGGGCCGACGCTACTCTGAGACAATGAGCGCTTACCAATCTTTTTAGCTAGGCGCAGGGCCTCGACATCGATTGCGTGCAGGAAGTCTTCGATGACGTTTGCCAACTCCCTGTCCATGTCCTCAAACATTTCCTTGTCCTTCGAATGAATTAGTGCATCTCCTGTTCTCTCTGCGATCATCAGCATTGCGGAATCCAGAAAAGAGACCGCCTACTGAAACGCCCACGCCTGACGTAGTCGCATAAAAATTTGGCGATCTTTTGCATTACTTGGAACATTCGCGGCATTATTTTACCCAAGATCTCTGTCTCTTCGCTGGCGATTTCGTCTGCGACCTTGTCCGCCAAAGGCAAGATGCTCTGCAACCGATCCAATAGGCTCGATGGCATCTGGTCGTATTTGTTTTGTTCCTTCATGAGCTGAACGATCAAGTGTTACCTCTGCTTTTGATACGCTAGTAGAGACCACAAACCTCGAACGTGACTTTGGCAACACCCAATACAGCCTTTGCTATCGGGTCGAACTAACAAGGGTCAACGCCCTGCCATTTTCCATTCGGGAGAGCTGACCTCGGCGAATACAGTGCCAAGTTTAATCCCTTTTCCCAAAGCCCTCTCCATTGATCTACTCATCAGAGGGGTGTATCCCTTTATCAATTCTTCGAGTTCTTGGAGCGATGAGCGTAGAGATTCCGCCTATGCGGACATTGTTAGCTGGCTGAGATGGGTTGTGGGAAGTAACGAACGGTAGCGTTCGCAAAAAATTGAAGCTCCAGAGGCACATGATGCTTTCCAATGATGGCGTTCGCTGCCCTTCTCTGTCAGATATGAGCGGAATGGTCGATGATCACGACTGACTCTTTACAGTGAATTGACGCTTGTCGGAACTCCAATAGTCTTTGAAAAGGCCTTGTACGTCAATCAGCTCGTTCATTTGTCGGTTCTTCGCCAATAACAGGTGACCAGTTTTCCTTTGGATGTTCACGCGCATTTCGGATATTTCGGATGTCGGGAAAATATCACTACACGCACAGAGCCCTCAGTGATCTTATATAGTGAGAAAACAGGAGACATACGAGCGTTGGACTGGTGTCCAGGTCAGGTTCCCTTTCTTCTCCAATTCTATCTCCTGGTTTCCCACAAACAGTTCCAGCTGATACCTCGAATTTGCAACATCCTGTAAAGTGATTTCTGTGTGACGCACAACATCAGCAATTCTGACCTGGACCTAGATTGGAGCGAAGCGCCGCACGGTCTAAATACAAACTGGGAGGTGATCAGAAAACAATGCTGCACTAGTTGTCTAGGTGCTCACAAGTTGGTTGGCTTGGGTGTTTGATTCGCCATGTTTAGAGGCTTGAAGTCCAGAATGGGAGGGTGCAAGGCAAACGTGCAACATGCAACATACGTCGAAAATTGAATCAACGTCCTTGGACTCGGGTCTGAATGCGGCCACCTCGGCTGCTATCAGCTGACAAAAGAAGCGAGCCAATCAGAAGCCATCGATGTGCACAAAAAGCGGTGGGCCACCCGCAAAGATTCCGCACTATCCACGGATATCGTCGAACTCTTCCGCTCATCATTAATTAAGTTATAATCTACGTTGGTGAACTAAGTCTTGCGGAAATCAGGTGACTCATTTGTCGACATGGTACTTTATCCGCTGTGCATCGACGCCTGAGGAGGACGACCTTCTGAGTGCTTATTGTTGGAGTATTAATGTCCTCGTTTGAATAGTTACAGCCCGGTTTTTGCTATGGCGACCGAGCTGCCGTCTCGGCAATTTCTTCATTTACTGTTTACTATACAGTCAATATGCTCATAATGCAAACTGTCGGTCAACGCCAAAAAGCTATGCATCATCAGGATTATGCATTATGAGGGCTGCAACTGAAGTGAAATGAATTGATCAGCAAAACTCCCTCAATACCTGAAGCTATATATTATGTGGGATTATGCATTATGAGATTTGCATTATGAGCATATTGACTGTATATATAAGTAATCTGCTAGAGGGTAATAGGCAAGAGGCTTTAATTTTCTTCACTTATGAATATTCGACTGTTGACCACACCCAGCCGGCATCTGCCGTTCCTCGGCTGTCCCTTGCTTCGTGTAAGGTTTCGATTCTCTTCGACCTTTTTTCTTACGTAGACGTCCGAGTACAATCGAATCCCTTTGTATATTGAAAGAGACAAGCGTGTACTAGTTTGAACGTGCGGGTAAGAGTGTTGTGGTGGAGGAGTAAAATCGAATTGGATACAGGAAGACACAGGCGGCAGGTTTATAAAGGCGTGAAATATATCACGTAATAGTAAGCGGGAATAGCCGCAAGTGAGTCCTTACACTTCGCTCGCTCACTCGCGCTATTCAACTCGCTCGTTCCTCTATTTTGTCCCGTCCATGTCTGGTACAATACTGCAATATTAATACCCACGACGACAACGACAACGGCAGATCGACTCATCCCCCCGACCAGTTGAGAATCATTTTACCTCAACTTGGTTCCGCCTACCGCCAGTACCCACCTCACCTATACGTCTGTTCCCTTTACTCAACACACCCTCAATCCGCACCTTGGCATTTGCAGAGGACGCAGAAGACGAGCGGGACGGCCCATGCAAGCCCTCAATTAAATCCTGAATGCAAATTCGCTGTTCACTCATCCCAAATCTCGCCCACACGGTATTCTTGGAGTCCAATCGTACCCCTTCCGTTCCGCAGGGTTCCATCCAGGCCTTTCTGTCCACCCAATTTTGCTGCTATACCAAATTATCCCCACAACCCGTCGCCCTGTGCACTCGCTTTTACCGGCCACTTCCGCAGGTGGACGTACTCCCGAAGGTAACACACCATACTTGAAGCTACTCCCCCGAAGCTGTACGCCCCTCTACATCAGCACTCTCAAAAAGACCTTCCTTGCTGGTCCCTCAGGCAAAAGTGCGCGCAAGTCTGGAGTGCGCACCACTTGGAACATCGACGGGGACGTCTGTCGCTCACTCGCCACCCATCATTTGCATTCCATCGTCGAGTTTTCGTCCTCTGGACGAAGGTGAAGACGAGGATTTTGCGTCCCATCGTCATTCTTCCGGTATCGAGCATGGCGTCAAAGAGGCTGTCAGTCAAGTTCAGGTCTACCCTGAAATATGACCAACCTCTCATCAAAAGCGGTCGCCAAGCGAGCACACCGACTCGGACTCCAGCTTTGGTAGCGATGGGGGATGAATACCAACTTTGATGAGTCCTCTAGCGACGAGGAGGAAGGGTTGCATCTGGAGAGTGAAGAACCTTGGGAAATGATTTCGATCTGAGGTATGGATCGCATCATTTTATCGAGGTGAGCAAGCGCTAAATTCTCCCATTTCTCGTGTAGTTCAAGGGCATCCTTTTCTCCGCCATCATCTGGCCTTCGCGTCGGCGTGGTGATGCGGTTTCCACATTTCCACATTCAGCCAACATCGCCTGTGCAGTACAGCCACAGTACCACTGCAGTAGTACTGTCCTTAGAACCGAACCCCGTCTCTCGACCTCATCACCGACCTGGGGGTTGTCCGGCCTCGTGGGGGGTACCTCGGAGGTGTTATAGAACGGTACTTTGGAACGGGAGTTTCGTATTTATGACTTGATGCACGCTAGACCCCTTACAATTAGCTGCAGAATAGTCTATATAAGTCGTGATATTTATTGTATAATTCTCCGAGGCATGGATAGTCTCCGAAGGCAGCTACTTCGGAACGCTTGCCCTCGCGAGCTGCTTTGTTTACCACCACACGAGATCTCGAACATTCTAGACCATTCAGGCTATGATGTAGATACCGCTTTATGGCTGCGTCGGCGTCTGGTTTGCTATGCATGTACCCGCACCGTATCGGGGCACGTTGCCTATAAATAGGGGCGGCCCCTAGCGGACTTTGAATAATCATTCATTCATCCCACAAACGTCTAACACTACCTAAGAAGCCCACTCGCAAGCCTACCTAACAAGAGGTAAGGAGTGCCCGGGACAACAGGTAACAGACAAGTAGGATACTGTATCTACTAGCGCTTCGCATCAACCTCGCTCGCACTACACTACCCACACACACTAGAACCCGATATAGTATATAGAGTGTGTCAACTCAACGTCTGAGGAGGTATATCCTAAGGTATACTACGTATTACTATAAAAGGCAATAGCCTTCCTTTGTCACCCACTTTGACAGGAGGTGTTAGGACAAAGCAACACTCCCAAAAGCGAATCTACTCTATAACGACAATCGTATAACAGTATATTCGTGGAACTGAAATAATGGTTCCCGGGTTTATACCTAGGCTACTAGACTAGCTACGAATACACGATCTACCGAGGTCCGAACCGTAACAGGAGGTGCATCCATCTGTGGAAGAGGTTGGTGAAAGCGAGTGTACATGGCGAAAGGTTGTGGGGACAATTTGGCAGAGCGTCAAAACCGGTTTCGGTATCATCTGGTCCGATGAGAACTCGTGGGCGTGACCAGTGGTTGCAGCCACCCGTCCAACCTCTCCCAGAGGCCTCGATGCGTCCAAGAAAGTCCGATCGACGTCTGCAACCTCAGCAACGCGTAGGGGCGGCGGAGGACAGGCGACGCTGGATTAGATAAATCGCGTAGCTCGCTATTTGCGTCCTCTGCGAGCGCTAGGGTGCGTATCTTATATTATACAAGATTGATCGAATGAATGAAGACCTCTTACATGCAGTCGACAACGGTTACGCTTTGCGTCGCCGGGGGCATTGGACTGGGGACTGGCAGCCGGCAGCTGGGTTCCTTCCTTGGCTGGCGTATGAACGCGGTTCTTGGGTACCACCACAGTCCCGCGAGTGATCCGCTGATGCTCTAATGGCGACTTTTGTTGTTTAGAGAACGTAAAAAAGGCGTATTAAGGATAAGTATAGGATCGCCCCGAAATAGGATCCACTCTCTTACCTAGAATATCCACGGGCCTCCACCAAAAGTCTAGATAACTCTATCCATTCCATGGACGAAAATGCGCCTGAGCGGCGATCATACTTATGTAATGGCGGAAATCCAGCTGCAATCGATCGTCGACGATTTCCCGAACGGCTACAAGGTATTTGCGTCCAGGCTTGTCACCTCGATGTGGTTCAACGAGGTGACGAGCGCCTGGACCAGTCGTACGGCGCGGTGGCAGCAGTGGTCGTCATGCTCGCTGTCGGGAGCGACAAGGTGTGGGCCCAACAAATTGGGCGACGAGAACACGCCAGCTATCGTCGACACCCCGAGTCGCAATGATGTCGACGTCGAGTCTCGTGGCTGGACTTGCGTCGACCTTAATGGCGACCAGCTTGCGGTTAGCTCTGGATTCGAAGGCGGGACCTCGAGGAGGGTGACGTGTGAAACGTTTGGAGCGGACAGGCCGTGTTAAAAAGGGTTCAGTGCTGCGCCGAGGTCGTTGGGAGAAATTCGCAGATGATCCAGAGAGGGGTGCACAAATTCGTCACCCAGCCGACGGGAAGTGACTGAATCTTTGGCGCATATTCTGTAGTATACTGGACAGCGTGACTAGGAAGAACCTCCTCGCAACGGTTGTCTGTGAATCCCATGAACAGGTGCTTGGTCTGCGCTAAGTGTCGTTGATAATGCTGAGTGGCAGGCTGATACAACTATAGAGCCTGTTCCGAGCATAGGAGCGGTTTGAGGGCCGCCCAATTCTGCCTCCCAAAGGAGACCAACGAGACATCGGGGTCGCAGTATCGCAAAGGCAATGGCTCGACGTGTGGCCCAGAGGTAATACCGCCACTGGCACTTGTAATGACAATAGACTGGATGAAATTTGTGGTTCTCGGAGATTGTCCCGGTGGGGTTCCAGAATCGAGTGGAACAAAAGAAAGGGAATCGAAAAGGCTTGTGATGTATCTCGACATCGTAGACGACCAGAAATGAATGATAACATCAAGTTGTAGCGTTTTGGGGTGTTCTACGAAGCGACCTGCCAAGTGAGTTTGGGAGTTCGTAGAGAAATCGTTCAGGATGTCACATAGGTCGTCATCCTCTTCCAGAGGATGAGGTCCCCTCGTCACATGGACGGTCTGGACATGAGATTCGGATTCCATTGCTTGCAAACGGAGGAGAGCACCGACGGCATGACGGGCGGTTGGCATGCGTTGACATTGCGTTGTGTCAACTCTTCGCGAAAATGATGGAATTCGGAGTTTATTGCGAGGTCGAAGACGATAGTCATGATTTCCGCTGGGAGGAGCTGGAACAACGCGACGGCGCTGGGTCCGGTGCTCAGGCGGGGTGTGCCTTTGGGTGAGCCCAACTTGCTAGGCACGAGAACTGCGTCTTGAGGTTGCATCTGAGGATTTCGACACCATCCGTACTCTGTCGGGTACGCGACATCCTCGTGGGGGCGTCGCTTCTTTTGGTTGATTATGTGCAGAGGGACTGCAGGTCGCTTCCTATTTGATTCCATTAGAGCCTGCGTAGCAGAGGGACCCGAAATATGCCACGTGCGACTCGTGTGTCCCTCAGTGGCGTGCTCCCGCACCAATTTCGCTGCAAGCTTGTTGGCTAACGTCTCAGAACAAGGAGGGGGAGGACAGCTTACATGAGACATACTATGATGTTCACAGCCCGCCCAGTGATTGTCGAAAGGAGGAGGGACCAAGGTTGAAAGGGGCGGTACCATATCGTATTTACGTTTGAACGCCCATTGTACAAATGTGGAATATTTGGGTTAGACGGCGACCGCCGCGGGCTTGTCACAGCATGAGAAATTCGAACAAGGTCCGACGATAGGCCAATGCCCGCGCGCTGCTGAACTCTTGGTCGCTCCTACGGAGAGGTAGTCTTTCGCTGAATATACGCTGCTTGGGTCCAAGGTATCCACCTTTATTTCCGCTAATTCTTATCCTAAAGAACGGGACTAAAAAGTGTTCTGCTTTGTCGTCACATTTTTGTCCCTTGTCCCTTTCTACTCGATTTCGTGGGTAAACCCCTGACTACCTTGTACCATTACAATGAACTCGGATGAGGAGGGCGACCTTCTCTTCAATCACAACCATGCCGGGTGGAAGAACGTTAGACTTCAGAAGAGCGTCCAAATGTTCGGCTCTGCCGTCTTCCTCCCTGAGGCTCTGTTGTGGCACACGTTATGGACTTATCATCTGGAGAAAGTGATGGAGAACCGGGATGAAGAAGCGAAAAGTGAAGGAAAGCTGTCAGATTGGACTGTAGTGAGGTTTTATTATGTATGCTTGATATTCGACTACCTTTCTCTAGCGTTATCTCTGACGATTCGGAAAGCAAGTCGCCAAAAAAAGGCCGTCGAACGAGGGTAAAGAAGCCGCGAGCGAGGTTCCAACCAGTCCCAGTGTCAGGAGGAACCTAAAGGGAAAGCGCACCTAGCAGAAGTCCTTACCTAGAGCTCTTACCCCGCCACCCGCGCTGGACCCAGCGCGACTTGAGCTAGCATCAAATATTGTCACGTTCGTGTAATCCCCCCGCATCCCCGGGAACACACCCATCTCACATGAGTACTGAAAGGTAGGCATGCTCTGTTTCCGAAGCACAGGTCACCTCCTGTCCCTCAAGAGGACTTAATCGATCTAGAGGACAGCAAGAGCAAGGCGGGAACCAGGAGATGCGGAACTTGCCAAGATATTAGAGGAAAGTCGTGCGGCTGCTGGAATGAAGGTCGAGAAGAAGTATCTGGGTTCTCAGCAAGCGGGCGGGGAGCCAGATATTGGGATCTAACTTATGGTTTACAGTACTTTACCAGGCTACGTGCCATACCAGGCTACGTGCCATTGGTACTTGCGGGTACTGGGGAGGCATGTAATGTACATAGTTTATCATATAATACTAGTAGAATAATTGGTCCAAGCGACAAGTGGAGCGGCCTCATGTGGCCGGTGGAGGGTGCATGACATCATGTGGCGCACCGCATTCTAAGGCCGTTTGCCACCCAGCACAGCAAACATCCAAGATCATGTGGTTTTTCGGTGCTAGCCATGTACATATGTGTTACCTATACTGTCAGCCACCGGGTACCGTGGGAACTAAGGTCCTTTTTTATCTCATGAACCGAAAATTGGCAAGGAACTCACCATGATTTGTTTATTGATGTCCATTTACCCAATGTATATTATAA
>WNFL01033571.1_pt2 | contig 14810 bp, 13 predicted proteins | sample 5400361 | NCBI WGS metagenome assembly WNFL01 (sample SAMN13153351, study PRJNA577476) | soil metagenome | isolation source: 40 cm soil on Douglas fir-dominated hillslope | place: USA:California | collected 2013-09-17
AACGCGAAAGAAACGTGCGCCAGGGAGAGACTTTGACAATCGGGTTCACCGGCGCTGACAAATGGAAATTCACTCCCGCAGATCGGTTGCTTTTTTCGTATCGATTGGACGATCGGGATTGGTCGATCTTTCAAAACTTGAATAATGTGCCGTTCACGGATTTGCCGGCCGGCAAGCATTACTTTCAAGTGCGAGCCATGGATCGAAGCGGAAACGTCGATCCGAAACCGGCGAGCCTTGAATTTGCCGTTATCGTTCCGTGGTACAAAGAGACGCGGCTCGTGCTAATCTCATTCACTGGCATGGCTGTGGCGATATTTTTTGCCGGCCTGGCTTTCAACCGGCACCGCCAGTTATTGCGCAGCTATACCGAAGTGGAGGAAAAAGTGGCGCAGCGGACGAGGCAGCTCGAGTTGGCAAATCGTGAATTGGCCCACAGTCAAAAAATGACCGCGCTCGGGACCCTGGCTGCGGGCATTGCGCATGATTTTAACAATATTCTCTCGATCATCAAAGGCTCGGCGCAAATCATCGAAGACAATCTCGATAATCGGCAAAAGGTTCTTACCCGGGCCGACCGGATCAAAACAGTCGTCGAGCAAGGTTCAGGGATTGTCAAAGCGATGCTCGGCTTCACCCAGGATACCGATCTGCAGGCCGGACCCTGCGACATAAACGATGTGGCGGACCAAACGCTCAAATTGCTGGGCGATCGATTCCTGAGAGAAGTCGAAGTTTGGTTTGAACCGGGCGCGGATTTGCCCAGGATTCCGTGCGCGCGTGATTTCTTGCAGCAGATATTGCTTAACTTTATTTTTAATGCGGCTGAATCGATGACCAGCCGGCGACAAATCGTGCTCACTACCGCCGCGATCGATCGTCTGCCTGCAGGCGTAGTGATCGCTCCCGCCCAGGCGCCGTCGTACGTTTTAGTATCCGTGAAGGACACTGGCTGCGGCATTCCCGTCGAGAACATGGTGCGAATCTTTGAACCATTTTTTACCACCAAAGCGTTGTCGGCCCGCCGAGGCACGGGGTTGGGTCTCTCGATGGTTTATGAGTTGGCCAAAAAAATGCAAGCCGGCCTGGCCGTCCAATCGGTGGTTGATCAAGGCAGCACCTTTTCAGTAATTCTGCCGCTTACAATCCAGGCAAGCCCAGCACCATGAAAACCCCACGAATCCTGATTATCGAGGACGACGATCTGCAGTACGAAATTTACGAGGAAACGCTCAGCAAGTTTGAGTTGAAGCGCGTCACTTCCGGCAGCGACGCGCTGGCGCAGATCGCCGAGAATCCACCGGACCTGATCATTCTGGATCACGTTCTGGATAAGGGCGAACTGGGTCTTGAATTCCTTCCCGACTTCAAAGATGTATTGCCCTTCGTGCCGATCATCATCGTTTCCGGCGCTCTCGAGGTGCATCAGCAATTGCAGGCGTTGCAAGGGCCTCGGCGCGCTCATTACGCGTTGACAAAACCTCTCGATACGCACCAATTGCGTGACACCGTCGCCACGGCGCTCAAGGAATGCGGCGAGCAGGAAACCGTTCGCCAGTTCGAAGCGCTTGAACGCTCCCGGCGGGTGGATGCGTTGGAATTGTTTTCCCGATCAACCGATCGGCTCAGCCGGCAGACCAAAATTCGGGAGATAATCGGCAAGTCTTTGGATCGGCCCAATATTTCCGCGTTGGCCCGGCAATTCAACGTTGCCCGGCGCACCATCATTCGCGACGTGCAGGAAATGATTCGCCGCGGGCAACTCAAACCCGAGGTTTACCCGGAATGGGAAAAGCCGTTGCCGGACGATTAGCCCGCGACCGGCAGCCGAGACGGAGGCGGTCCGGTGGGCCGCCCGCGCTTGCCTCGCTGAAGTCAGACGGAAGCGGGTCCTCGCGGGCAGAAACGTCGAGCGTCGTTTCAGGGTTATTATTAACCGTGAAGTAAAGCCGGAGCGTAAATGCCGCTTCTGCTTTCCTTTTGAGCTGCCGGCGCAGACTGAGTCTATGCGGCCGGTCGAGCTAGAGTTGCTGCCTCCGAGACGGAGGCGGTCCGGCGGACACGCGCGCTTGCCTCGCTGAAATCAGACGGAAGCGGGTCCTCGCGATCAGTAACGTCGAGCGCGTTTCAGTGTCATTATTAACCGGGAAGCCAGGCCGGCGCGTAAATGCCGTTTCCGCTTTCCATTCGAGCTGACGGCGCAGGCTGAGTCTATGCGGCCGGTCGAGCTGGTGTTGCTGCCTTCGAGACGAAGGCGGTCCGTGCCTGTTCCGGGTCCGGTACCACTCGCCTTACAATTTCCCGGCGAGATATTGCGCCAGTTTTTTGGCGTCCGCGTTGAACAACCGAATTCCTTCAGCGGTTTTTTCGGTTGCCATGGCATTCTCATTGACCAGCCAGCGGAATCTCTTCTCGTCCAATTGCAGGCGCTCGATTTTTGCGTCGCGAGCGGAGGCTGCACTAAGTTTTTGCGGGACTGGATCGTTGCTATTTTTCAATTCACCGAGCAGTTGGGGGCTGATGGTCAGCAAATCACAACCGGCCAGTTCCAGTATTTCTCCTTTGTTCCTGAAACTCGCGCCCATCACTTCAGTCGGGTAACCGAATTTTTTGTAATACGCATAAATCTCTTTGACTGATGTCACGCCGGGGTCTTCGGCGGCTGTGTAATCCTTGCCGGTGCTTTTCTTGTACCAATCGAGGATGCGCCCGACGAATGGAGAAATGAGTTTGGCCCCGGCTTCGGCGGCAGCCACGGCCTGCGCCAGCGAAAAAAGCAGCGTCATGTTGCAATGGATGCCCTCTTTTTCAAGAATCTCCGCCGCCCGGATTCCTTCCCAGGTGGACGCGAGCTTAATCAGGATGCGTTCGCGCGGAACGCCGAGATTTTTATATAGGGAAATGAACCGGTGTGCCTTATCGACCAGCGCCTGGGTATCAAAGGAGAGATTGGCATCGGTCTCGGTCGAAACCCGGCCCGGCACAATTTTCAGGATCTCGGAGCCGAACAACACGAGAAGATCGTCAATAATTTGACCGAGCAGCGCCTCGCCTGTGGCAGCCGACTTTTTGTTATCGGCAATCGCTTTCTCAACCAGGTTGTTATAGCCCGACATCTGCGCCGCCTTGAGAATTAATGACGGATTGGTCGTCGCGTCCTGTGGCGCAAATTCTTTAAGGGTCGAAAAATCGCCGGTGTCGGCAACGACCCTCGTGAACTTCTTCAGTTGGTCGAGTTGATTATTGGCTACCGCGGTTGCGGTCCGTTCGGTTTCGAGGACTTGGCTCATAAAATGAAATGACGGTTAACTATCCTTGTTCAGCATGGCCCAGATCGACGTTGGAAGCAAGAGGCCCGTCACATGCGTGTGAGCTGCGCGTACAACGTACAACCAGGTACAGATTTAAAGGACAAATCGGAATTTTTTACAAAGAGGCAACGAAGATAACGAAGGGGAATACGCTGACGGAATTGAACTGGAGAGGAATCGCAGCGAAGTCTGGACCTGCCTGGTCAAGCTGAGGCTGTTCTGACCAGTTTGAATTCATCCGTGCGCTCTGGCCACTGGTCGTCAACATAAGTGTAACCCTCCAACATGGAAACGACACCATCACGAACGAACAGGATAAAACCGGCACCATGTTTCAATCCCGGAACCTCCGCACCGACACCGCCAAGAGTCATGTCAGGCACAGTGTGGCGGACCTGAGCCTCATCAGGCAAAGAGAACTTCGTGAAGAATCCAACCCCTGTGAATTCACGTTTGGAAACTGTTGCGCATGACAACTGCCGACGAAGAGTATCGAATGGCTCGCCCTGTTTATCGAGCAACATGTCGAGAACTGATTTTTCGAGTGCCGTGAGCATGATTGCGGCTTAACAGCAATAATATGACGAAAATCACTTTGTCCTAACGGGATAATAGCCGCCCAATGAAAAGGGTGAAAGTTGAAAACATTCTGTCATCGCGCCCCGATTCTGCCGCCGCCCCGCCAAATTTTGTCAGACAGAAACAATTCCAGTTGTGGGACCAACAGCGAGCGGCGGCCGATGCTATGGTTTAACAGCTTTTGCTATTTGGAAGTAGGGGGTTCTGATCGCGACATTCACTCTGCATCTTCCCATTCAATCTCGGTCGTGCTGTCAAATATAAGTCCCGCAAAGAAGGACCCGCAGCGTACCCAAACAGTGCGCTCCTTGCCGTCTCTGTCACGGACTCTAAGCCGAAAGACACTAGCGCGGCCGCTCGTGCCCCAGCCAAATGGACCGGACGTGAAGAATAGCTCTTTGGAATTAAGGATTTCAAAACCGTGTTCTTGTGAGCATTTGTGCAAAAGTGCTTTGGCCCGGGATTCGCCCCACCAGTACAAAACTAGAATGCCTGCCGTAAGCGCGAAAGCGCCAAGGAAAGCCAGGCCGAGGTCAATTGTTGAACGCTTGTCCATAGCGCTCCCAGTTAGGCTTCCGCGTCATAATCTCTGCGACGCGTGAGAAACCAGATCAGTAATGCTGCGCTGGCGAAGGAAGCGGGCGCCAAAACCAGGTACAGCAATCCCAGTGTGACATTGTGATTGAGTCGAGTCGCTGTCCAGGGGACCTCTGCGGCCATCCAACCAAAAACAAGTAATGGCACTTGAATAAGAAAAAATAGACCAAGAAGACACAGGCCGGCAGATAGCGCCCACAGCAGCAGCTGAACAACAAAGTTCCAGAATCGCGTTTTCACAATGTGTTCGATGCCGCCGGACGATGGGACTCACGCCGGACCAAGAGACGCTGCCTCGCGAAGCGGAACTGAGAGCACCATCCGGCGTTATGTGCGTTGATTTTGTTAGCTCCGGGATGCGGTTTCGTGGAACGAGGGGGGTATCGGAGCGTGGGAACGTGGCCCGGTCAGCGTTGGACAGGAGATCAGGGACGGAGGGACTCCGTCCGTACCATGGAGTGTTGGACGACGCGGACGATGGATTCGCGGTAAAGGCGAAAGCCCATGCGCTCATACAGCCGATGTGCGTGATGATTGTCGCGCATCACGTGCAAGAATGGCGTTTCGCCACGTTGCATTTGGCGGCGAATGAGTTTTAGAATTAGCCGGCGCGCAAAGCCGCGGCCCTGAAAATCCGGATGCGTGCAGACGCCGCTGATTTCGCGAAGGGTACCCGCATGCAGGCGTTCGCCAGCCATGGCAATAAGACGTTGCCCTTCGAAGCAGCCAAAGTAGTCGCCCAATTCGATGGTTCTCAGGCCGAAAGGTCCGGGGCGAGTTAGCGTTGCTAAATCGAGCGCCTGGGACGCATGTTCCGGCGTGAGTCGGATCGCCTCGGGCAGTTCGTCGGCGTTGGGCATTGGCGCTTCCCAAACCATTTTGAACATGGTGGATTCGGCATCAATTTGCCATCCGACCGGCGCGACACCCGACCAACCTTCACAATAGAAGTGCTCGCCGGTTGCGCAAAAGGGGACGAGACTTTCAAACTTTGGCTGGCCTGGATCGGCGAAACCGAGAATTGGCGAGAAACCGGGAGCATACCGACGCGCCTCAGCGGTGCCGTGCGAGTAATTGGCGTGCGCGTCGGAGAGCGTATGCCAGGTAATGTTATTGAGCAGGTCTTTCACTCGCGGCCGGCAGCCGCCGCTTTCTAAACCGAGTTGCGATGACCGTCAAGAGCAAGGCGCAACCGAATACGCAAACGATGGCGGCTCCGATTGGCAAGTCCACCTGGCTGGTGATAAAAAGGCTGAGCACGCTGCATGCGGTAGCGATTATCCACCCGACGGCAAATCGCGCGCCGATGGCATTCACCAGGTACGTCGCGCAAACGGCGGGAACGACGAGGTAAGTGAACACAAGCAAGACGCCGCCGATGTGCACGAAACTGGTCACAACCAATCCGAATAGCATATAAAACAGAAAATCCCAGAGGCGCACATTGATTCCTTGCGCTTCGGCGGCATCGGGATCTTCAGAAATCGTGAGAAACTTTCGCCGAAACAGGAAATGCACGATGCCTACGACGACGAACAAGCCGAAGGTTTTGAGAACGTCCATTTGGGTGACCAAAAGCAGTTCACCGACTAGGGATCGTTGCAACTCTTCGTTGCCACCGGCGCTCCTGCTCAAGGCCAAAATCGATGCGGCGGCGGCTACGACATACACAATGCCGATGAGCGCTTCCTGTGGGACTCGCTCATCGCGGCTGCGGGTAAAGGTAAGAACGACCGCGCCGAGGAATGTAAACCCGAGGGAGAACGCGTAACTTTGCCAGTCATGCACGTCGTAACCAAGCAGCAGCGAGATGCAAGTTCCGAACGCAGCGGTTTGGGCCAGCGCGAGATCGACGAAGATCACGCCACGTCGCACGATGTGCAATCCAAGATAAACCAGCAGCCAGGGAAGAATGAGGCTCGCGATCAGCGGCCACTTCATTAACGAAAAAAGATCCATACAAAATGGGTTTTACTTCCCGGCAAGCGCGCCGGCGATCGAGCTGACGAGATGATCCATCAATGATATGTAACCACCTTCCGTTCCCTTGATTCCACCGGGGAATTGGCTGACATCCACGACCGTTGCGCCCGTTTTCGCCGCGACGGTTTCAGCAGTTCTTCGATTCAGATAAGGATCAACGATGATCACATGCACGTTGTCGGCTTTCATCTTCATGATGACTTCCGCCAGGTGGGTGGGGGTTGGCGGAACGCCGGGTTTCGGTTCGAGAAACAGGTCAATCCTCAGGCCAAATCGGTTCGCGAAGTATAGCCAGGAGTTGTGGTAGGAGACTATTTGTTTACCTTTGAAGGGATCGAGCTTTGATTGCCACTCGGGCATTTTGGCGTCGATTGACTGAACAAATTTTTTGAGGCCGGCGCGATAAGCCTCGGCATTTTTTGCGTCTATCGCGGAGAACGCTTCGGCGATGTTTTGCGCGGCGATTTTTGCATTCAGCGGGTCAACGAGGTAATGGGGATTGCCGGCGGCGTGGATGTCACCTTTGGATCGATCCAGCGTGGATGGGACTTCCATAAGCTTGACCCTTTGGGCGCAGGCGACGTGGCCCGGCGCGCCGGCGGCGAGCTTGGTATTGCGGGATTGGTCGAGTAAAGCGGGCAACCAGCCAATTTCGAGTTCAGCGCCGCCTTCGATGAGAACATCGGCGTGATTGAGCTTCACGATGAAACTCGGCTTGGCATCGACGAAATGCGGATCTTCGGTGGGCTTGGCGAGAGTGGTGAGGTCGATATTGTCCCCGCCAACAACTTTGGCGATGGACGCCAAATCCGGAGTGGTGGCCACGACGTTGAGTTTCGCTGAGGCGACCTGCGCGCTGAGAAGTGTCAGGCTCGCCAGCAGCAGCGCTTTAATTGAAATTTTCATAACGATGTAATTTGCGGATAAAAATGTATTAGAATTTGTGAGCACCATGCGCGCCGAGCAGAAATTCAACCTGAAGCCAAATCGAATGATCGTCGCCGAAAAGCTGGCCGTGATCGAAGTTGTACTGAAGGCGGAATTTTGAAAATTCGCTTGGATAAAATGTGACCGCTGGTGAAACGCGGTAACGCTCGCCCCTAAATCGATCGGAAGGATCGAATGCGCCGCTGTTGCCGTCAGCGTATTCACCGCGCAGACCGGCGACCCAGCGCTCTTTAAATCCCCAAAGCACCTGGGAATAGCCGCCCCAATCTTTGAGAGTCTCCGATGGCAAACCCGCGGCGGTGTCGGCCCCTGCTTCAAACCGTTGATAGAGCCCTTCCGTTTGCCATGAGACAAACGGGAATCCCGCGTTCGCATCGGACGGCTTCCATTTCCAGTATAAGTCGCCGCCGAAAATTTGTGTATTGCGATCCCCGCCGGTGTCGTTTGGACCGAAGCCTGCCGAAAGGCCAGCGACCAGCGTCTGAGTATCGGTGACATCGAAAGATGATGAAATGCGCGGCACGTACACCAAGTCGCCGGGTCCCCGCAAATGCCGGTCGAGCGTCGTCCGGCCGTGGAACCGATCCACTCCAGCGCCGTCGCCCTCACCCGGATTTCGGAAGCTGAAGGCGGTGCTGCCCTGGCCATCGAGGATGCCCAGAGTGACTTCAGTGAAGAATGGAGTTGGGGCGAGCCATGAGAGTTGAGAGCCGAGGTTGCGCAAGCCGTCGGGACCGAATGCACGCGTCAAAATGATCGGCGAATCGACAAAAGCCCATTGATGCGGATGTTGCGCATTCTGGCGGCCGAACGCGGCGAAGAATTGACCGGCCTTCTCCTGAAGGTTTCCCGGAAGCGTCATCGATTGCAGATAGGTTTCTTCCAACTCAATGGACGTTTCATTGTTCTGATCGAGCTTGAGGACGATGTTTGCGAAGCCCTTCAAGTACGGGTCAACGGCGCCGTCCAGAACGATTTCGGCGTTGGGCAAGGTAAAGCCGCGTTTATTGGGATCGTGATCGCCCAATTGCAGTTGGTCTGCCGGGTGCGGCGAACTGGAACCGCCCACGTCCATGAGGCCATCAAAACTGAGATTCAAGTAACTTGAGCCGGCGCGGGCAACAGTCATCGGCTGTTCAGGCGACCATGCCGGCTGAGAGATGGTGGGGGCCGGAGCAGCGGTGTTGGTCGAACCGGTTTGCAGTTCAGCCGCGAGTTCCTGCTCGAGCTTCTTCTTTTCGGCCTGGGGACCTTGTTGTTTCGTGACGTCATCGAGCTTGCGGGTGAGGTCGTCGATTTGCTGGCGATTTTCACGTTGGACCCGGTCAAAGTTTTCCTGCAATTGCTGCAATTGTTTCTTTAACTCACCGATTTCATTCGAGGTTTGGGGGCAGGCAGGAAGCATCGGCCGAGCGCCAGGACTAAAGAGCAGACGAGAAGTTTCTTCATTGTATTTGCCTGCGGGCACATGCGGCCCGCAAAAAGAACACGGCCCCGGTTAATGAGGAATCGAGTTGAAGACTGAGACTGAAGCTGGGGCCAATGCCGCACCTCAACCAACAACCATGCCGCTTAAGGCAGGGCAGGGTGGGCCGCGGCCGGGCGTTAGGCGCCCGGTGAAACTGAAAACGAATTGGTGTTCGGCAGAATTGAAGGCTGGGATTTGTTGCCGGGGAACGGCTGGAATCAAAAATGAAGCCATGCCCGTTAGCAGGTACTGATTTTGAACCTGCGTGATCAAACAAACGTGATCCGCGCTTTGAGAATCCGAATGAATTCGGGCGTGCAGCAGCGGCGAACTAACCAGCGCGACGAGCCCGAGCCAGAGCGACAGCATCAGACAAGCCATGGCGGATCTGCCACCTTTTTGGCGGAGCTCAAATTCAGGCTGAGCGTTCACACTTAGTGCTGTAGAGCAAAGCACGAGTGTATGGCAAGATATTTTGTCCGCTGTGATACGCGATTGGACTGAGCGAACTGAGCCGGTGACTCTTGACAGGCCCACACCGTCGGGCACGATTGGGCGCGATGAAGGCCGTGCGAAACATTAACGTCCCCGGGTTTCTCTTATTCATGGCGTTGAGCGGCGAGATGCAAGCGCAACTTCAATTTATCACGAATAACAGCGCCATCACCATCACCGGATATGGCGGGCCGGGTGGGCCGGTCGTAATTCCGGACTCAATTAATGGTTTTCCCGTTACAGCCATCGCTAATCATGCCTTCGCCTCATGGCCCACCCTGACCAGCATTACAATTCCAGATACAGTGGTCGATATCGACACGTCGGCGTTTGCCTCGTGCAGCGGCCTGACGAACGTTACGCTCGGCAACGGAGTCACGAATATTGGCGTTTGGTGCTTCCAGTTTTGCTCGAGCCTGAGGAACATCTCCATTCCGAATAGCGTCAGCAACATCGGTGATTTGGCTTTTTCGTATTGCACCAGCCTTACAAACGTTACGATTGGCACCGGCCTTAACACGCTGGGCGTATCGGAGTTCTTTTTCTGCACAAATCTTGCTTCAATAGATGTTGATCTTCTTAACGCCGCTTTTGCGAGCGTTGGTGGAGTGCTGTTTAATAAGGATCAGACTGCGCTCGTTCAATGCCCTGAGGCCAAAACTGGAGGTTACATTGTCCCGGCAAGCGTCACCAGCATTGGCAATAACGCATTCCAATACTGCGCGGGTTTAACGAATTTGATCATGCCCGATACGGTAACCAACATTGGTGAGGGCGCATTTTATCAATGCGCCAAGCTGGCCATCCCTGCATTATCAACCAACCTCGTCAGCATTGGAAGGTGGGCTTTCCAGCAATGTAACGGCCTGACTACAGTCAACCTTCCCGAAGGCCTCACTGACATAGGGACTGCCGCCTTCGCCGAGAGCACCAAGCTGACCGCAATAACAGTCTCTCCGCTAAATCCGGTATATAGTAGCGCAGATGGTGCGTTATTCGACAAAAGCCAAACTACATTGATCCAATTCCCCGCGGGCAGGAACGGGAGCTACACGATCTCCAACGGCGTCACGCGAATTGGCGATTATGCGTTTGACGGTTGCAACAAACTGATCGGCGTATCAATTCCCGCCGGCGTGACTAACATCGGAAACGTGGCATTTTACGGATGTTCTGTCCTCAGCAGCCTCGTCCTCCCAAATGTCACCAGCATTGGCTTTGGAACATTTAATTACTGCGGTCTCAGAAGAATCGCCATCCCGGACAGTGTGAAGACGATTGGGAACTTTGCTTTCGCGTCCTGTGCCAATCTTACCAATATCACCCTGGGGAGCGGGATCACCAATATGGGGGACTACGTTTTCACAGGCTGCTCGAATCTGAAGCAAATCTATTTCAAAGGTGATGCGCCGAGTATTGGTGTCATGTTGATGAATGGCACGCCTGCCACCGTATATTATTTGCCAGGAACCGCCGGTTGGGTTCCGACATTCGGTGGACGCCCAACCCTGCTTTGGAATCCGACTATTCAGGTGGCTGATGGGAATTTTGGGGTTAGAACGAATCGATTTGGATTCACAATTAGCGGAAGCACAAATATCCCGCTGGTAGTGGAAGCATCCGTAAATCCTGCCGGGCCCGGTTGGGTTCTGCTGCAAAGCGGCACGCTGACCAACGGATCCATCTATTTCGCTGAACAAGGATGGACGAATTACTCCTCACGATACTATCGACTGCGATCACCTTAAGGGTCGCGAGTGGAATCGGATCAGGTGCAGTCGGACTCCCCTGGGATCGGCGTCTCGAATGAGCTATTGAGGATCGGGTTTTTCTGGAAACCAACCGTGCAGAAAATCGGCAAGCGAGCCGTCGTAAATTGCTTCGGCAAGATGCTCGATTCCCTGCTGGTTGCCCCATGAGTAATTGATGCAGAGTTGGCCGTGCCACTCGCAGAAATCGATATCTGAATTGTTTAGATTCAACGCCAGGGCCACACGGGTGCGTTGCGCGTCGTTGAGCCTGGGATTGGCGATGATTTTGTCCGTTGGCGACGCGGTGAGCACCGGGTTTAGGGGGCTGGGAGTCCAGGACTTGAGATCACGTGAACGAACGGCTCGCATTTCGTAGCCGGCATGCGCCTCCAGATAAAAGTCGTAAAACCAGCCATCCAACCATCGCAAGGCATGCGGCGCGGTATAACGATCTTTGGAGTAGTTGCACTCAGGCGGAGTAAGGGTCCAGGTTCGCAAATCGGGCGAGCGAAGGAAGCGCGCCGTGAACGGGTTCCCCGCTTCCGCAAACGGCTTGTCGATTTCGAACATCAAGACGTAATCATTGGCAGCCTTGCATAATGAGGTATTAAAAATTCCGTACTTTGGGTCGTTCAGCACGGGCCAGGATTCCCATGATTTCAAATCGGCGGAGGCAAATATATTTATGCTGGCTCGACCCTGCGTGCCGGTGACGAAGACCTTGCCATTCTCGACGAAGGCGCTGCCGAATTCATAGCCGTCAGCGAAGGGGGCAGTAACCTCGCCACTGGCCGGATCGCGAAAGCGAAAATAATTTGTGTGGCGTTGGTTATCCCAATATCCTTGGCGCACCGACTCGAACCGCCATAGCCGGTCTTTGAGGACGATAGGCGTCGTTTCGACCAGATCGAGATCGATCGTGCCGAGCTTACGGATGAGCGGCTTGCCATTCTCATCGAGTGGCGAGCTGCCATGCAAATGAAATCGATGATTGGTGTTGAATCATCGAGCCTGTGGGGGTGATGTCCTACACCTGGTTTGGAAATCAGTTCGATTTTGCCCCCAAGTTTTTTGTAACGATCCGCGACGACGCCCGTATTTTCCTGCCACGGAACAACGTCATCGGCCTCGCCATAGATGTGGAGCAGGGGAACGTTAGCTTTGGCCAGAACCGCCAGGTTATCGATAGGATTATTGGAATAGGCCTTCGCCTCATCGTCGGATTTGAAACCATAATGTTCGAGAACGAGCTGCCAATCCCGATCGCTCCGTTTGCCTTTTCCGAAGCCGCCCGGCCAGCTTTTGAAATCGCAGACCGGCGCGTCGCCATAAATGCAGGCCACTTTTTCCGGATTAGCCGTCGCCCAATTGTAGCAATAAAGGCCGCCACGGCTTAGACCCACCAGCGCCGGTTTTTTGGCAAACCCGTATTTCATAGTTAGGCGCTCATAAAATGCATTCCAATGCGCAACGGCTTCGGGGCTGCCGAGCATGTCCGGCACGCTCATGTAAGCGACATGAAATCCGCGACCGAGCAAGGCGAGATCCGGCTCGGGTTTGTGGCCGAAAAATTCGCCGTGCCAAATCCATGGCCGGCCCGGAGCTTCGATTTTCGGCGCGACAACCAGGACCGGTTTGCCGTCCACCTCGAAATCGACACGCTCGAAACCGTGCCAAAGAGAGTGTTTGCCAGGCAATTGCAGGTCGGCGATGTCATGCAATTTGATATCGATTTTTGCGGCTTCTTCCTCGGCATCATTCAGCGGCTTGCCTTTTGCCATTCCAGGTCGCTTGTGGCCTGCGTCAGTTAGCCACGGATCTTTGCGCAGGCTGTTTCGTTGCTGAACCAGCTTCAGAATCTCTTCGGCCCGTGGGTGCAGTCCGAGCAGTGCGGAATGTGAGTCTGATTCTGCCAAACCGGGTGAAGCTCCGAGTTCCTTCAGAATCTCGCGCGCAATCAACCAATGACCTTGAACATTGGCGTGGACGCCGTCGGCAGCCAGGGCAAATGACGGGTCGGCTTTGCGATGCTCGGCCAGAAAACGATTCATCGGAAGATGAATGTCGATCACATCCCAGCCTTGCGCCCGCTGATCCACAAGCCACGCGGAATATTTATCGAGCGTCTCATTGTAGCCATCAAAGGGAGTGCGATATTCCGAACGACCGGCCGGCAACGTTTTTCCTTTTAGCGGCAGGGGATCAAAGGTGGGCGGGGTCAAATGGACTATTTTTGCGCCAGCCTGATTTGCCCTTTGTCGTAAACGAATAATCCCGTCCTGGAACGCGCGGAATCGCTCTTCGCTGAACGGATAATAAATGCCATCGTTCATCCCGTAGCCCGCGAAGATTAAGTCGGGTTTGGTTTTTTCGAGCACCCGGCTCAGGCGCTCGTGCAGGTCAGGCCGAGGAAATGCCCCGCCGGCGTGACCGGGTTCTGACAAGCCGGAAACGGTTTCGCTTGGAAGCCCCAGGTCGAGTATGTCGATCGCCGCATTTGGAAAACGGCTGCGAAGCCACGTTTCAACGAAGTCAATGTAACCGCCCGCGTAAGTAATGCTGTCGCCGAGAAAGATGATGTGGCGCGAGTTTAGGATCGTTTTGAGAAGTTCGTTGGGTGGCGCTTTCGCGGTGACAGGGATTAATTTAACCTGCCGGATATCCATGATCGCGCTGGCCTGCTCGCGTTGCGGTTTGACGGCCAGGGAGTAATCGCCCGTGCGGGCAAAGTAAACTTTGCCCAATCGCCGGGGCAAAAAGATTTGAAAATGGCCGGTCTCCTCGACAATAAATGGAATGGTTTTTCCACTGGTTTCGAGGACGACGTCGCTGCCGCCCTGGTCTTTTCCGCAACCTTGCCAAAGTTCGATGGCGTAGCCGCCAGGTTTATCCAGATGAAATGACCATTCGGCCCAGTCATCTTTATTCACCCAATAGCCGAGGCAGTTTTTGTTGGTCTGCGGCTCGTAGCGCAACATGGAGCCGTGAGTGACAGCGTTGCTGGCATGCAACAAAAACGTTCCATCATTCTCCGGCAAAAGAGTGCCAGCGTTAAGGGTTGGAGCAAGTAGCAGCAGAGCGAAGTGGGTCGTTGTAAGTCGAACATGCGGGCGCATGCGAACAACATGACTGAACCGTTTTAAAGTTGAAGGAAGAATTCGAGTCTGTTGTGACGGAGGTTTTGGAAAAAGGAATTGTTCTTCACACTAAACAATGTGAATACTTCCGCCTTCGAGACGGGCTTTTGCATCAGCGTCCATCCAGCTAGCAAATCCATCATCTACAACGAGGGAAAAACAACGTAGCATCTCTTCCCGATCTCCAGAAATTTCTGCGACCCTGGCGAGCCAATAATTGGTTATATGCTTTTCAATTGGATGCAGGCAAAACCGTAAAGTATTCTCAAGTTCTGAACGCGCCGGCTCGCACAGGTTTAATATGAAGTACACACGGCCCGACGCCTGGTGAAATCCGTAATCGGCTGAGCGTTCGGATAATTTGTTGTTTAGCTGCTGCAATTGTTCCAAACAGTCAATGGCTTCAGCCTTGTGTCCGTTCATGGCGTGGCAATACGCGCGGAGACGGAAATAAATATGGTGAATCGCGGGACCTGATTTCAGTTCGGCCTGAGCTCGGTCTAAAGCCTTCCCGGCGTTCTCCGCGTCGCAAGCTTCGAGG
>WNFL01025458.1_pt3 | contig 14809 bp, 11 predicted proteins | sample 5400361 | NCBI WGS metagenome assembly WNFL01 (sample SAMN13153351, study PRJNA577476) | soil metagenome | isolation source: 40 cm soil on Douglas fir-dominated hillslope | place: USA:California | collected 2013-09-17
TTCTGATTTGAGTAGGCCGGCATCTTCTCGAGGATGTAGTTCCAGCGCGGACCGACGCTGTAGGAACCGGAGCCTTGCACGAAGAGAACGTACTGAGCGCCCGCCGAGTCGACGGCGAAGTCCACGATGTCCAACGGGAAGGGCTCGCATCTCGTGGGAGAGCTCTCGGGCGAGGCGATGAGTTTCAGCAGCGACCCATCGGGTTCGTCGACGTGCATGCGCACCAGCCTTGCCAGCCAAGGACTACTTTGAAGCGTGGAATCATTCGTGTCGAGACGCCTGAGTCCAAATTGGCTCCGCGAGACGATCCACTCGATCTCTTGCTTGAGGAACGTCTCGGCTCTTGGGCGGAAGTTGGCGACTGTCGACTCCGGCTCCGGCTTGGAAAACCGGGTGGGCGTGAGGACGAACCGGACCGGCAGAACCGTCACGGACTTGACACGGTCGATGCCCGGTATCGGAGGAGAGGGCTTGACCCTCTGCCCGGCCGCGCAACCAGACATGCCTACGGCTATGGCCAGGAGAATCCCAAAGCGGACCGGGCAACCCGCATTGGCTCTTATCAGTAGATTGTCGCGCATACGACCTGGGGCCCGCCCGCGGTGGCCGTGGATGGGCCCGACCGGGATCTGAATGTCGGAGCTACGGGATGGCTATCCAACTGTGGGGAGATTCGGAGCGTACTCCTCGGCACTGTGTGGCGCCAGCGCGGACTTTCGCCCCCAAGATACCGGCAACCCAGTTCGCCAGGATGATAGACTTGCGTCGTGGCCACCCCGGCAAGCTCCAAACTGCGAGCCTGGTATCTTCTCCTCCTCTACGGTGGCCTTGCATCCGTTGTGCTCGGAAACTTCTTCCGCCAGCGGAGCGATGACGAGTTCCCCACCTTCACATTGATCTACCCGGGCGCGCTCGCGATTGCCTCGGGCATGGTGTGTGGATGCATTCTGCTCTATCGCTCGTGGCGCTGCGTGGCCAGCCATGCACCTCAGTTCGACACGAAAAAGAGGCCCCTGGACCCAGCTGCGGCCGTTGCGCTGACCATTTTGCCTGTGGTTAACCTCGTCGGGATGTTCTTCTCCTTGGGGCCATTGCCCCGCGAGTTGAACTGGTTGGCGAGTGCTACGGGGGTGAAGGCCCGCGCACCCAAGGATGTCGGCATGGCTGCGGCTGTGGTGGCCCTTTGTGCCATGATTCCTGTCGCCGGGATGCTGTTCGCCGTTGTTGCAGTACTGATCTTGATTCCCGTGGTGATTGTCTCCAGCAGCAGAGTAGCCGACTCCATCGAGAATAGGCTGCTCCCCGGGCTGGATTCGACTACCTCGACATAGAGGTTGGGAGCGAAAGGAGGGCAAGCGATACCTGCGCTGAGCGTCACGAAGGTGATGGGCGCAGCTGCTTGGCCCGGGCCAAGTATCGCTCCGACGTTCCTCGATCGCCCAGCCGCTGCCAGGCCGCCCCTAGGTTCCATTCCAGCAGGTAGGTCTCTCCAAATCGCGCGACCGCTGACTCGAGCGTCCGCACCGCGGCACGTTCCTGCCCGTTCAGGATCTGTGTGCTGCCCAGGTTCTCGTAATAGGACACTTGGGTGGAATCGAGAGCGATCGCGGTCTCGAGGCAGCCCGTAGCCCTGGCGTAGTCGTGCCGGGTTTTGGCAAAGAACCGGCCCGCCTCTTCCCAAGCCCGGGCGTCTCGCGGCTGGTCACGAAGCAGCTGGTCATAAACTACGGCTGCCTCATCGATCCTGCCGGCATTTTCCAGATAGCCCGCTTCCAGAAGGCCCGCCTCGACGTCACCAGGCTCGAGCGAGCGGAAATGGCGAATGCTGCTCAGCGCCGACTCGTAATCGCCGACCTGGTTGGCAGCGAGGGCGAGATTCCGATACGCCAGGGCGTTCCCCGGATCCAGAGAGATGGCTCGCCGATAACACTGCGCCGCCTCGCCAGCCTTCTCCTCCCCCTGCTTCGACAACAGGTCTCCCAGATCGGACCAAATCATGCCGGACCCGGGATAGATCTCGAGGGCCGTGCGGAGGTGCCCCGTGGCCTCATCCAGCAACCGGCGGCGGACGGCCGGATCCTTCTCCTTCTCAGCCATATCGGAGAGCGTGGCCGCCAGGGCCGACCGTATCTTCGCCGAACGGGAAGACACCTTTACGTCCGTCGAGAAAAGGGTGAGGTTGTCCTTCCAGACGGGATTCCGAGCCACCGTCTTCGCGGAGAAGAGGACGGACGTAACGATGAGGAGGACGGCGGCGATGCGTGGTCCCGTTCGGCCCATCAGTGTTTCAGACAGGGATCGAGTGCCGAAGACGACCGCGATCGCCAGCCCCAGCGATGGAATGTAGAGAAAGCGCTCCGCCATGGTCGTCCCGATGGAGAAGAACAGGTTGGAAACGATCGAGAAGGTGATCGCAAAGAAGAGCAGCCCATAGGCGATCGGGCTCCCGCGCCGAGCTCCCGCCGCCGCGAAGATCGCGAGGCCAAGAGCGATGATGGCGGGCCACCAGCTCGACGGATCTCCAAAGTGCGAGAGGGGCACCTGGTTGTAGTAATAGTCATGGGTCAACGGGTGCGGGAAGAAGAACAGCCGCAGGTAGATCCCCAACGTCTTGAAGACGGTGGCCACACGTTCCTGCGACGACGCGAGGGCGAACGGGTCGTTCAGGAGCTCCACCGTACGCACCACCTTCATCGGACCGGCGAAAACCATCCGGGCCGCGAAATAGATCGCGAGCGGGAGAACCAGCGTCCCGAGCACGACCCCGATACGCCGCCTGTGTTCGCTTCGAAAGAACCACAAGCCCAGGGGAATCATCACGACGAACGGTATCAAGGTCTCCTTGGCCAGAAGGCCCAGCAGAAGGAACACCACGCCCGCCGCGAGCTTCACGATCCCTCTGCCACCGGGGCGCTCGCAGTAGCTCAGGAACGCGTGGAATGCGGCGATGCCGAAGAGGAGGGCGAGGATTTCGTCCCTCCCTTTGATGTTCGCGACGACCTCCGTATGGAGAGGGTGAACCAGGAACAAGAGAGAGATCAGAAACGGAGGCGCGCTCCACCAACGGGTCTTCGCCTCGACATGAAACAGCCGGACAAGGAGGAGGTACAGGAGGGCACCCGTGAGGCCATAGAGCATCAAATTGATCCCATGGCTCAACGCGGGGGAGAACCCGGCCACCTGATACTCGAGCGCGAATGTGACGATCGAGAGGGGGCGGTATCTACCCCCGGTGATGAGTTCCCGTTGTTCCCGGAAGTAACCCTGGAAGCTGTCATGTCTGACAATGTCGGGAATCCCACGAATCCCGTTCTTCACGTACGCATTGTTCGTGATGAACAGGCTGTCATCGAGGGCATAGCGGTTCCCGAGCGTGTTTCCGTAAAGCGGGATCGCCACGAGGAAAAAGAAGACGGCGAGGATGGCCTGGGAACGCGGCTGGGTTCGAGGCCTGCTGGTTCTCGCCATGATCCCGATGATATCGATTGGGTCGAGCGGGGCCACTACCTTTCGACGCGAACCTCGAGCTCGTGTTTCAGTGATCTGGCTCCCCAAACGTAGCCCTCTTCGAACCTTGGCCATACCCCCCCACCAAGCACGTTGCGGCGAAGACTGCCCCGTCCACCACAACTTCGCCCAAACTCCATAGGTCTCATGGTTTTCGGCTCTTCCGCCGATACCATCCAGATATGGGCACTACTCTCGCTCGGGCTCTTCTCTGCCTGAGCTTCACATGCATTGGGTGCGCTTCTACGGGCATGATTCATGGGACGGTTTCGACGCGTCCGCCCACCGAGTCGTCCCCGTCCCCAGAAGCCCATGCGGACCCTGCCTTGGTGCGCGGCTCCGTCGTCGATGCCGTGGTCTACATCGAGGACCTGCATTCGCGAGTCGAATCGGGGTTCAACGCAGCACATGGATCGTCCCGCCTGGAGCTGAAGGATCAAACACTAAGGCCGCGGATCCTGGTCGTGCCCGTCGGCACGAGCGTCGGGTTCGCGAACCATGACAGCCTCTTTCACAACATTTTCAGCGTTTCCCCGGCAAAGCCGTTCAACCTCGGGCGCATCGGCCGAGGCGAATCCAAGCGCGTGACCTTCGACAAGCCGGGGCTCATCAACGTCTACTGCAGCCTCCATCCGAACATGGCGGCCTACATACTCGTCGTGCCGAACCGTGCGTTCACCCGGCCCGATTCCTTGGGTCGATTCGTGCTCCCCACGCTGCCCAAGGGGCATTACGTCGTGAACGTGTGGCACCCGGACTTCCCCGCGATCCGTCGCGAGGTCACCATCACGCGTGGCGTGCGGCCAGAACTCCTCGTGAAGCTGGGGTCATGAGGATCTGGCTTCGGTGGAAGATCCTCCTCTTCACGGTTCCGCCGCTCTTGGCGGTCGCTCTCGCCGCGCTCTGGACGGTGCAACGAACGGTCTCCACCGAAGTGCGGCGAAACATTGATGCCGACCTGAAGCGCGCGTCCACCCTGTTCGAGACCAAGCTTGCAGAGCGCGCCCAATATCTCTCCATGGCGTCCCGCGTCATCGCCGAAGATCCGCGCTTTTTCTCGGCACTGACTCTGCCGGGGAGCTACCGCGATCCCCAGACCCGGGCGACCGTAGGTGGAGTCGCGCGTTCCTTCGCGGGCATCACGCACACAGATCTGTTCGAGGTCTACGACGCGCGGGGACGCCTGATCGCCTCCGTGGGCTCCGAGGAATCGGACGAGCGGGCTCGCTCGGCGCTCGTTCTCCCCTCCATTTCAGGAGGGCCGCAGACGGCCATGTCGTCGGCGGCGGACCGCCAATACCAGGTCGCCGCCACTCCGGTGGTGGCGGGTGGACGGGTGGTCGGCTCTCTCTTGTTGGGCGACCGGATCGGCCGGGGGACTGCTGAGGAATTGCGAGAACTGACGCGCAGCGAGGTGACGTTCTTCACGAAGCGGATCATTACCGGTACGACGCTCGACAGCGACGCGGACCGGACGGCCGTGCTCCGTGCCCTCGATCGGGTGCGCGGCCGCCTGGCGAGCGGGGGTGTCGTCGTCGAGGTCTGGACGCGGGGCCAGGTTCGCGTCACGCTCCTCGACCAGCTGCCCGGCGCGGGTCTCGGGAGCCAGAACTACTACGCGATGCAGCGTTCGCTCGACGTCGAGACCGTCTTCCTCCACGACATCCGGGCGCGCCTCGTGGAACTGGGGATTCTCGGCGCGATCGTCGCGCTCCTCTCGGGTCTCTTGATCTCCCACCGGATCACCTCGCCGATTCGCAAGCTCGTTCACGCGGCCGAGCAGATGGAGCGTGGGAACTACGAATACGCCCTCGAGATGAGAGGCGGCGATGAGATTGCCTACCTCGCGGCCCGCTTCGACGCCATGCGCCAGCACCAGCGCGCGTACGTGGGAAGCCTCCAGGAGATCGCGCGCCTGAAGAGCGAGTTCCTCAGCATTGCGTCCCACGAGCTTCTGACCCCCGTCAGCGTGATTCAGGGCTACAACGACTTGCTCTCGCGGGGCCTCATGGGTCCGACCACGCCGGCACAGAAGGACGCCTTTGAAGCAGTCGGCCGAGCCGCACTCACGTTGCATCGGATTGCCGAAGACGCGACCCGCTTGGCTGAAATCGAGGGAGACAGCCTTTCCCTGAATCTCAACGAACACGATATCGGAACGCTCTTGCGCCGCGCCGCCGGCATGGCGCGTTCCGAGGCCAAAGGCCGGTCCGTCGAGGTAATTCTCGATGCGGCACGGCACGCTAGGACGGCCGTCGTCGATGGGCCCAGAATGACCGAGGCGGTCGCCAATTTGGTCCGTAACGGAATTCGTTTCACTCCTGACGGCGGGAGCGTCAAAGTCAGCGCCCGTCGCGAAGGGGGCATGCTCGTCATCGAGGTGGCCGATTCGGGGATCGGAATCTCGGAGGACCAGGCCAGGGTGCTTTTCGATCCCGCGGTGATGATTCGCGATTCGAGACACCATCATTCCTCGGACACATTGGAGTTCAACTCCGAGGGATTGGGGCTGGGACTCCCCATCGCGCGCGGAATCGTGGAAGTTCACGGAGGCACGATCGAAGTGGAAAGCAGCCTCGGCCGAGGGAGCAGATTCCGAATCCGCATTCCCGCCGATTTGGCGCGGCGCGATCCACCGAGAGAGATCGCTCCAGATCGATCGATCGACGAGGGCCAGCGCGATTACGATCGAAAGGCTCCGGGGCGCCGAGCCCCCTCGACCCGGAGCGCGAGCAGATCGACACGAAAGGGATCTCGCCCTCGGCCGAAAGGACCCAAGCGGTCGAAGCGCACTCGAGCCACGACCCCGTAGGCCCCCGCACCTGAGCCTGGCGCGACGCTCCAGGGCCCTATACGGAACCTGAACGGGCCCCCCTCGCGAGGCGCGGGCCCTGTTCACGAAGGGGAACTCGGCTCTCGTCCTCGGGTTGAACGCTTGAGCGCGGCTCCGTTCGGAGGCAATTCGAGTGATTCGCAGCCTGCCCCTCATGATCCTGCTTCTCCTTCAGCCCGGATGGGTCCATGCCCAGGCGACCCCCGAGGGCACGGTCACCGGCATCGTCACCGACCAGGAGAGCCACGCACCGCTGGAGAACGCCACCGTGGCCCTGCACAGCCGGGCCGACTCTGCCCGGGTCGTCGGCACCTCCACCGACAAGGATGGAGGGTTCGCGTTCGCCCACGTGCCGCTGGGCCCCTACGTCCTGGAGGCCACCCTCGTCGGGCATACAAGCTTCCGGTCGCCCGAGTTCGCGCTCACGCCCGCGAATCCCCGAGTGAATCGACCCATTTCCATGAAGCAATCGGTGCTGGTCATGGATGAGGTGGTGATCACCTCCGAGAAGAGTCTCTTCAACCACGCCATCGACCGGAGGGTGTACCGCGTCGACCAGGATCTCCGCGCGAAATCGGGAACGGCGAGCGAGATCTTGCAGAACATCCCCTCGGTCCAGGTGGATATCGACGGCAACGTCAGCCTGCGCGGCTCTTCCGACGTCATGATCCTGATCAACGGAAAGAAGTCGCCCTTGATGGGCAAGAGCCGGGCGGATGTGCTGCAGCAGAGTGATCACGAACCCTTCCGCCCGGTTCACGCCGGAAGGCACGTCGGGGATCATCAATATCGTGATGAAGAAAGGCGCCGGGCCGGGGATGAACGGCGACGTGACCGGACACCTGGGCACATCCGGCCGCCACAACGAGAATCTCGGACTGGGCTACGCCAAGGGACCGCTCAACCTCTTCGCGAACTACAGCTACCGCGACGATCGGAGGAGACGGTCGGGCACGGACGCGCGCACCCTGTCCGGCTCGGGGCCGATCAGCACCTACCGTGAGGACAACCAGATCCTCATGCGCCCTCTCGTGCACGTGGGATCGCTGGGATTGAGCTACCACTGGGATCCGAAAAACACGGTGGACCTGTCCTCGAACTATTTCTACCGCCGGCCTTCACGGAACGGAGTCTCCACCGTCGTCACGCGGGACGACGTGGGCGCCGTTCTCACGGATTTCGATCGGCGGCAGGCAGGCTACGAATCGCAGAAGGAAGCAGGGGTCAGCGCCGCCTTCCAGCACGACTATTCCAAGGAAGATCACCAGCTCCGGGTCGAGGCCAGCGCCTCCGATGACCCCCAGAAGGAGGAGGTCCACTTCGTGGAAGCGTGGCGCTTCCCCGCCCAGTCCGATCAGGCGAGCCACATCGTATTTCGGCAACAAGAAAGGGAGGGGCACCTCACCATCGATTACTCCGACCCCGTGAACGAGCAGTCGAAGCTTGAAGCGGGCTACGCGCTCGAGCTTCATCGACAGGACATCCATTCCGACGCGGAATCTCTGGACGTCGCGCAGCAACAGTTCTTCCAGGACGCGTCGAAGACGTATCGGTTCAGACTGAATCAGGCGATCCAGGCCGCGTACGGGACCTACGAGCGCGCCTTTGGAAACTACCGGGTTCTCGGGGGCTTGCGAACGGAGTATGCGACCGTGAGCCCGGATCTCATCACCGGCGGCACGCCGTTCGAGAACCGATACTTCGGGTTCTATCCGACGCTGCATACCGCTTACAAGACGAGCGCGAAAGGGGAGATGCAGCTCAATTACAGCCGCCGGATCAGGCGCCCGGAGAGCGACGACCTCAATCCCTTTCCGGAATTCACGGATCCTTACAACATGGAGGCTGGGAATCCCCGCCTGAAGCCCGAATCGACCCACTCGGTAGAGCTGGGGTATCGGCTGCGAGGCGAGCGCCTCTCGTTCTTCCCCAGCGTCTACTACCGGTACAAGACCGACGCGTTCACGAGGTTGACGACGGCCGTCAACGACTCCGTGTTCTTGAGAACGATGGCCAATCTCGCGAAGGATCAATCGGCGGGGTTCGAGCCCGTTTTGACGGCAACGTTGGGCCGTGCCGTGCAGGCGAACCTGAACGGAAACGTGTTCTACGAGCAGATCGACGCCTCGAACATCGGATTTTCCGGCAAGCGATCGGTCGTTTCCTGGAGTGAGACCTCCAACGTGAACGTCACCCCGTGGAAGGCGACGATGTTTCAAGCGAGCTCCAACTATCGCTCCGCCAGGCTCACGCCGCAGGGGGACTCGCGTCCCAGCTTTGGCCTGAACCTGGGTGCGAGGCAGAACCTCTATCGGGACCAGATCTCCCTGGTCCTGGCCGTCACGGATCTGCTCAAGACGCAGCGACAGGACACGCAGCTGGACGTTTCCGGGATCCAGCAACGTGTCCTCACCAAGCGGGATTCACAGATCCTCTACGCGGGTCTTACCTATCACTACGGCGGATCGGAGAAGGGGAAAGACAAGGACAAGGAGAGGCCGATCCAGTACGAGGACCAGCAGTAGGCTCGCCCCCAATCAACGCGTCGCGGATACGCGGACGACGACTTTGCCCCCCACCGAATCGAGCACGACCCCTATCTCGCCTCGGAGGGCCGATTCCAGCCGTGACCAGTCGTGCGCGGAGGTGGCGCACAGGGCGGTGCCCCCGCCCTCGAGCAACCGATTCAGTCCCCCGGATCCGTTGACGATCGGCAGCGGGTGGGGTGTGTAAAACGGCCGGGCGCGGTCCGAGAGGACGGTCACGGGACGTTGCGTGTAATAGAAGACGCCTCGGGCGAGCAGGGGTGAGGTCATGAGCGTTTCGGACGGGCGCAGCTCGCCAAGAATCTCCCTGGAGAGGGATCGCACGGAAACGATCGCGTCCACGGACGGACCCACCCAACCCAGACACACTAGAATCAGGACGAGCGAGCTCGAGGCGCTCGCGGCGATCCACGCGGGCGAGATGCGCCGCACCTGGAGGATCGCTGCGGTCATGAGGCACGCCGCCACGAGGCCGAGGGCAGAAACTGAGGGGCAACCAGGAACGGCACCGCCTGCGCGACGCCCAATCCCCCCATCGCCCACTTCTCCAGTCGGCCCCTACCGTCGGTTTGCAAAAGTAGGTCCAGGGTCCGCCCCATCAGCACCGCCAGGGGCACGAAGAGGAAGAGCACGTAGGTGGGCAACTTCGACTGCGCGAGGGTGAAAAAGACGAGGCAGAGCGCCGCCCATGCTGCCAGGAAACGCGTCGTTTCATCCCACATCACCCGGCTTCGGGCGCGACTCACCAGCGAAGCGAGAACGGGCAGCCACGGAAGCGAGCCCGCGGCGAGCACCGCGGGATAGTAGTACGCGTGATTGTTGCTGCGATGTTCCGCGTGGAACATTCGCTGGACGTTTTCGTGGATGAAGAAAGCGTCGAAATAGGCCCTTCCGAACTTCTGCAGCATGATCGCATACCAGGGCACCGCAATCGCGGCGAAGATCGCCAGGCCGCCCACCAGCGGGAGGGGCCGGAACGACGGACGACGCGCTCGTACGAGAAGCAACGCGAGAATCGCGAATGCCGGGAGGAGCAATCCGAGGGGGCCTTTGGTCAGCGTCGCGAGACCGCTCATCGCGGACGCGACGACGAACCAGAAGCCGGGCCGCCGCTCGCTGCGACTCGCAAGCCAAAACGCGAATACGGAGCCACAAACGAAGGCTGCGAACACCATGTCGGTAAGCATCATACGCGCCGACACGAAGATTTCCACGCACGTGGCGAGCACCACGGATGCCAGGAACCCGGCCCGCTCATTGAGCGCACGCGACGCGAACGCCCAGGTCAGGAACACCAGCAAGGTGGCGAAGAGGGCGGCCGGCGCTCGCGCCGCCAGCTCGTTGTCCCCAAACGTTCGGAATGAGGCCATGGATAGCCAGTAAATGAAGATCGGCTTCTCGAACTGAGGTTGGCCGAAGATCCGCGGAGTGGTCCAATCGTTAGCCTGGAGCATTTCGCGGGAGGACTGCGCGTAGAAGGGCTCGTCCGGATCGATGAGGCCCAAATAACCCAGGCGCCACCAGAAGGCAACCGCGCAGAGCAAGAGCAGGGTGGCGACGTGAAGCCGCCGGCCCCTCAAGATTCTACCGCGGTGACGAGTCGCTCCCCTGAGCCGGCAGGGCTCGATTGAGGCACCCACGGCGCGGCTTGCGCGTGTTCGACACCAAAGCTCAGCCACGGCCAACCGTCAAAGAACCCCAGACTTCGCCGCCATGCCAGATCGAGCTTGGCCAAGCGGAACTCGGCATGGCACAAGGCGGGGCTCGCGATCGTCACCACCCGCCACGAGCCGCGCCCGTGCGCCCTCACCTCCCCGATCACGTCCGCGCTGCCGGGACGGTGCAGGGGACGGATCCCCGCGCCGCGTGGAATCGTAGCGCTCAGGGAACCCAACGCACCGTCGCCCTGGGAAATGAGATGCAGAGCGGCCCGGCCTACAGCGACATGGAGCGTGTTTCGAACGGCGAAGGACCACCGGTCGCCCGTCGCCCGGAGAAGACGTAACGGATGTGCCGCGTCGTCCACGGACGGCGCGAGCGGGCCGCACATGAAGCCTTCGGGCTCGTCCGCGAAATGAAGCAGGAAACGCCGGCGGAGCCTCAGCTGCGAGGCGTGCTGCAGAATTGCCCTCCGTTTCGCCTCGCGCTCGGGTCCCGACAGCACGCATGCCCCGTCGCGCCGGCCCGCCCGCGCTGCCCCCGACGTATGGACGACATACGCGAAGACCGAGGGGGGCTCCTTCCACCGGGCCCGGGCCATGGCCAGCCGCGCCATGATCGCCGTGCCGCTATGATCGGGATGCCGGTCCTCGAGGGACGGCATGAAGAGCACCGTCGGGCGCCATCCCTCGATTTCCTCCGCAAGCCGCTGGACCGCGGCGTGCGTCCCGCCGAGGAGGGCTTCCGTAACCCGCTGATCCGGGAATCCCAGAAATCGGGCTTCCGAGGCAGCGACACCAAGACATTCCAACGCATCGAGCGCCTCGCGGCGGCGGCGTGATCCCCAGCGAACCTGATCCGCCTCCGAGATGCGCCACCTCCCTTCGGTGGCACGCTGCGCCCAGGGATTGTTCTCGCCATCGGTCAGGTACAATACCCGGATCTGGGCTCCCGACGAGACCGCCAGCTGGAGCACGCCCCCGGTCGCGACGGACTCGTCGTCCGGGTGCGGTGCGAGCACCATGACTCGATCCGTTGCGACCAAGCGCTGCCGAACGTCGATCAATCCGACCTCCACCGGGAAGGTGCCATCAGGGGATCATAGCGAATCGTCGGGCATAGCTCACGTCGAACCTGCGCAGGCCGCCCGGGGGTAGATTTGGAGCGTCCCCGGCTGCCGGTTCATGATCGAATCGGCGATGAAGAAGTGCTGTATCTAATGTAGTAGCCTAGGTCGATGCGCGGCCAGATCCATGACTTGCGGGTATCCGAGACGTGAGGCGGCTCGACCGTTACCTCTTGCGGGAGCAGATCATCTCGCTCCTCATGGGGCTCACCTTCTTCGTCGCCATCTTCATCGTCGTGGACGTCTTCCAGAAGCTGGACTCCTTCCTGGACAACAAGGTCCCGCTGCTCCTGGTGGTCCATTTCTACATCGTGTCCATCCCGTCGATCGTGACGACCGTGCTGCCGATGTCCATGCTCCTCTCCTGTCTCCTCGCGCTGGGCCAGATCGGCCGCCACAACGAGCTCACCGCCATGCAGGCCGCCGGCATCGGCCTGACTCGGATCGTCCTGCCCCTCTACGTGTTCGCGCTCCTGGTCAGCGCCGCGGTCTTCGTGACGAACGAGACCCTGTTGCCGAAGTTGAACGCCGAGCGGAACCGGATCTACAAGGGCGACATCAAGCGCGAGAACCTCGAGGGAGCCTCCGTGCGAACGAATCTGGCCTACCTCGGGACCGACGGACGCACGTTCCTGATCCGCGCCTACAACATTCCCGAGAAGACGATGCGGGAGGTCGTGATCCAGGAGATCCGCCAGCACACGCTGAACGGGCGCATCGACGCCGAGTCGGCGGCCTGGGTGAAGGGTCACTGGGTGTTCCACGAGGGATTCATACGGCGGTTCGATCGCGATGGGGAGCACGCCGCGCACTTCAACGAGCTCGTGATTCCGGGGCTTCAGGAAGTGCCTGAGAGCTTCGCGAAAGCGGAGGAGGAGCCGGAGGCGCTCTCCTACTGGGAGCTGCAGAAGTACATCCAGAGGCTTCGGCAGAGCGGAAGCCGGGTGCAGAAGTACGTGGTGGACCTCGATCTCAAGGTCAGCTTCCCGCTCACGAACCTGATCGTGGTCCTGATCGGGACCGCGCTCGCGATCCGGGTCCGCCGCGGTGGGCTCGCGATCAGCTTCGGCCTCGCCGTCTTCATCAGCTTCGTCTACTACGCGCTCATCCGCATCGGGCAGGCGTTCGGGCACAGCGGGACCCTGCCGCCGTTTCTCGGCGCGTGGCTGGGGAACATCGTCTTCGGCGGCCTGGGGCTGGAGCTCCTGCGCCGCGCGCGCCGGGGGCTGTAGGGGAGTCCGCGTGGATGGAATAGCTCGGGGACATCTGCCTCACCCAGGAGCGCAGCTTGACCAGACGTAGAGGCTCCCGCGCTACATCTTGGTTCACCTACCCCGCAGAAGCGCTGACCCTCGACTCTACCTTACTGCACGACGATCTGAACCTGTGACGTGCCGGTTTCCGCCCTCGGCATTCGCTCGTACAGATACATCGTGTTCCTCGAGGAGATCGTGTTCTTCCTCAGGGAGAACATCTCGAAGAGATGCGGCAGCTGTTCCATCGAGAGCCCCGCGCCCCTCCACCCCTCCCCACTAGCGTGCGATCTCGACCGAAGTGACCCTCATCGAATCATCAGAGACATAGACCTGCCCCGTGGGGTCACCATCCGGTCCCGTTACGGGAGATTCCGCGTGGATCGAGTATCCGAGGTATCCCTCGCGGGAGTACCAAACGAAGATCCACTCTCCCGGATGGACCGTAGTTCCAAACGGGTTCACACCGAGCCTGTAGGCCAGGAATTTCCCAGCTGGAGTCTCCAATGTTTCCATCCCATCGACCCAAATGGGCCAGGGAAAGTCCGGCCGAGTGCTCCAGCTCAGCCCATGGTGCAAGGGATATAGGAGGAAGGTGAGCTCGAGGTTGGAGGTCGTTGCCGTGCCGCCCCGTGTGATACCCCGCACCGCCTGGCGCATCAGCTCAAGACGGTCCGCAAGCGCCTGGCGTGCCGCATCGGTCAGACCGCTCCTTCGAAACTTGTCCGGATCGATTCGAAAAGGCCGGCTCGTTTGGTCCGGTGTTGCCCGGAGTGTTCGGCCACCGTCAAGAGTCGGCGGGACCTGAAGTAGCGTATCGAGGACAAAAAGACCGGCGCGGTCCTGCCTCAGGCGAGACCACCAAACATTGTCCCCATTAGAACTCTGCGGAAGCTCGTGGTGAGCCTGCTCCTCTACGACGTAAGCTATGCCCTCGTGATGTGTCGTCCCGATGAGCTGCCGCGTTTCCGCGAACGCATAGCTGAAGTCTTCAATCGGAGGGCTGCCATCTGTGCTTAAGATCCTGGACGCGCCACCCCCTTCATAGGACCAATGATTTCCGATTGTCAGGGGATAGAAGGTTCCTGAACCGAACCCTCCGCCTAATGCAGGTGCTGGCCCGGATACCTGGGCCGTCGTTGCCGACAGCGGATCAAACGGTGACGGCTTAGAACAGGATGTGATGCTGACTAGGAGAAGGATGGCAAGAAAAGAGGGGCCACGTGAAGGTCTCGCGTGCATAGGTGCCTCCGCAAGGCTGGTACTTGCAGGTTGGGAGTCCGCCATGGGAGTACCCCGCATCACGCTAACAATTCCAATCGGGCGCGCCCGGGCGGCCACAAGGGCGCCAACACCGCATACCAACGCCCAAAGCACGGGGCCCCGGAGCTCGCGCCACCGAGGCCTCTGACTTCACCGCGAACCCGAGGGTTCGCGTTCTTGTGATTTGGCTCTCCGAACGTAACTCTCTTCGAACCTATGGCTTAGCATTGTCTCTGGAGCAGCTGACTCTCGGACTTATCCCCGTAGCGGTTCTTCAGGTAAGAATACACCGTGCCTCGATCCAGTCCGTCCAAGCATTCCAGGGCCACATTCGCCGCAACCCCGAAGTGGCGGTGGCTTGCTTGGCTCCCGGGGTTCGTTGCGATTGTCCTTTCCCTTCCCTCTTTCTCACTACCGTTTCTCTGGGATGACCTGGATTTCATGGCCCGGGCGCAGACCCATCAGGTCTCGAACGTCTTGCCGCATCCGGGCGACCTGCTCTACCGCCCGCTTTCAAGGGACGCCTACTTCACCGTCCTCGACCTCGTCGGCCGAGGATCGCCCCGCTTCGCTCATGCCATGAATGCCCTGATCGCCGCGGCCTCCTGCTTCCTCGTTGTCG
>WNFL01034094.1_pt1 | contig 14805 bp, 15 predicted proteins | sample 5400361 | NCBI WGS metagenome assembly WNFL01 (sample SAMN13153351, study PRJNA577476) | soil metagenome | isolation source: 40 cm soil on Douglas fir-dominated hillslope | place: USA:California | collected 2013-09-17
AACGAGCGCGCGCATCGGCCGACGGGTCCAAAGCCGATCCCGGAAGTCCGTCGGGGTGAGCGCAGCCTATCCGCGCCGGGGCGGGACACGCTGCGTCAACCCCTACCCCAAACGCAACCGAGAGCCACTTGGATCGTGCTCGGGCCCGCCGCGCACCGAGCACCAGAAGTGGTCAATCATAGGAGGGGCCGCCCTATTGGCGGCCACTAGTCTTCCCGGAGCAGCGCGCCCGAAGGCACGCGCTCGCGCAGAAACTCGGCGGCCTTTCGTACCTCCGCCTCGTCGCGGCCGTCGAAGGTCACCTTGACCCGGTAGTCGGCGTCGTCGAACCGCGGGTAGCTGCCGATGGACACCGAGGGAAAGCGCGCGACCGCCGCGTCGAGGTGCTCGGCCAGCGTGCCCTCGCCGATGCCGAAGTAGATCGCGCGCGAGAAGATGGGAGGGGCGCGGTACCGGTCGCGGATGCGCGCGAATCCTTCCTTGAACAGCGCGGGCGGCCCCGGCAGTACCGCCACGTTCTCGAGGGAGACGACCGGGAACCGCGATCCCGGAGACCAGTCCACCGTCGCCCCCTCCGGCACGTCGGCCAGCCTGCGCAGGGCGGGATTCAGCCGGTCGCCCAGGTGGGCGCGCAAGGCGGAGAGGATCCGCTCGTCGGGGACCACCTTCCTGCCGAAGCATTCCGCCACCGCGGCGATGGTCACGTCGTCGTGGGTGGGACCGATCCCGCCGCTGGTGAACACCCACTTCGCCGAGGCGAGCGCCCGCCGGAGCGAGTCGACGATCACCGGCACTTCGTCGGGGATGGTCTCGATCCGCCGCAGATCGACGCCCAGGCCGCGCAGCTCGCGCGAGAGCCAGGGGCCGTTCTCGTCCGACACCTTGGCAGAGAGGATCTCGTTGCCGATGACGACGATCGCGGCTGTGCTCACTCTTCGATCCCCGGATTGGTCCGCCCCGGGTCGGTCTGGTCCAGGCCGTACTCGCGGATCTTCTTGATCAACGTGGTGCGCGACACGCCCAGGCGCGCGGCGAGCCGCGACTTGTTGCCGTGCGTCTCGCGCAGGCCCAAGGCGATCAGGTCCTTCTCCAGCTGGCAGACCGCGGTGGCCAGATCGCTGCCCAGCCCCTGCTCGACCAGCGCGGCGAAGCGGCTGACCTGGCCCTCCTGGGGCATGGCGCGCCCGTGCTGGCCCAGCTCGGGCGGGATGATCTCCGCCTCTCCCGAGAGCACCACCAGACGCTCGATGTCGTTCTCCAGCTCGCGGATGTTCCCCGGCCAGCGCCGCTCGTAGAAGCTGCGCAGGAGGTCCGGGTGCAGCTTCTTGGCGGGCCGGCCGGTGCGCTGCCCCGCCTGCTGGAGGAAGTGGCCGGTCAAGAGCGGCAGGTCGTCGACGCGCTGCCGCAGCGGCGGCACCTCGATGTTCACCACGTGCAGCCGGTAGAACAGGTCCTCGCGGAACTGGCGCCGCGCCACCATCTCGCGCAGGTCGCGGTTGGTGGCGGCGATGATGCGCACGTCCACGCGCTCGGCCTTGGTGGCGCCCACCGGCACGAAGGTCCCTTCCTGCAGGACGCGCAAGAGCTTCACCTGCATGGCGGGCGACATGTCGCCCACCTCGTCGAGGAAGAAGGTGCCTCCGTCGGCCGCCTTGAACAAGCCCGTCTTGTCGCGCCCGGCGCCGGTGAAGGCCCCTTTGACGTGCCCGAACAGCTCGCTCTCGAGCAGGTTGTCGTTGAGCGTGGAAGCGTTGGTGGCGACGAACGCCTTGTCCTTGCGCGGCCCGTTGTAGTGCAGCGCCCGGGCGATCAGCTCCTTGCCGGTGCCGTTCTCGCCCGTGACGAGCACCGTGATGTCGGAGCCGACCAGCTTGTCGAGCAGCGCGTAGAGCCGCTGCATGGGCGCGCTCTTCCCCACGATGTCGGCGAAGCGGTACCGCCCGGTCAGCTCGCGCCGGAGCGCCTGGATGTTGCGCTCCCGCTCGGCGACCGCGTTCTGGTAGGCGGCGATCTCCTCGACGGTGGTGTCGATGAGGTCGGTCAGGCGCGGCACGTCGCGCGACTCGATGCGGGCGACGGTGTCGAACCCCTGATCCGGCTGGATGACCGGGAGCTGCAGCCTGCGGGCGTTGTCGACGGCGAACGCCCGCGCGGCGTCGACCTTCTCGCCGACCACGAAGCCGCAGGCGAACAGCGAGCCCTGGCGATCGCCTCCAAAAGAGATGGGTGCCGCCACGATCTCCAGGCCCATGTGGCAGGGGCCCAGGAGTCGGGCGGGCGCCGGATCGCTGCCGAAGTTCCGCACCGCCTTCTCGATGCTCTCGTTGCAGCGCTGGAACCCCACCCTGTCGCCGAGGCAGGCGGTGCACATGCGGTTCGAGGGCGGGATGAGGATGCCCTTGCCGTGGTCGACCACGAATCCCTTGGCGTCGGTGAAGGACAGCTCGATGCCCCACCAGCGCCGCACCGTCTCGCGGATCTTGCGGACGATCTGCAGCTCGCCGAGGACGCTCTCGCGCTGTGCGAACGACGCGGCCATCTTCCCCCTAACCGAGCTGCTGCTGCACAGCCCCTGCGCAAGCCTCGGCGACCTCGCGGATCGGCCGCGTGCCGTCGATCGACACCACGCTGGCCAGGGTCCCCACCAGCCGATTGTACTCGCGCTCGATCTGCTGCATGTGCTGGGGCGTCTCGTACCGCTCCAGCTTGGCGCCCCGCTGCCTCACGCGCTCGAGCGCGAGGGAGGCCGGCACGTAGAGGAACAGGGTCAGGTCCGCCTTGCGCGCGTACCGGTTGGCGGCCTGGATGAAGTCGTGCGAGACGCTCGCGCCCTGGTACGCCAGCGAGCTCAGGATGTAGCGATCGAGGATCACGTCCTCCCCGCGCGCGAGGCGCGGCTCGATCTGCGAATCGAGGTGGTCGAGGCGGTCGGCGGCGAAGAGCAGCGCCATGACGCGCTCGTCCACCATGCCGAGCTTCCCGTCGGCCTGCGGGGTGGCGGCGCGGCCGGCCAGGATCTGGCGGATCAGCAGTCCCACCGGCCCTTCGCTGGGCTGGTGCGCGAGGTGCACCGTGCGGCCGCGGCCGCGCAGGCGCTCCGCGAGGAGCTGGGCCTGGGTGGTGGTCCCCGCGCCGTCGAGGCCCTCGAAGACGATGAACCGCCCGGGTTGCACGCTCACGGCCTCGCCTCCGGCGGATCGATGCCCAGCTCGGCGCGGACCTGGCGCAGCCGGCGCAGGAGCACGCGCTCGGCACCCAGCTGGGCGCGCGCCCGCAGCCAGGAGCGCACGCCGTCCCAGAGGAAGAACCCGTCGAGCGCCGCCAGCGGCCAGAAGAAGAACGGCAGGCGGGCGGAGTCCCAGACCAGCTTGCCGCACACGCCGCTCAGCACGATCCAGAGGAAGCCTTCCACCGCCGCGCGCGCGAAGCCGTCGACCGATTGGCGCTCGCGCGAAGCCTCCTGCAGCTTCCGCAGCTCGGCCTCGAGCTCCTCGGTGCCGTGCCGCTGGATCATGGGCGGCTCTCTATGGCGCGCGAGCTCAGGCAAGTCAATCCAGGGGCGCGAGGCCCGGTGATCGGGGTTTGCGCATCAGGCGCCGCGGACGGGGAGAGGCACGCCGCATTCGACGCAGCGTGCGCCGGGCGCGACGCGCGCGAAGCACGCCGGGCAGAGCACGACGTCCCCCGCCGGCGCCTGCGCGTCAGGTGGAGGAAGGGGCGGAGCGAAGAACCGCGCGCGGTGCCGCCCGCATGCGTCGCACACCGCCGACTCGGAAGATGCCCCGCACCAAGGGCAGGCGCCGGAGTCGACCGGCGGCGCGATGCGGGGGCCGCCGTCCTCTTCCCGCCCGCTCTCCAGCTCCAGCGGCCCCGCCGACCAGTTCTGCGCCGCGCCGCCCACCTCGTAGGGCGTCCGCTCAACCTCCAGCCGCTCCTCGGGAACGCGCAGCGAGCGCGTCGCGACCGCGGTGGGCTCCAGCTCGGGAACGCGCTCCACCTGGGCGTCGGCGGCGCCGTGGAGCGTCGGCTGAAGGCCCTCCACGGGCGGAGCGAACCCCGGCACCTCGGTGGGCCTGCGCAGGACCCGCCCGCAGCTCGCGCACTCGACGGCGGTCGCCGGGTTGTCCGTTTCGCAGAGGGGGCATGCGGGCATCCGGTCAGCTTAGCGCGGCGGCGGTGCCTCGCCCAACCACCGAGTTCGCTCCCGACCTCTTGACCTATCGGCGCGTCCCGTGGATCGGGTCTACCCACTCGACAGTCTGGGGCTTTTCGACTCCCTCGATGTCCAGGTTCACCACTACCGGTTCCTGCCCGCTGCGGACCAGCACGCATTCCAGCGGCTCGGCGGCGGCGTTGATCTCCTGGTGGGGCACGTAGGGCGGCACGAAGATGAAGTCCCCCGGGCCGGCCTCGGCCATGTACTCGAGCCGCTCGCCCCACCTCATCCGGGCCCGGCCCTTCACCACGTAGATGACGCTCTCCGTTTCTCCGTGGTGGTGCGCGCCGGTCTTCGCGCTGGGGTGGATGGTGACCGTGCCGGCCCACAGCTTCTGCGCACCTGCCCGGGCGTGGTCGATGGCCGACGCGCGCGACATGCCGGGCGTCTGCGCCGTATTAGGGTCCAGCTCGCCGGCGCGGATCACGCGCACGCCGTGCTCGCGCCAGTCGGTCATGGCGGGAGCGTAACGCAATTCACTCGAGCACGCCTCCCATCAGGCGGGCGTCGCGCAGGTCGACGTCGTGCTCGATCTGCCGCAGCACCTCGTCGCTGATCCGGCCCTCGTCGCGCAGGCGGACGGCCGTCTGCCGCTCGACCTGCAGCACCTCGCGCAACAGGTCGACGTACTTGCGGCGCCGTTCCGGGACGCCGCCGCCCGGCGAGTCGTTCAGCGCCTCGAGCCGCTCGCGGTAGTGCTGCGCCAGATCGTCGTACAGCCCTGCCCAGCGCCGATCGTCCCTGGAGCGGGCCTCCTCGATGTGCTGCAGGGCCGCCTCGAGCACGATGCGCTGCGCCTCGGTCAGCTCGCATTTTCCATCTCCTTTGCTCGCGATCCCCAGCGCCCGGATGACCGCCGGGAGGCTGAGCCCCTGGAAGACGAGCGTGACCAGGATGACGCTGAAGGTGAGGAAGACGATCAGGTGCCGCAGCGGGAACGGGCTTCCGTCGGCCAGGGTGTGCGGCAGAGCCAGGGCCGCGGCCAGCGCGATCACTCCGCGCATGCCGGCCCATCCCACCACGAAGACCTGCCGGGCAGGAGGCACGTGCTCGTTCTGATGCAGGAAGCGCCTGCGGATGAAGTACGCGAGGTGGGCGCCGGGAAAGGCCCAGAAGAGCCGGAGCAGGATGACCACCGCGCTGAACAGCGCTCCATACCGGAGCAGCGCTCCCATGCCGTATTCGCCGCGGATGCCCTCCAGCACGTTGGGGAGCTGCAGCCCGATGAGGACGAAGACCAGGCCGTTCAAGATGAAGGTCAGGGCGTTCCAGACCGCGTACACCTGGATGCGGACCCTGGGCGAGAAGAAGCGCGTGCTCTGCCGGCTGAGGTAGAGGCCGCAGGCCACCACCGCCAGCACGCCCGACGCCCCGACCCACTGCGCGGCCATGTACGCCGCGTAGGGCACCAGGATGCTGATGGTGATCTCGATCTGCGCGTCGTCGATCTGCAGCTCGAACCACTCGACCAGCCGTCCGAGCACCAGCCCGATTCCGGTGCCGCCGGCGACGAGCCAGATCAGCCGTGTGCCTCCAGAGACCAGGTCGGGAGTCTGGTGGTAGACCACCATGGAGATCCCGAACTCCAGCGCGAGCAGGCCGGTGGCGTCGTTGATCAGGCTCTCGCCTTCGACCACGTCCACGACCCGCCGGGGCAGCCCGAGCCGCCTGAAGATGGCGGTGGCCGCGATGGCGTCGGTGGGAGCCACCACCGCCCCCAGCACGAATCCCAGGCGCCAGTCGAATCCGGAAAAGACCGACCGCGCGGTGAGCGCCACGCCCGCCACGGTGAAGGCGACCAGCCCGACCGCGAGCAAGACGATGCTGACCAGGTTGTAGGAGAAGTCGCGCCAGGAGGTCCTCCAGGCGCTGGAATAGAGCAAGGGCGGCAGCAGCACGAAGAAGACCAGGTCCGGCGCCAGGGTGATGCGCGGGATTCCCGGGATGAAGCTCACCCCGAGGCCGGCGATCATCAGGACGATGGGGAACGGAACCTGCAGCTTCCGCGCGAGCGCGCCGAAGAAGACGATGAAGACGAGAAGCAGCAGGAAGACGACCTGGACTCCCTGCACGCCGCCGTCCTGCATGGCCAACGAATCCCACGATCGCGGTCGGAAAAGCGAACGCGCGGCGGCCCCCGCCAGCTCAGTGCACGTTTCGCTGCGCCGATCCCGTGAGGGGAACGAATCGCACCTGCATGAGCCCGCGCTTTTCCAGGCGGCCGGAAGGAACGCGGCGCCACAGCTGAAGCTCCTGCTGCTCGGGGGAGGGTCCCACGGGCAGCACCAGACGCCCGCCGGGCGCGAGCTGGTCGAGGAGCGCGGGCGGCACTTCCGGCGGAGCCGCGGAGACCAGGATGGCGTCGAAGGGAGCGGCCTCGGGCCAGCCGAGCGCGCCGTCGCCGACGCGGATCTGGACGTTCGGGTAGCCCAGCTCGGCGAGCACGCGCCGGGCGCGCTCGGCGAGCTGCGGGATGATCTCGACGCTTCGGATCTCCGCGCTGACCGGCATCATCTCCGCGAGGATGGCCGCGGCGTAACCGGAGCCGGTGCCCACTTCCAGCACGCGCTCCCTGCCGGTCAGGTCCAGCGCTTCGGCCATCGCAGCCACGACGTACGGCTGCGAGATGGTCTGGCCGCAGCCGATCTCGAGCGGGCGGTCTGCCTCGGCCTCGTCCCGGGCCTCGTCGGGCACGAAGAACGATCGAGGCACCCGGGCGAACGCGGCCAGCACGCGCGGGTCGCGGATGCCTTGGTCGATCAGGCAGCGGACGAGGAGACTATCCCTGCCCGCGGTCCCGTTGCCTTGGGTCCATACGGTCATGGGGGAGGTCAGGTCTCGTCCGGATAATGGGAGAGACCGATGCGGTTCCCTTCGGGGTCGCGGAGGTAGAGCGTCCAGCGCGTGCGGTGGACGATCTCGATGCCCAGATCGCCGAGCCGGCGTTCCCAAAGGCCGCGGTCGTGCGCGGGGATGCGGAGCGCGAGCAGGTGCAGCCCGCCGTGCGGATCGCGGAACGGCGTGGGAAGCCGATCCACGTCGCACGCCTCGAGCGCGATGAATTCCTCACCCTCGCCCACAGAGAGCCACACCGACCGCTCGCCGGGCCGGCCGTCCTCGTGGGGCCAGCGGCGCACCACCTTGAGCCCCAGCACGTCGCCGTAGAAGCGCACCGCCCCCGCCAGGTCCTTCACCTGGATGGCGAGGTGGTGGTGCCCGCGCACCGACGGCATCCGGCGAGTCTACGAGGGTTGACGCGCTTTTTACAGCGCGCAACGTCGGGGGAATGCAGTATAAGCGCGCACCCCTCCTCCCATGATTGCTCGAGAGCAGATCCGCAACATCGCGATCATCGCGCACGTCGACCACGGCAAGACGACGCTGGTCGATTACATGCTGCGCCAGACCGGCATCTTCCGCGCGAACGAGGCCATGGTGGACCGCGCCATGGACACCAACGAGCTGGAGCGGGAGAAGGGCATCACCATCATGGCCAAGAACACCGCGGTCACCTACCGCGGGGTGAAGGTCAACATCGTCGACACTCCGGGGCACGCCGATTTCGGCGGTGAAGTGGAGCGCGGGCTCCGCCTGGTGGACGGAGTGCTGCTCCTGGTCGATGCGGCCGAGGGGCCGCTGCCGCAGACGCGCTTCGTGCTGGGAAAGGCGCTGGCGCTGGGGCTTCCCGCGGTGGTGGTGGTCAACAAGATCGATCGCCAGGACGCCCGGCCGGCCGAGGTGCTCGACGCCATCTACTCGCTGTTCATCGACCTGGGCGCGAGCGAGCACCAGATCGAGTTCCCGGTGATCTACGCGGTGGCGCGCGCGGGGCGGGCTTCGCTGCGCCTGTCCGACTTCGACGACCTGCCGGTCGGTCAGGCTGCCGCTCCGGGTGCTGCACCGCATGCGGGCGAGACCCCGGGAGCGCGGGCGCGCACGCTGGAACCGCTGCTCGATGCCATCCTGGAAGCGATCCCTCCGCCGAAGAAGGCGGACACCACCCACGACAAGCTTCAGATGCTGGTGGCCAACCTGGACTACGACGATTACGTCGGCCGGCTTGCCATCGGGCGCCTTTCGAGCGGCTCGGTGGAGGCCGGGCAGTCGGTCGCGGTCTGCCGGGCGGATGGCAGCACGCCGCGTGGCAAGGTGACCAAGATCTTCGCCTTCGAGGGACTCAAGCGGGTCGAGATCGCCGAGGCCGGACCCGGCGAGATCATCTCCCTGGCGGGCATCGAGGAGATCGCCATCGGCGACACCATCGCCGACCCCGAGCACCCCATCCCGCTCGAGCGCATCCACGTCGACGAGCCCACCATGTCGATGATCTTCAAGGTCAACGACGGGCCCTTCGCCGGGCGCGAAGGCAAGTACGTCACCTCGCGCAACCTGCGCGAGCGGCTGCAGAGGGAGTCGTATCGCAACGTCGCCATCCGCGTGCTGGACACCGACTCGGCGGACGCCTTCAAGGTGGTGGGCCGGGGCGAGCTGCAGCTCGCGGTGATCATCGAGACCATGCGCCGGGAGGGCTACGAGCTGACCGCCTCGAACCCCGAGCCGGTGACGAAGGAGATCGACGGGGTCCTGCACGAGCCGATGGAGCTGATGTTCTGCGACGTCCCGCAGGCGTCGGTGGGCGTGGTGACCGAGCGGATGGGCCCGCGCAAGGGTCGCATGGTGGAGATGCAGCAGCTCGGCTCGGACCGCGTGCGACTGAACTTCCGCGTCCCTGCCCGCGGGCTGGTCGGCTTCCGCAACGAGTTCCTCACCATCACGCGCGGCGAAGGCATCATGTCCTCGCAGTTCGACGGCTACGAGCCGTGGCAGGGCAAGATTCCCAAGCGCGTGAGCGGGGCCATCGTCTCCGACCGCGAGGGCGAGACGGTCGCCTATTCGCTGTTCGACCTGCAGGAGCGCGGTTCGCTCTTCTACGGACCCGGCGATCCCGTCTACGAAGGCATGATCGTCGGCGAGCACTCGCACCCGGGCGATCTGGACGTGAACGTCACGCGCGGGCGCAAGCTCACCAACGTTCGCGCGGCGACCCGGGACGACAACATCATCCTCACTCCTCCCCGCCAGATGAGCCTGGAGAAGGCCCTGGAGTGGATCGCCGAGGACGAGCTGGTCGAGGTGACCCCGAAGAACGTCCGCCTGCGCAAGAAGGTCCTGAGCGCCGGCGAACGCTACCGCCTGGAACGCGAACGAAAGCGCGCCGACGGCCTGATCTAGCCGGGCTCACCGGGCGGGGACCAACGCCGGCGGCGCGAGCGCGGCGGCCGGGGGTGCAACGCCCAGGAGCAGCGCCGCCGACGGCGCAACCTGCACCGCAGTCAGATCTTCGCCGCGCTTCAGCCGGAAACCCGGCGCCTGCGCGAGGAGCGGGACCAGCGCGTCGTCGGTCCACGGGCTGCCGTGGATGACCCAGGCATCGTCCGGACCGGATCCGCCCAGGCTCGCGAGCGGCGCGGGGATGAACATGACGTCGCCGCTGCGGCCCGGGAACCAAGCGTGCCGCACCAGTGGACCCGCGTCGGCGATGCCCGCCTGCGTCACCGCCTTCCAGACGCCCGGAACGGCGCGCAGGGCCTCGGCCGCGACCTCCGCCGCCCGCCCCGGGTCCACCCCAGGGAACCTGCGCAGCGCGAGGATGCCGTCGTCCATCATCGCCACCCAGCCGGCATGCGGGCCGAACGCCTGGTCCAGCGCCTTCTGCACCGGCTCCGACAGCGCCGCGCCGGCGACGTGCAGCGCGCGCACCCCGGCCCGGGCCGCGGTCGGTGGCGTCGGGGTCCCTCCGTGGTCCGCGGTGAGGAGCACCGACAGGCCGTCCCCGAACCGGCCGCGCAGCTCGCCCAGGAACGCGCCCAGCTCGTCGTGCATGCGCAGGAGCAGGTCCACTCGCTCCCGGGAGGCGGTGCCCGTCGAGTGCCCGACGTAGTCGAGGCCGGCCAGCGCGAGCACCAGCAGGTCGGAGCGCCCGCGTGTGCCCAGCTCCAACGCCTCGATGCCGGCACGCGCCGCGCGGAGCACGATGGTGGTCGACGGGGGCGCGGCCCGCAGCGCGCGGAAGAGCCGCGGGGAGGCGTCGCCCTGGCCGATGCGATGCGGGAAGGACGGACCGATCCCTGAGACGTCGCGAATCTCGGTGCGGTCCTCGGCGACGCGCGCATACACCGCTTCCGGCCGCGAAAGCGTCCAGGTCCAATCCTTCCACTCGCTGACCGGGTGGGCTTTCTGGAGCGCGGCGAGCCACTCCGGCGGGCCGGGCGCGATGCAGGTGGTGGAGGTCAGCTCGCCGGTCTCCCCGTCGTAGAAGAGCGCCAGGTCCGCGGACCGCCCGGCGAGAAGCAGCGCGCCGCGATCCTTGATGCCCACGCCCAGGACGCGCGAGCGGCCCTGCGTGGCGAGCTTGAGCGCGTCGGCGAAGGTCGGGGCGCGCAGCGCGGCGGAGCTGACGCCGCGCTTGCCGCCCCAGGCGGGGCACGCCGGATCCTCGACCGCTTCGCGCGAGCGATCCCCGTCCATGAACCGATTGCCGACGACGCCGTGCACCTCGGGCCAGGCGCCGGTCGCCAGGGTCGCGTGTCCAGGAGCGGTGTGGGTAAGCGCCGTGTCGTAGCGCAGGGGCACCGGCTCCCCGAGGCCGGCGAAGCCGCGCGCACCGAGCTCGTCGCGGAGCGACAGCAGATCGTCGTAGCGGAGCTGGTCGACGACCACGAACACCAGCAGCTTGCCTTTTCGCTGCTGCTGCGCGGTGGCCGACGAGGCGGCGAGCAGCGCCGCCGCCAGAAGCCAGCGGTAGACGCGGCGACCCTGGATCTGCATCATGCCCCCTTCTACCCGGAGGCCGCAGTGTACGCACCGGATCTGCTCAAGGGTCGCAACATCGTCGTGACGGGCGGAGGCTCGGGGCTCGGCGCCGAGATGGCGCGGCGGTTCGCCGAGCTGGGAGCGCGCTCCATCGTCCTCGGACGAAGGCAGGAGAAGCTCGACGAAGTGGTCGGCCAGATCGGGTCGCGCGGCGGAGAGGCGATCGCGATCGCCTGCGACGTGCGCGACCCCGCCGCGGTGGAGCGGGCGGCCGCGCAGGTGCCGCAGGTGGACGGCCTGGTGAACAACGCCGCAGGGAACTTCCTCGCCGCCGCGGAGGACCTGTCCCCGAACGGGTTCAAGACGGTGGTGGACATCGTCTTGAACGGCACGTTCCACTGCACCAGCGCGTTCGGGAAGAGGATGATCGCCGGCGGCAAGGGCGCCATCGTGAACATCGTCACCACCTATGCGTGGACCGGATCGGCGTTCGTCCTCCCTTCGGCGTGCGCCAAGGCGGGAGTCCTCGCCTTGACCCGCTCGCTGGCGGTCGAGTGGGCGGCGTACGGTATCCGGGTGAACGCCATCGCGCCGGGACCGGTACCCACCGAAGGCGCGTTCAGCCGGCTGATGCCCGACCCGCAGATGACCGAGATGGCGAAGAACCGCGTGCCGCTCAAGCGCTTCGGGACGCCGCGGGAGATCGCCGACGCCGCCGTGTTCCTCATCTCCGACGGAGCGGCGTACGTGACCGGTGACTGCCTGACCGTGGACGGCGGCGAGTGGCTCAAGAACGGCGGCGAGTTCAGCTACGCGACCGACTATGACCGCGAGAACGTGAAGCAGATGTTCCGCGCCATGCGCGGCAAGGAGCGGTAGCCGTCGCCGATAGGGCGGCGCTCTGCTTTTCACGGCGCGGCCGTAATGGCATGCGCTGTGGTCCGCCTGGCGCGAATCGTCCAACAGCGGACGCGCTCACCCCTTCGGGCGACTGCTGCGGCAGCGCCGTTCCCAAGCGCAAGCACGGCGGTTCACACCCGGTCACCGCCTGCGCCCGCGAAATCCACCGGCGGAGTGGCAAGGCGCTTGCTTTCAGGCGGGCGGGGGGACACATGCGCTTTCTTTCTGCGTTGCCGCTCGCGGGGCTGGTCGGAGTTGCGCTCCTCGTGGGCTGCTCGAACGGGAGCTCCAGCCGGGACGATCATTCGATCACCCATCCGGACCCGGATCCTCCGGTGTCCACCGACCCACCCCCGGTCACGCCGCCGGTGATCAATCCGCCGCCGGTGACCAAACCGCCACCGCCACCGCCGCCGCCGCCGCCGTGGAACGCCGGCACGCCCGAGCCGGGAATGGTCATCCACAGTGGAGTCGGCATGGTCCTCGGCGTGAGCGTCGACGAAGGCGCGAACGTTTGGGCCATCGACGGCCAGCGCATCTGGCTGCTCGCGCCCGGCAAGGCCTGGCGGACGTTCGAGGCGAGCTTGGGCGAACCCGCCGTCGGACAGCTGGCGCGAGGCTTCACGGCCCAGACCGTCTGCGGCGGTGAGGCCGGCAAGGCGTACGTCGGCTACCTCGCCGGCGAGATCCCCGACCCGACGCATTCCACTCCGGCGCAGAGGTCGGAGGGCGACCTGGACCGGGTGGGACTGGACGCGGCTGGGAACCTGGTCCGGGAGCACCACTACGAGATCCACAACAACAACGGCGTCGAGCACCCGACGTTCGACGAGACCCGGTCGATCCTCTCGTGCATCCGGGTCAACGAGGGACCGCGCAAGGGCGACCTCTACACCGGTTCGAACCACGGGCTCACTCTCATCCGGGGCGATCTCTATGGCGACCACCGGCACCCGACCTTCGACTATCCGCAATGCCCGGCGCCAGCGACTCCGGGCGCGCCACCGGCGGCGTTCGATCCGTCGAATCCGTGCGACGACTTCCCCGAAGCGATCGGCTACGTGTGGAACGTCAACCTGAGCAACCGCGGCTACCCGATGATGGCCGCCGAGTGGATGTTCGCCGAGGCCACTCCATCCGACGACATGATCGTCTGGACGCTGAAGAGCTTCCCCTGGTCGATGGTCGGTCCTCCGCTCTACCCGGTCGCGGCTCCCGGGACGCCGGCGCCCGTTCCGTCCACCGACAGCAAGTCGTGGCTGCAGCGCTGGCCAGTGCGCTTCGAGCCCGAATTCCGCGCCACCAACCGCGCCATCGCCCAGACTCCGGACGGCCGCTACTGGGGGGGCTCGGTGAAGTACGGCCTGGTCTGGTTTGAGGGGGCTGGGAAGGCGTTGAAGCGGTTCGTGGAAGTGCAAGGCGAGCCCGGCACCATCAGCGCGCTCATCGCCAATCCGGACGGATCGCTCTGGGTCGGCACGAGCGACAACGGACTCTGGAAGTACGTGCCGCCCGTGCGGGCGCCACTTCCTTCCGATCCGACCGCGACCCCCGCTCCCGAGACCGGCACCTGGACCAGGGTGAGCGGCATCCCGGGCGCGAACGTCACCCGCATCCATCTCGAGACGCGCTCGGGCAAGCGACAGCTCTTCGTCGGCACCAACGCGGGCCTGGTGGTGTACACGCCGGAGTAGGCGCCGCCGTGCCGCGGCTCAAGGCCCCGGCGCGGCGAGCAGCTCGCGGACGGCGCGGAAGCGCTCGTTGGGCACGGTGATCGACAGCACGTACTGCTCGATCAGCCACCTGCCGTCTCTAAGCGAGAGCACCCCGCTGCCGCGAGCCGGGCCCAGGTTCTGCGTCTCCAGGTCCTCGTCGAACCACGCCAGATCGCCGCGCACGGAGACGTTCCGGCGCGCGGCCCGGAAGCTCCATGCCTTCCCGCGCGCGAAGTGCGGGTGGGCGTAGGCGCGGAAGGCGGCGACGTCCCAGCGCTCCGTGGCATCGGTGCCGAGGAACACGCCGCCAGGAGCGAAGTGACCGAAGTAGCGGTCCTCGTCAGCCCGAGCCGCCGCGTCGTGGAAATCGTCCAGCGCGCTCGCCACGCCCTGCTCGGCGGCGCGGCTACGGGCGGCGTGAGCGCAGGCGGCGAGAGCGGAAGCGGCGAGCAACAGGAACGCGCAGGAGCGCATGGACCGCGCAGGGTAGCACCGCCCCGCGGCCGGCGGGTCCCTCTGACGCGGCACGGGCTCGTTCACGGCCACCTCGCCGTGCCGGTCCGCGCTCACGTCAACGCGGACCTGGCTAGAACACGTATCGGACGCGTGGCACCAACGCGACTGACGCGATGCCGGTCCTTCCCCTGCCGTCGGGGACCGCAGGCAGGGAGTACCGGACCACGGCATCCAGCCCGACAGCGAAATGGTCCAGGCGCGTGCCGTACTCGAGACCAACTCCGGCGCCCGCGTGTGGAGCCGTCACCTGGTCGGCGACGGTGGAGCCGTCCTTCAGCGTGAACGGCCCCGGTGAAAAGAACGAGATGCCGCCCATCAGCTTGCCGGAGAGCAGCAGCCTCGAAGCGAGCCGGTAGCCGTACGACCCGCCCACCTCGAGGAAGGTCGCGCCGAAGGAGTCCGAACCGGCGCAGTTTCCCCCGGCTCCCTGCTGGAAGCAGGAGTTGCTCGACGCTCCGGTGCCCACCGAGGCGAAGATCGTCGAGGACGCGCCGAGGTCCCGGCCGACGGTCAGCCCCAGCCAGGGCTGCACGTTCGAGACCCTCCGGCTCCCGCCGACCGTCGCGAACGCGCCCACGCTCGCCTCCGCGAACGTGCCGCGGCGGGGTGGCTCCTCCACCCCGTTCGACGGCACCGCGGGACGGG
>WNFL01034544.1_pt1 | contig 14801 bp, 15 predicted proteins | sample 5400361 | NCBI WGS metagenome assembly WNFL01 (sample SAMN13153351, study PRJNA577476) | soil metagenome | isolation source: 40 cm soil on Douglas fir-dominated hillslope | place: USA:California | collected 2013-09-17
GAGTGGTCGTGCCACTTCGAGCCGCGGCCGGCCCAGAGCCCGGTCACGGTCGGCGCCTGAGGGTGGCGCCCGCATGAGCCTGGCCACGACCGCCCCGCCGCGGGTCCTGGCCTCCATCCTCGAGGCGATCGGGAGGACGCCCCTCGTCCGGCTGCGCTTGCCCGGATTGCCGGACGGCGTGGCGCTCTACGGCAAGTGCGAGTGGTTCAACCCGGGCGGCTCCATCAAGGACCGCACCGCCCTTTCCCTCGTCACCGAGGGCGAGAAGAGCGGCGCGCTGCGGCCGGGCAAGACGGTCATCGACTCGTCCTCCGGGAACACCGCGGTGGGCTTGGCCCTCGTCGGGCGGGCCAAGGGCTACCCGGTCGAGCTGGTCATGCCGGACAGCGTGACCGAGGAGCGCAAGAGGCTCTGCGCCTCCTATGGCGCCCGCATCTTCCATACGGATGCGTTCTCCGGCTCCGACGGCGCCCTCCTGCGAGTCCGGGAGATGGTGGCCGCCGATCCGGAGCGCTATTTCTACGCCGACCAGTACCGGAACCCCGCGAACCCGCTCGCCCACTACCGGACCACCGGCCCCGAGATCTGGGAGCAGACCGAGGGGCGCCTGACCCACTTCGTGGCCGGCATGGGCACCACGGGCACCATCGTCGGCACCGGGCGCTTCTTGCACGAGCGCAACCCGCGAGCGCGCGTGGTGGCCGTCGAGCCCGACGAGCCGCTGCACGGTCTCGAGGGTTTGAAGCATCTGTCGAGCGCCGTGGTGCCCGAGGTCTGGGACCCCTCGGTTCCCGACGAGCGGCTTCACGTCTCCACCGAGAGCAGCCTCGCCGTGTGCGCCGAGGTGATGGCCAGGAACGGGATCTTCATCGGCCACTCCGCGGGGGCGGCGGTCTGGGCGGCGCGGGAGGTGGCGCGCTCGCTCCGCAGCGGAGTCGTGGTGGCGCTCCTCCCCGACGGCGGCGAGCGATACCTCTCGACCGGAAGCCGGTGAGGTGAGGTTGCCGCAGGCCGTGGTTGACGCGATGCTGGACCACACGCGCGCGGGCTATCCGTTCGAGGTGTGCGGCGTCTTCCTGGGCCGGCCGGGCCCGCCGGCCCGCGTCGCCGAGGCGGTGCCGGTGGCGAACCGCGAGACCGAGACCCCGCGTGTTCGGTACCAGATCGCCCCGGAAGACCTGCTGCACATCCAGCGCGCGGCCCGCGCCAAGGGGCTCGAGATCCTGGGCTTCTACCATAGCCACCCCGACCACCCGGCGCGCCCCTCGGAGACGGACCGGAGCGTGGCGGCCGAGGGCCTGTCCGACGGCGTCTACCACGTGGTGGTGGGAGTGGAGAAGGGCGTGAGGGCGGCCCCCACGGCTTGGGTCTTCCGCGACGCCACGCAGTCCTTCGAAGAAGAGCCGTTCGACGTGGAGTGACAAAGGAGAAGACATGGCCATCCGTGTGCAAATCCCCGCGCCGCTCCGGCCGCTGACCGGGGGCGCCGACGAGGTGCAGGTGGAGGCGAGCGACATCGCCTCCCTGATCGAGGCCCTGGACGGAAGGCACAAGGGCTTCAAAGACCGGCTCTACGACGCGTCGGGGCAGCTTCGCAGCTACGTACGGCTCTTCGTGAACGAAGAGGACGTGCGCTTTCTGGACAACGAGAAGACCTCCCTCAAGGCCGGCGACACGGTCGCCATCGTGCCGGCCATCGCGGGCGGGCTCGCTGGTTAGGACCGGTGCAGGCCAGACCCAAGACCATCGACCAGTACCTCGCAACCTTGAGCGACGACAAGCGAGCCGCGCTCCAGAGACTGCGGAAGACCATCAAGGCTGCGGCGCCGAAGGCTGAGGAGTGCATCAGCTACCAGCTCCCCGCCTTCCGTCAAGACGGAATGCTCGTGGGCTTCGGCGCGACCGCGAGCCACTGCGCCTTCTACCTCATGAGCGGTTCCACGGTGGAAGCCCACAAGAAAGAGCTCGAGAAGTACCACACCAGCAAGGGGACCATCCGCTTCCCGGCCGACAAGCCCCTGCCGGTCGCCCTCGTGCGGAAGTTGGTCAAGGCGCGGATCGAAGAGAACGAGCGACGGAGAGATTCCAGATAGCGAGGGGAGTCGTCGCATGAACCCCTGGTTCGGAAAGGCGATCATCATCGCCAGCAGCATCGTCATGGTGATCATCCGGGCTCCGCATGGGCAGCGGAGCCGCGGAGTGAAGGTGGCAAGGAGCCGCAGGGGAGCCCTGGAGATCGTCCTCCTGACGATCGCCTGGCTTGCCTTCTTCGCTCCCCTCGTCTGGGCAGCGGCTCCTGTCTTCGCGTTCGCGGATTATCCGCTTCACCCCGTGCCGTTCCTTGCGGGCGTTGCTTGCCTGGCCGTGGGATTGTGGCTCTTCGCGAGATCGCACACGGATCTCGGCACCAACTGGTCCATCACGCTGGAGATCCGGGAAAAGCACGAGCTCGTCACAAAGGGTATCTACCGCAAGCTGCGCCACCCCATGTACGCGGCTCTCCTCCTCTATTCGCTAGGCCAGATCCTCGTGGTCCCCAACTGGATTGCGGGACCGTCCTATGGCGTCGCCATGGCGCTCCTCTTCGCCTTCCGCCTCGGCCCCGAGGAGCGCATGATGCTGGAAGAGTTCGGGAAGGACTACGAGGAGTACCGAGGACGCAGCAAGCGCCTCGTTCCGGGCGTCTGGTAAGAGGGGTTCTTGACTGGCGTCTATACGCGCGTATAGACTAAGGTCGTGAAGAGTGCTCGCGCCAAGCTGTTTCAGAACGGTGGCAGCCAGGCCGTTCGATTGCCCAAGGCATGCCGTTTTCCAAGGGGGCAGCGAGAGGTTGTCGTTCGGCTTGAGGGGCGCAAGGTCATCCTCGAGCCCCTCGAGGACTGGTCTGACGCCTTTCGCTCGTGCCTTGGCGCGTGGCCCTCGGTCCTCCCGCGACCCAAGGGGGGAGCCCTGCGGGACCCTTTCGCCTAATGCTTCAGTACATGCTGGACACCGATAGCGTGAGCTTTGCCCTCCGAGGTCATGGCAACGTCGGAGCTCGCCTACTCGAGCACAAGCCGTCGGAGATCTGCATCAGCGCCATCACGCTGGCGGAGCTTCGCTACGGTGCCGACCTGCGGCGCTCCAAGAAGCTCCATGGCCTGATCCACACCTTCACCCGCGATGTCGCGGTGGCGGCGTTCGACGGAGCGGCTGCCGACCACTACGGCGTCCTTGCCTCGTCCTTGGCTCACAAAGGAACTCCAATCGGACCGTACGACACCCTCATTGCGGCACACGCGCTCGCCCTGGGTTTGACTCTTGTCACAAACAACGCCAGGCACTTCGACAAGGTCTCCGGTCTGAAGACCCAGAATTGGGCGCAATAGTTCGGTGAAAGTGGCCGGGTGAGAGCGGTGCCGGGGACCGGCCCCACCCGATGGGTCGCTCCCCCGGACCCTATTTCCGCCGCTTGTAGGAGATGCGCATGGTCGGGACGTCCTTCCCGTCCGGCCCCGGCATGAACATGGTGAAGACGCGCGTGTCCGCGTCCTTCCATTCGGTGGTCTGGGTCATTTTCATCACCTTGCCGCTCATGTCCGGACCTTCCATCCAGCCCTTCATCGTCTTGGTCTTTGCATCGTAGTTGTACTCCCCCAGGGTGATGCCCGGGGACATCGAGTCCACCCACGAGGTCACGTACTTCTTCTTGCTCGGGTCGAAGCCGTTCTGGCCGTGGCCCTGGAAGGGCGCGTTCATGATCGTGGACTTGAAGTCGGTCATCGTCCAGAGACCGCCGGTCATCAACGACACCGTCTCCGTGCCCTTCGTTACGACCGGGGGCTTGCCCGGCTCCAACATCTCGACGACGGCGTCCCAGGTCCCCACGTCCTGCTTGAGCACTTCGTGCTCGGGACCCGGCTTGGGCAGCGGCGGCATCTCCTGGGCCAGCGCCGCGCCGGCCACGAGCAGGCCAAGCCCGAGGCAGCCACCCGCGAGCGCACGACTGACGTTGTTCAACATCTTGGACCTCCTTCTGTGTCGATGCTTCGAGCATACCACCGGGGCTCGCGCGCCTACCGTCGTCCCGCGCTCCTGCCCCTCGATTTCCTCGGTGCCCTGCCGGACCGGACGAGGACCAGCGCGAGGGCGAGGACGAGCACCGCGATCTCCCACGGCTCGAGCCATAGCCCGCGGGCCTGCCCGCGACTCCACGCGACGGCGCCGACGCCCAACAGGGCGAGGACCGGCAGGAGCGACAGCGCCGTGCTCAGCCCACGCGGAAGCAAGGGCAACAGGTTCGGCAGCAGCAAGACCCAGAGCGCAGGCACCGGGTGCCGCCAGAGCAGCAAGCAGAAGAGGGCGGCGTGCAACAGGCGGGCGAAGAGGAAAGGGCCGCCTGCGGAGAGCGCCGCGGGCAGGCCGGGCAGGAGCGAGCCCAACCCGATCGCGAGCAGCACCGACAGGCCGACGACGCGGCCGAACGCGGCGAACCAATGCGGCTCCGCGGCGGAACCGCGAGGGACGCGGTCGAGGGCCCGCAGCACGCCCAGCACGCCGGCCCCCATGCGCGCGAGGGAGGGCGCCTCGAGCTTGTCCGCGGTGTCGCCGGGTTGGTGGTACCACGGGTAATAGGCGGGGAACGACGAGTCCGAGACGAACAGGGCGGGCAGACCCGCCTGGAGGAACGACAGGTCGTCGCCGTAGAGCGAGACGCGGAAGGTCCGCACCACAGGTTGATAGAGCCAGGGAATGAGCGGATCGCCGAGGCCGATGGGCGCTCCGGCGGCGGCCGCCCCTTCCTGGCTCGCCCGAAGCAGCCAGGCCGGGGTGACAACGCTGGCCCCCGGCTGCCGCGGGTCGGCGTAGGGGATCGGGTGGAAGACGGGAGTGCCGCCCTTCCACCCGCACATCTCGATGACAAATGCCGCGACCACGTTGCGCGCGTCGGGGCCCAGGTCCTTGATGTAGGCGCGGGATCCGGCGGTGGTGGCTTTTCCCGTGGACCAGGCCTCTTCCCCGTCGAAGGAAGCAAACACGAACGTCCGCGTCCGTGACGGCTCCCGGGCCCACGCCCGCGCCATCTCGATCAGGATGCCCACGCCTCCCCCGTCGTCGTAGGCCCCGGGCGCGTCGGGCGCGGTGTCGTGGTGCGCCCCCACCACCACGAGCTCGGGGCCGGGGGCACGAAGGACGCCGATGACGTTCGTCCCGCGGATCCCCTGGCTCTCGAACCCCTGGAGGCGCACCTCGGTCAGGCCCGCGTCGCGGAGCTGGGAGGCTATGTACTCGGCCGCGGCCTGATTGCGAGGCGAGCCCCAGGGATGTGGGCCGAGGGCGGCGAGGGCGGAGGCGTGGCGCAAGGCAGCCTCGCCGTCGATGGAGGCGGCGAGGAGCACGGCGAGGAGAGGGCTCATCTGAGGCTGCGATTATAGGATCGGAAGCGCGCCGGGTGGCGTTAGTGCCCGCTGACCGTGTGCTAGACTTCGGCCTTGGCTCCCGGGGAGGTGAATCGTTGCGTTCCGCTGCCTTTCTGGCGACGGTAACCCTGGCCTTGCCTGCCACCCTCCCGGCGGCAACCGTGAAGGGCCGTGTCGAGCTGATCGAGAAGGGCGGCCGCAGGGCCACCGACCTGTCGGACGTGGTCGTCTACGTGGACGGGGCCAAGGCGAGGCTGCGCCCGGCCCGGGCCACCATGACGATGAAGGGCAAGGGCTTCATCCCTCGGGTGGTCGTCATTCCGGTGGGCGGCACCGTGGACTTCCCGAACGAGGACCCGATCTTCCACAACGTCTTTTCCGTCTCGGGCGAGAACCGATTCGACCTCGACCTCTACAAGCGTCCCAAGAGCAGCTCCTGGACGTTCCAGCGGGCCGGGGTGGTCCGCGTCTACTGCAACATCCACCCGCAGATGAGCGGGGTGGTGGTGGTGCGGGACAACCCCTACTTCGCGAAGGCGGGCCAGGACGGCACGTTCGCGATCCCCGACGTGCCCGCCGGCAAGTACACGGTCAAGGCCTGGAACGAGCGCACCGACGAGCCCGCGCGCGAGATCACGGTTCCTGCCCAGGGCGACGTCGAGGTGTCGCTCACCCTGGACGCCTCCTCGTTCAAGCGCGTCTCCCACAAGAACAAGTTCGGCAAGGACTACGCCGGGGACGAGAAATACTAGGAGCGGGCACACCGATGGGACTGACCCAGAAAATCCTGCTCTTCGCGAGCGCCCTCGTGGTGGCGTTGGTGGCGACGACCCTCGCCTTCACCACCTTCCAGGCGAATGAGCTCGCCCGCTTCACGATCGACCAGGGGCTCAAGGAGACGCGCGAGGCCTGGGACACCTTCCAAGCCGACCGCTACAAGCAGCTCAAGCTCGGCATCCGCGTCCTGGGCAACGACCCCGCATTCAAGGCCGCGGTGGCGAACCGGGAGGACCAGGCGGTGCGTGAGGCCACGGTCCTGGACATGCTCCGGGAGCGCGGCGGCCAGGATCTCAAGGCGGACTTCTTCATCGCCACCGATCCCGACGGCGTGGTCATCGCCCGCAGCGATCGCCCCGGGGGAGCCGGCGAGGACCTCTCCCAGCAGCCGATCGTGCTGAAGGCTCTCGAGGGAGAGGAGTCTTCGACGATCTGGCCACAGGGGAGCACGCTGGCCAACGCGGTCTCGGTCCCCATGCAGACGGGGCGGAACCTGGTGGGAGTGCTGGTGGCCGGCTACGTGATCAACGAGACCCTGGCCGAGCAGATCCACAAGCTCACCCACAGCGAGATCGCCTACCTCGTGCAGGATCCGGGCAAGCCGCCCCAGCTCTCGGTCTCGTCGCTCCGGACCAAGGAGCCGGCGCTCAAAGCCGCCCTTGCCCGTCCCGACTTTCCGGCCGGCAAGGCCGAGATGGAGCCGTTCGAGCTGGACCTGGCCGGCGAGCGCTACATCGGCGTGCGGATTCCGCTGCTGGCGGCGAGCGGCGAGGCGGTGGGGAGCGCCCTCGCCCTGCGCAGCCTGGCCGAGGAGACCGCGTCTTTCGTTCAGTTCCGCAAGAGCCTGATCCTGGTCTCCCTGGTGGTGATGGCGCTGGGCCTCGGCGCCGCATACCTCGCGGCCAGGCGGATCACCGGCCCCGTGCGCACGCTGGTCGACCTCGTGGAACGGGCCCGCGACGGCTCCTTCACGGGCGCGGTGGCGGTGAACACGCGCGACGAGATCGGCGTCCTCGCGCGCACCTTCAACAACCTGATGAACGACCTCCGCCAGAAGGAGCAGATGATCGACTTCCTGCGCGAAGGAATGACCGTCTTGAAGAAGGGAGCGGGCGCGGGCGCCACCCTCTCCGGCTCCGCGACCACCGTGGGGGCCACCGCCGCGCTGCCCGCGGTGAGCGGAGGCCGGGCCGGGAAGATCGAGCCGGGCCAGCTCTTCGCCGGCCGCTACGAGATCGTGGATATCGTCGGCAAGGGCGGCATGGGCGTCGTCTACCGCGCCCGCGACCGGCAGCTCGACGAGGTGGTGGCGCTGAAGGTGCTGCGCAGCGAGGCCCTGCACGACGACCCCACCCTCCTCGACCGCTTCAAGCAGGAGATCAAGCTCGCCCGCAAGATCACCCACCGGAACGTGCTCCGCACCCACGACTTCGGCGAGGCGGACGGGGTCTCCTACATCTCGATGGAATACCTCGAGGGAGTGACGGTGAAGGACCTCATCAAGGGCAAGGGCGCTCTCCCGCTCGGGGTGGGCCTCTCCATCGCGAAGCAGATGTGCTACGGCCTCGACGCGGCGCACCTCACCGGCGTCGTGCATCGCGACATCAAGCCCCAGAACATGCTCATCATCCCGGAGTCGGGCGAGCTGAAGATCATGGACTTCGGCATCGCGCGGGTCTCCGAGATGAAGGGCGGCGAGGCCTCGGGCCTCACCACGGCGGGCACCGTGATGGGGACGCCCGACTACATGCCCCCGGAACAGGCCCAGGGCCAACCTGCCGACTTCCGGTCCGATATCTACTCGCTCGGTGTGGTGCTGTTCGAGACCTTTACCGGCAAGCTGCCCTTCAACGGCGACACGGTCGTGGCGATCGTGATGGGCCACATCCAGCAGCCGGTCCCGAAGCCGCGCAGCGTAAACCCCCGGGTGCCGGTCGACCTCGAGGCGATCATCCTGCGCTGCCTCGAAAAGGATCCGGCGCGCCGCTTCGCGCAGGTGAGGGACATCCAGGAGGCGCTGACCACGATCTCCGCCGAGGTCGAGGCGGCCTGAGGACGAGGGTGACGGGGCTCGCGCTCACGGCCTTCCTGGCGGCGGCGGCCCCCGCTTCCCCCGAGCCTCCCGCCTCGCCCGCGGCGCCCGTCGACCTCGGGCGCTTCCGTCTCGTCGACCTGAGCCACGGGTTCGACGCGGCCACCCTCTACTGGCCGACCGCAACCTCCGGCTTCGAGCTGAAGCAGGTCCACAAGGGGCCGACCCCCGGCGGCTACTTCTACTCGGCGTACTCGTTCTGCGCGCCCGAGCACGGCGGCACCCACCTCGACGCCCCTGCGCATTTCGCACCCAACGGGCGGAGCGCGGAGGCGGTGCCCCTCGAGCAGCTCATCGCTCCCGCCGTGGTGATCGACGTCGTCGCCAAGGCGGCGGCCGACCCCGACTACCGGCTGACCGCAGCCGACGTGCGGGCCTGGGAAGCCCGGAACGGTCCGGTGCGCGCGGGGACGATCCTCCTCCTGCGCACCGGTTGGAGCGCGCGCTGGCCCGACCGGAAGCGCTACCTGGGGGACGACACGCCGGGCGATGCCTCGAAGCTGCATTTCCCGTCGTACGGGCGCGAGGCGGCCGAGCTGCTCGTGGCGCGGAAGGTCGCCGCCCTCGGGATAGACACCGCGAGCATCGACTACGGGCCGTCGGCGGACTTCGCCGTCCACCAGGTCGCGGCCGCGGCCAACGTCCTGGGCCTCGAGAACCTGACCCGCCTGGAGGAGCTGCCCGAGACGGGCGCCTGGCTCATCGCGCTGCCGATGAAGATCGCTGGGGGCTCGGGCGGGCCCCTGCGCGCCGTGGCCCTCGTCCCCCGCCGTCGATGAGACAACGCGTCCTGGCTCCAGCCGTCCTCGCCATCCTGGCCATCCTGGCCCTCGTCTCCACGCGCGTCGAAGCCCAGACCGTGCAGGTCTCCCCTTTCGGCAGCTTCGAGTTCGGCGGCTCTCTCTCCTCGCCCGTCTTCGAGAGTGTCTTCTCCCTTGGAAGCTCCCTCGGGTACGGCGGCACCGTCGACGTGGCAGTGGCCAAGGGCTGGCGGATCGAGCTCCTCTACTCTAGACAGAAGACCGACCTCTTCGCGGTGGGAGGCGGTTCGGGGCCGCGGTTCGATCTCGCGGTGGAGCGCTACATGGTCGGCATCGAGGAGGAGAAGGGCGAAGAGGGCGGCAAGACGCGGCCCTTCGGCGTGTTCCTACTGGGGGCCACGCGACTCGTTCCCAACCTCGGGCAGTATGGCTCCGACAGCCGTTTCACCCTCGGCATCGCTCTCGGGATCAAACTATTGGTGTCGAAGAGCGTCGGCTTCAGGTTTGAGGGCCGCGGATTCTTCACGCCGGTGGAGACGAGCGCCAGTCTGCTCTGCACCAGCGGCAACTGTCTCTTCGGCGCCGCCGGTTCGGGGCTCTTCCAGGGCGACCTGGGCGCGGGGCTCATCATCGCGTTCTGAATCAACTATGGCAAGCCCGCCACGAATTGCCGTAGTTCTCTGAGAACGTCGTCCTCTCTGGTGAGGAAGACGTAGTGACCCGCCCTTGGCAGGTCGACGAAACGGGCTCCGGGCACTCCGCTCTTGACGTTCTTCACCCACCTATCGACATACGCCGCCGTTGCACGGCTGAACGCTTCGATGGCAGCCCGTTCCTCCTCGTTCTTGGTCTGATATTCCGGACCACCCGTGGGCCGAGGGTACTCGAACAAGGCTAGCAGGGGCACTCGGATGTTGGAGTAGTCTCGCCGCTTCCCTCCTGCGGCGATCGCGCCATGGACGCTCTCGGGAGCCTTGAACCTGCCCATTGTTCCGTCGGGATTGGTGACGCGCGTGTTACGCAACTCGGATTCAGGAAACGCGAACCTCTCGTTCCGCGCTTGCCAGGCTCGGAACGCGCTGAACGAGCGGGCCTCCTGTTCTGAAGGAGGCGAGGAAGGGCCCCGCATCGACACAGGTAACCGACTGAATAGCTCCATGTACGCGGGGTCACCGGAAGGGAAGTCTTTCGGATCGCCAAGCGCATCCAGATACACGAGACCCGCCAGGCGTTTGGAGTGTTGATTCCCCAGCGTCGTCAGCTCACCACCCGCCATGGAGTGACCAGCCAGCACCGGCGCATCGATCTTCAGTGAGTCCAGGACGTGAAGGATGTCATCCGCCCGCTGCTGCTCGTCATAGCCCGACGCCGTTTGACTGGAGGCGCCATAGCCTCGTCGGGTGATGCCATAGACATGGCAGCAGTCGGTGAGTTTGGGAGCGAAGTCGTCGAAGACGTGGGCGGTGTTGCCTGACCCCGCCAGCAGCACAACTGGCCGTCCCGATCCGCCCCAATCGAGTACCTCCAGTTCAACACCCTTTTCGACGGTCACGAGCCGTACTTGATGTTTCGACGGATCCTGCGAGGCGACAGGTTCCTTTTCGTACGACGTCGCTATTGGTAGCGTAAACAGCATTGCGATCGCTATTCGGTTTGATTGACGCAACATGAGAGTACCTGTATGACGGCGCTCGGCCGGTTGACTCGTCGTCAGACGGCGGCGGCGGTCAGCTGGCCGTTGAGGGTGGCAAGTGACTGGCTCATCTCCGCGGGCAGGCGCCTGCCGAAGCGATCGAAGAAGGCTCGGAGCTCCGGGACTTCGGCTGCCCACTCGGCGCGGTCTACTCGCAGGAGCGCCTCGCGTTGGGCTCGCGACAGGTCGAGGCCGTCCCAGTTGAGGGCTGCCTGGGTGGGGACGTAGCCGATCGGGGTTTCCTCGGCCGCGCCCCGGCCCTTCACCCGGTCGATCATCCAGAGCAGGACGCGCAGGTTCTGGCCGAATCCGGGCCAGACGAACCGGCCGTCGGGCCCCGTGCGGAACCAGTTGACGTGGAAGACGGCGGGCGGGCGCTTCAGGCTCCGGCCCGTGCCGAGCCAGTGGCCGAAGTAGTCGCCCATGTTGTAGCCGCAGAAGGGCAGCATGGCCATGGGATCACGGCGCACCACTCCGACCTGTCCCGTGGCCGCCGCGGTCGTCTCCGAGCCCATGGTCGCGCCCACGAAGACGCCGTGGGCCCAGTCGCGGCTCTCGAAGACGAGAGGGGCCACTCGCGCGCGCCGGCCGCCGAAGACGATCGCGGAAAGCGGCACTCCCTGCGGGTCTTCCCAGCGCGGCGACATGCTCGGGCACCTGCGGGCGGAGACGGTGAACCGGGAGTTCGGATGAGCGGCCTTGCCGCTGCGGTCCCAGGTCCTGCCCTGCCAGTCGAGGAGGCCGGCCGGCGGGGCCTTGTCCTTGCCCTCCCACCACGGCACGCCGTCCGGTGTGACCGCCACGTTCGTGAAGATCGTGTCCGCGGCGATGGTGGCCATCGCGTTGGGGTTCGTGTCCGGGCCGGTGCCGGGGGCGACGCCGAAGAAGCCGGCCTCGGGGTTCACCGCCCAGAGCCGCCCGTCGTCGCCGGGCCGAAGCCAGGCGATGTCGTCTCCCACCGTGCGAACCTTGTAGCCTTGGTCCTCGAGGGGCGAGACGAGCATGGCAAGGTTGGTCTTGCCGCAGGCCGAAGGAAAAGCCGCGCCGAGGTAGTGCACCTCGCCGTCCGGCAGGCTCAGCTCCAGGATCAGCATGTGCTCGGCCATCCACCCCTGGTCGCGGGCCATGGTCGAGGCGATGCGCAGGGCGAAGCACTTCTTGCCGAGAAGCGCGTTGCCCCCGTAGCCCGAGCCCACGCTCCAGATGAGCTTCTCCTCCGGAAAGTGGACGATGAAGCGCCGGTCCGGCGAGAGGTCGCCGACGGAGTGCAGGCCGGGGACGAAGTCCTCGCCCGTCCCGAGCTGGTCGAGGGCGGCCCGGCCCATGCGGGTCATGATCCGCATGCTGGCCACGACGTACGGGCTGTCCGTGACCTCGATGCCCACCCTGCTGAAGGGCGATCCGAGCGGCCCCATCACGTAGGGCACCACGTACATGGTGCGGCCCGTCATCACCTTCTCGAAGAGCGGCCCCACGCGTCGCCGCGCCTCGTCGGGAGACATCCAGTTGTTGGTCGGGCCCGCGTCGTCCTTCTCGCGGCTCGCGATGAAGGTCAGGTGCTCGGTGCGGGCGACGTCCGAGGGGTGGCTCCGGTGCAGGAAGGAGCCCGGGGCCTTCTCCTGGTGCAGCCGGAGGAGCGTCCCGTCGGCGAGCATCTCCTCGATCAGGCGCTCGTTCTCGCCCTCGGAGCCATCGCACCAGACGACGCGATCGGGAGACACCGTTCTCTCGACCTGCGCGACCCAACGTTCGGCTGGCGTCATCGAGAGACCTCGCCCGCATCGACGATGCGTCCCGCGACGGGGCAAAGACGGATTCTAGGATCCGCTGCGACGGAGTGTCAAACCTGGCGCCCGACCGATCGGTCGGGCCTTGCGTGGGCGCGGCGGCGCCCCTATCCTTCCAGCGAGCCTTCCCGAAAGCAGGTTTCCCTGGGTTTCCGGCCGCTCGTCCTCGCGCTCCCGCTCCTCGTGCTTGCGCCGGCCACCCGGGCCGCCGAGTTGCGCGAGGCGGCCTCGGTGCGCGCCACCGCGGAGGCGGAGGCCCGGGCCTGGGGCGCCCACATCGACGCGCTCCTCGTCCAGGGCAACCTCGCTCTCGCCCGCGACCAGGACGACCCCGACTTCCCCGCGCGCCACCACCTGCGCTACGAGCAGCGGGTGGGGGGTCATCGCGTCTTCGGGGCCGAAGTGGTCCGGCAGATCGACGCCTTCGGCCGCACCCTCACCGTCTTCGGCGGCCTGCACGAGGGGCTCGCGGACGACGGAATGCCGTCCTTGACCGCCGAGCAGGCAGGGCTAGCGGCCGAGACGGCGATGGGGAGACCGGCCCGCGTGGTGGGCGTGCCCGAGCTGGTCGTGCTGCCCCTCGCGGGACGGACGGTCCTGGCCTGGATGCTCTGGGCCCGCCTCGACCACCGCCTCGAGCGATTCCTCGTCGATGCCCGGACCGGCGAGATCGCCCTGCGCTACGACGACCTGCATACGACGGCCGCGGTGGGCGTCGGCACCGGCGTGTGGGGCGACCGCAAGAAGGTCTCGGCCGACGCGGTGGGCGGCGCCTTCCGGGCCGACGACAAGCTGCGCCCGCCCTCCCTCACCACGTACGACCTCGTGTACGACGGCGGCCTGGGCAATTACGCCTTCTCGACCGGCTTCGTCGACCCCTTCTGGATGGCGCGGAGCGCCGACAACAACTGGAAGGACGGCGCGGTCGTGGACGCCCACGTCTACGCAGGCTACACCTACGACTATTACTTCAAGCGCCACGGCCGCCGCGGTCTCGACGGGCGCGACCAGCCGATGCGCAGCTTCGTCCACTTCCTTCCCCTGGCGAGCAGCTTCGCGAACGCCTTCTGGGACACCTTCCACAACAGCGTCTTCTTCGGCGACGGCGACGGGCAGTTCGCGTCGTTCTCGAGCGCCCTCGACGTGGTGGCCCACGAGATGACCCACGGGGTCACCCAGTACACCTGGAACGGCCTCTACTTCGGCGAGTCGGGGGCCCTCAACGAGGCCTTCTCCGACATCATGGGCACCGCGGCCGAGTTCTTTCACCAGCCGCCGGGGAACGGGCGGCGGCAGGCCGACTACTATCTCGGCGAGGACCTCGCCTACGTCTTCAATCCTCCGGTCACGGCGGTGCGCTCGATGGAGAACCCGGCGCTCTTCTGCTTCTCGTCCACCATCGGCTGCGACGCCGACCACCGGACGCGCCTGTACCGCGGCCCGGAGGACAACGGCGGCGTCCACCATAACAACGGGGTGGCGAACCAGGCCTTCTACCTCCTGGTCGAGGGCGGGGTGAATCGCACGTCGGGCCTGCGCGTGCAGGGCTTGGGTGGGGCGAACCGCGAAAAGGCCGAGAAGATCTTCTACCGCGGCTTCACCGCCTACATGACCCCCGCCGCCGGCTTCTCCGACGCCCGGGCCGCCACCATTCAGGCCGCCCGGGAGCTCTACGGTCCGTCGAGCGTCGAGGCCGCCACCGTGGCCGCCGCCTGGACCGCGGTGGGTGTCGAGTAGGCCGCCTTCGCCGCCGTCCACGTGACTAGAGGCCGAGCGCTGCTGTCCTCGGATCGGCGGCGACTTTCTTGTGCCTTTTCCCAACTTTCTCCTTGACAACTTTCGGAAGGCCCTTTGAATCGCGCGATCGGCAAGCGCAGGAATGCGTGCCTGAGCGGCGCAGACGGGCGGAGAGCGTCGCAAACACGGTGTGACCCTTCGAAGCGGAATCAGCCTCAGTTATTCATCCACGCGCCCTCCCAGGACGTCGAAAAAGCAGGGCCTATATTCCGGTCATGGAAGACAAACGGCCGCTCCAGTCGATCCCTGACGACGAGTTGCTCCATCGCCTAGACGAGCTTATGCGCCAGTCCCGGCGCGCCGAAGCCGACATCGTCGCCCACATCGCCGAGGTGGAGGAGCGAAGGCTCTTTGCCCGCCAGGCCTTTCCGTCGATGTTCGCCTACTGCATGGACGTGCTGCGCCTCTCCGAGGCGGAGGCCTATCTCCGCATTTCGGCGGCCCGGGCGTCGCGGAAGCATCCGATGCTCCTGTCCATGTTGGGGATGGCCGTCT
>WNFL01086316.1_pt13 | contig 14794 bp, 12 predicted proteins | sample 5400361 | NCBI WGS metagenome assembly WNFL01 (sample SAMN13153351, study PRJNA577476) | soil metagenome | isolation source: 40 cm soil on Douglas fir-dominated hillslope | place: USA:California | collected 2013-09-17
GTGGCGAGGCGTTAGCGGTCGCAGCACGGCCTCCTAGCCAGGGCCGCCGCACCTGCGGCTCGCGCGCTCCCGCACGTTGCGATTGCTAAATCCTCACGCCACGAACAATTGAATCACCACCATCGACAACCAGCCCACCAGCGCCGACGCCGGAATGGTCAGAATCCACGCCCACAGAATGTTGGTGGCCAAGCCCCACCGCACCGCCTTCAACCGCTGGATCGACCCCACGCCGGCGATCGCGCCCGCCGTCACGTGCGTCGTCGAAACCGGCAGGTGCGCGTATTCGGTGGCGATCAGAATCGAGATCGCGGCTGCCGTCTCCGCGCAGAATCCACTCCTCGGCTTCAGCCGGGTGAGCCGCGACCCCATGGTATGCACGATCCGCCACCCGCCGGAAAGCGTTCCGAGCGCGATCGCGCCATAGGCCGCTAAGATTACCCACTTGGGCATCTCAAACGTCTTCAACATTCCCGCCGCAACCAGCACGCCGGTGATGATGCCCGCCGTCTTCTGCGCGTCATTCCCTCCGTGGGAAAAACTCAGCAATGCCGACGACGCCAGTTGCAGCCGTCGAAAATACTTGTCCATCTTCAGAGGCGAGCTGTTCCGGAAAATCCAAAAAACCGCAATCATCAATAGGTAGGCGATCGCCATGCCGATCAGCGGCGCGACGAAAATGAAAATGATGGTTTTGATCCAGGCGGCGCCTCGCAACGCGTCGAACACCCGCTCCAGCCCTTTGAGGTGCGCCACGCGAGCCATGGCCGCGCCCGCATAGCCGCCGATCAGCGCATGCGAAGAGCTGGTGGGCAGGCGGAACCACCAGGTGATCAGATCCCAGGTAATCGCGCCGATCAGGCCGCCCAGAATCACGTAGGGCGTTACGTACTGAAGATCGATCATCCCGCTGCCGACCGTTTTCGCGACGCCGGTGCCCATCACAAAAACCGCGGCGAAGTTGAAGATCGCAGCCCACAGCACCGCCTTCTGCGGGCTCAAAACACGGGTGGCGACCACCGTGGCGATGGAATTGGCGGCGTCGTGGAAGCCGTTGATAAAGTCGAACGCGAGGGCCACGAGCACGATGATCGCGACCAGTATCAGCGTGGCGTCCATGCGATCGGCTAGCTGTTCTTCACCTGCACGTTTTGGAGCGCATCCGCAACGTCTTCGCAGTAATCCGTGGTCTGCTCCAGGAATTCGTAAATCTCCTTGAGCTTGATGATCCGGATGGGATCTTTCTCGTTGTCGAACAAATCCCGCACGGCGGAGCGGCCGAGTTGATCAGCGGCTTCCTCCAGGCGGTTGATCTCGATGCTGTGGTCGATAAAAGGTTCGCCCTTGGCCAGCGCGTCAAACGCCTTTTGCAGGATCAGGCAGCAGGACTGCACAATGCAGCACAGCTCCAGCACGGTGGGCGGCAGGGGTTCCACCTTGTAATCCAGCATGCGGTGGACCGCGTCTTCGATCCCGTCGATCACATCGTCGAGATGCGAGGACAACGACTGGATATCTTCGGGATCGAGCGGCGTGATGAAGGTCGAGTTCAGGCGAGTGAAGGTTTCATGCAGGACGTTATCGGCCTGCTCCTCCAGCACGTGGATCTGATGCGCCGCGTTGGCCAGGTGGGCGTTGCCGGCCGCGGCGCCTTCCACCAACAGGTCGGCGGCCTGACAAATGTACTTCACTTGCAGTTGAAAGGATTGGAAAAACTTCTCGTCGCGTGGAAGCAGATTCATGCCGGTCAACTATCTTCTCACAGGATTCGCTAGGCTCCGTAACAGATTGGTGACAGTTCGGTATCAACCCCGTCTCAAACGTCTGCGCGCGTTTCATAATCGCGTTTCATAATATAGATGCGGTATGAAACTCGCGACCTTTCTCGCCCTCCTCCGGTTTGATCCGCAACCGGCCTCACCGCCGCCTTCGATTTCAAGCTGACCTGGACCCCCGATTCCGCCTCGCCCGAGACCGCGGCCGCCTCCGAGAACCCGACGCTCTTCACCGCCCTCCAGCAGCAGCTCGGTCTTCGCCTCGAATCCCGCAAAGGACCAGTCGAGGTCATCGTTGTCGATCGTGTCGCTCGCCCATCCGAAAACTGATCCAGGGCGCACTCCTGAAGCAAACCTTTCCCTACCTTCGACGTATAATTCTCACAATGCGGCGAGCTTCTCTTCTCTGTTTGATCGCCGTCGCGGCTTGCGCACAGCCGTCCGCCATCCCTGAACCTCTGAGCGATCCGCAAAGATTCGCGATTGAGAAAATCCGCCAGCGTGGCCTGCAATATGTCCGCGAGTTGCCCAACTTCGTCTGCACCCAGGTGACCGTCCGAAACGTCGGTTCCTCCGGCGCTACCCAAAAGTGGAAGCCGCTCGACACCATTGAAGAAGACCTCAACTACTTCGACCACCGGGAAACCTATAAGGTCCTCTCCATCAACGGCCGGCCCGCTCCGAAAGCCGCGCACACCAGCCTTGGGAACCTGGGATCCACAGGCGAGTTCGGCTCGCTCCTGCGCCGCATTTTCGAACCCGAAAGCCGCGCCGAACTGAAGTGGGTGGGGCTCGATACGCTCAAAGACCGCCCGGTCCAGGTGCTCTCTTATCGCGTGCCGCGGGAGAGCTCAATGTGGACGCTGGCCCGCGACCGGCACCGCACCGTCGTCGGATATCACGGGATGATCTTCGCCGACGCCGCTACCGACGCCGCCCTCCGCGTCACCGTCATCAACGATATCCCCGCGGACTTTCCGATCGACGACGCGCGCATGGAGATCGATTACGACTTCATCTCCATCTCGGGAAAGAAGTACCTGCTACCGGTGCAGTCCGTGAACCAGGTACGCCTCGGTAGGTCCCTGTTCCAGAACACGATACGCTTTTCCAAGTATCGCAAGTTCACTGCCGACACCGAGATCACGTTCGACTTTCCGCCCGAAGGCCCGCCTCCCGCCCCGCCCAAGAAGAACTGACGGGACCGCGCAAAAGATCGTCCCGAGAAAATCGGGGAACTTGGCTAACCAAATTCCCGAATCATCGTCAGACGCAGGTAGTAGCATTACAAACAGACATAGTAGATCCACACATGCCCCTTCCCAAGCTGACCAAACTGGAACTCAAGATCATGGAGGCGCTGTGGAACCGTGGAGCCTCCTCTATCCGGGAGATTCAAGAGGCTTTTCCCGAGCGCGACCGGCCCGCTTACACCACCATCCAGACCACTGTCTATCGCATGGAAGGCAAGAAAGCCCTGCGTCGCGTGAGGAAGATTTCGAACGCCCACATCTTCGAGGCGGTGGTCTCCCGCAACGCCGCCCAGCGTCGCCTGATTGACGATCTCCTCAGCTTTTTCGGCGGCCGCTCCCAGCCTGTGATGGCGCATCTCATCGAATCCGGCAAGCTCACACTGGACGACGTGCAGCAGGCCGAACAAGCCCTGCGCCGTCTCGAAGAAAACAACCCACCGCACTCGGAGAAATCGCGATGACACTGCTCGCACCTCTCTTCAATCACCTCTGGCAGTCGACCCTCTTCGCCGCAGCCATGGCGCTGCTCGCGCTCGCCTTCCGCAGGAATCACGCGCGTACGCGCTACGCGCTGTGGCTGGCCGCGTCGCTGAAGTTCCTGATCCCCGTCGCACTGCTGGTGTCCATCGGCGATCTGGTTCAGTGGCGGACCGCTCCGGTGCCGCGCCAGACCGCCGCGTATTTCAGCGACGTGGTCGGATCCATCGGCCAGCCGTTCGCCGCTTCCGTCATCAGACCGAGAGCTGCCGCCGCGCCCGCGACCAATTACTTGCCCGCAGCGGCCGCGACCCTCTGGTCCCTTGGATTCGCTGCGCTTATAGTGACGTGGCTCCGCCGCTATCGCCGAGTGACGACCGCCGTCCGCGCATCACGTCCCCTTCCGCTCGAAGCCGGCATCCCGGTTCGATCCACCAGCCAGCACCTCGAGCCCGGCATCTTCGGCATTCGCCGCCCCGTGCTCCTGCTGCCCGACGGCATCACCGATCGACTCACCGTCCAACAACTCGAAGCCATCCTCACCCACGAAATGTGTCACGTCCGCCGCCGCGACAATCTTGCCGCCGCGATTCACATGGCCGTCCAATCGATCTTCTGGTTTCATCCCTTGGTGTGGTGGATCGGCACGCGCCTGGTGGAAGAACGCGAACGTGCCTGCGACGAAGAAGTGCTGCGCCAGGGCAGCCCGCCGCGCGTCTATGCGGAGGGCATGCTCAACGTCTGCAGGTTTTATCTCGAATCGCCGCTCCCGTGCGTCTCTGGCGTGACCGGCGCCGATCTGAGGAAACGAATCGAGGGCATTATGACCAATCGAATGACGCGCCACCTCAATTGGGGCAAGAAACTTCTGGTCGGCGCCGCTGGATTTGCCGCCATCGCCGGTCCGCTCGCAATCGGTCTGCTGCACGCGCCGCTGGGCTGGGCGCAAGGCACCGTCATCGTGCCCGACGCCAATCCGCCACTGACCTTTGACGTCGTCGCCATCAAACCGGCCGATCCCAACACGCAGGGCGGCGGAATCCGCATGATGCCCGGCGGCGGCCTCAACTTCCTCTCGACTGCTCACATGCTGGTCACGTTCGCGTATGACCTTCGCGACTTCCAGCTTCTCGGCGAGCCGGGCTGGATGAAGACCGAGCGCTTTGACATTAAGACCAAGGCCGAGGGGACTGGTCTCGACCCTTCGCGCCCGCCCGCCGATGCGGAGTTTCGAAAGGCTGATTATGCGAATCGGCAACGCACTCGCTCGATGCTGGCCGAACGCTTTCAGCTCGCGATTCACCGTGAGACCAAGGAACTGCCGGTGTATGTATTAGTGCAGGCCAAGGGCGGCCACAAATTGAAAGAGAACAAGGCCACCGAGGGCCCGATGAACATGCGGATGAACCGCGGCCAACTGACTGCCCAACGCATGCCGATCCAGAATCTGTGCAACGCCCTGGCGAACATCCTCGGCCGACCGGTCGTGAACCAGTCCGGCCTCGAAGGTAGTTTCGACTACAAGCTGGAATGGACTCCTGACCCGACGCCTTCACTCCCCGGCGACGCTTCGGAAGGCGTCTCGGCATCCGATCCCGGCGGCCCCTCGCTATCCGCGGCGCTCCAGGAACAACTCGGCCTGCGCCTCGAATCGAAGAAAGGACCGGTCGAAGTGATCATCATCGACCGCATCTCTAAACCCACCGAGAACTGATGGCGATCCTGAACCATCTCTGGCAGTCGACACTCTTCGCAGCGGCGGCGGGTTTACTCTCGCAGGCCTTCCGCCGGAATCACGCGAGAACCCGCTACGCGCTGTGGCTCGCTGCGTCGCTGAAATTCCTGATCCCCTTCGCGCTGCTCGTGTCCGTCGGCGATCTGGTCCAATGGCGCACCGCCCCCGTGCCACGCCAACCCGCGGCATATTTCAGCGGCGTGGTCGAATCCATTAGCCAGCCGTTCGCCGCTCCCGTCATCAAACCCACAGCGGCCGCCGCGCCCGCGACCCATTACTTGCCCGCCGCGGCCGCGACCATCTGGTCCCTTGGATTCGCAGCGCTGTTAGTGACGTGGCTCCGCCGCTATCGCCGCGTGACGATCGCCGTGCGCGCATCGCGTCCCCTTCCGTTCGAAGCCGCCGTCCCGGTCCGATCCACCACCGAACATCTCGAGCCGGGCATCTTCGGAATTCGCCGCCCCGTTCTCCTGCTCCCCGACGGCATCACCGATCGACTCACCGCGCCGCAACTCGAAGCCATCCTCACCCACGAAATGTGCCACGTCCGCCGCCGCGACAATCTCGCCGCTGCGATTCACATGGCCGTCCAAGCGATCTTCTGGTTCCACCCGCTGGTCTGGTGGATCGGCGCACGCCTGGTCGAAGAACGCGAGCGCGCCTGCGATGAAGAAGTGCTGTGCCTGGGTAACCCGCCGCGCGTCTACGCGGAGGGCATGCTCAACGTCTGTAAGTTTTATCTCGAATCCCCGCTTCCCTGCGTTTCTGGCGTCACCGGCGCCGATCTCCGCAAAAGGATCGAGAGCATCATGACAAATCGCATCGTACGCCGCCTCCACTGGGGCAAGAAGTTTCTACTCGCCTCGGCCGGATTCGCCGCCATTGCCCTTCCCCTAACCATCGGCCTCCTGCATGCGCCGCTGGGTTGGGCGCAAACCGCCCAATCGCCGCCTGACGCGAATCCGCCGCTTAGCTTCGATGTCGCCGCCATCAAGCCCGCGGATCCGAATCAACGCAACATGGGGATCATGTTTCAGCCTGGCGGCGGCGTTAACTTCACCAATGTCCCAGTCCAAATGATGCTGATTTTCGCCTACGACATTCGCGACTTCCAGCTCTCCGGCGCACCCGGCTGGATGAAGACGGAGCGCTACGACATCAAGGCCAAAGGAGAGGTGGACGAGCCCAGCAATCCGCGGGACATGACCGACGCGCAGCGTCTGACAGTCCGCGAGCAGAATCGCCAGCGCACGCGAACGTTGCTGGCGGAGCGTTTCCAACTCAAGATTCATCGCGAGACTAAGGAATTGCCGGTCTACGCGCTGTTGCAGGCCAAAGGTGGTCACAAGCTGACGCCTAACCCAGCTACCGACGGCAACCAGAGGCTCGGGACCTCCCGCCGCGGCCAGTGGATGGGCACGCGAATCCCAGTCCAGATGATCTGCCAGTTTTTGTCGGATCAACTGGGACGCCCGGTGGTCGACCAGACCGGCCTCACCGGACTGTTCGACTTCAAACTCGAGTGGACGCCCGACCCTCCGCCTTCCCTTCCCGGCGATTCGCCCGAATCCGCGTCCGCATCCGATCCCGGTGGCCCCTCGCTTGCCGCCGCGCTCCAGGAACAACTCGGCCTGCGCCTCGAATCGAAAAAAGGACCGGTCGAGGTCATCGTGATCGACCGCGTATCTAAACCCACCGAGAACTGAACCTCAAGGAATTAAATAAGAAGATTTATGAATAAACAACTATATTTCGCCGTCGCGCTTCTAACTGCTACCGTCGCACCGGCGCAGCCGCAGGGCCCCGGCCCCAGACCAGGCGGCGTTCAGCCGCAGGAGTCCGGCCCCATCGCCAAGGAATTCGAGGTCGCCTCGATCAAGCCGATCGATCCGAATATGCGCCAGTTGCGCGTCGGAATGCAGCCCGGAGGTCGCTTTACGGCCGCCGGCGTCAACGCCAGCTTCCTGATCCAGCGCGCCTACGATGTGATGGATTTTCAGATCGTCGGCGGCCCCGGTTGGATCCGCGGCGACCGTTACGAGGTCAATGCCAAGGCCGATGGAGCGATCAACAATCTGTCGCAGCTCGCGCCCCTGTTTAAGAAACTCCTGGCCGACCGCTTCAAGCTGGAAGTGGCGCTCGAAACCAAGGAAATGCCGGTCTACGCTCTGGTGGTGGGCAAAGGCGGCCTCAAGATGAAGGAGAATAACGATCCTAATTCTCCCAGCGCCGGACAAATCCGCGTCGGCCGCGGCCAGATCGTCGGAAACGGGATGGATATGGGAATGCTCGCCCGGCAATTGTCCCAGGCGCTCGGCCGCCAAGTGATCGATCGCACCGGTCTCACTGGCAATTACGATTTCACGCTGAACTTCACCCCAGAGGATGGCGCCGTCACGCGTCCGCCCGGCGACGGCGGCGGCGATGCTCCCACGCCTTCGGCCGATGGCGCCGCGCCCAGCCTCTTCACCGCCGTCCAGGAACTGGGATTGAAACTGGATGCGTCCAAGGGACAAGTCCCTGTGGTGTCGATCATCCGAATTGAAAAGCCGTCGGAGAACTAATCTGGTGCGGCAGGCGGTTTTTTCTGGACCCGCAAGCGGGCGCCTGCCCTTGCCCAAGTAGTACTAATGTTTTAGTAAGATTTTCTCATGGAGACTCGACTCCTCGCCGTCATCGCTCTCGCCTGCATCCCAGCCGCCGCCCAACCAGCGGCGGCGCCACTCGCCTTCGACTCCGCGGCGGTGAAACTCAACCGCTCCGGCGAACCTCACGCGACCCTGCATCCCCAGCGCAACAGCTTCACCGCCACTAATATTTCACTCCGGGTGCTCATTATGTTCGCGTACGAAGTGCGGCCTGAGTATCTCACCGGCGGAGAACCTTGGATGGACTCCAATCGCTGGGACGTGGAGGCCACCTCCGCGGCCAGTCTCGGTTACGTCCCGCTTCAGCTCCGCTTGCGTCCGCTGCTGGCCGACCTCTTCAAACTTGTGCTCCACCGCGAGCCGCGCGGAGGCACGACCTACGCCCTGGTAGTCGCCCAGGACGGCCCGAAACTTCGCCGTCCCGACCCGGGTGAAACTTTCCGAATCGCTTCCCGCGACTCTGGGACCGGACTCGTTCGCATGACCGCAACCCGCGTCAGCATGTCGAAACTAGCCTCGTCTCTGGAACAAGCCATTGCGCGCCCCGTCGTCGACCAGACCAATCTCGCAGGTGAGTTCAACCTCGTGCTCGAATTCGCCCCCGAGCGCTCCCCTCTGCCCGGCTTGGCCCCGCGTGTACCGAAAGTCAAGGGACAACCCGCTCCTGGCGACGAGCCCTCGATTTTCACCGCGCTCCCTCAATCGCTCGGGCTGAGACTCGACCCACGCCAGGGTCCCGTCCCGTCTTTTGTAATCGATCACGCCGAAAAGCCCGCGGGAAATTGATCAAATGACGGCCCCCGCAGCGAACAAAACCAACCCGATCGGCGTCTATTCTTTCACATTGCCTCGTGGCTGTAATTGTTGGGATTCTCTCGCGTCTCCCCGTCAGATTGGAGACAGCGTGCCTATGCCCGCACGGCCCACCCAGGCTCTTACCCGTATCGCATTGACGCTTCTGGCACTTAACGCAATCGCCGCAGCCCAGACTCCCGCCGCGGCAGGCCCCGTCCCGACCTTTGAAGTCGCGACCATCCGCCGCAGCAACCCCGCCGACCGCGAATCGCACCGTCAGGACGTACAGATCCAGGCTGGACGTCTCCAGCTCGCGAATGCCCGGCTGATCACCTGCCTCCAAGTCGCCTACAACGTTCTGCCTGCACAAATCGCTGGGCCGGATTGGCTGAAGACCGAGTCCTTCGACATCGTGGCCAAAACCGCCGAAGCTGTGCCCGAGGACCAGATTCGCATCATGCTCCAGAACCTCCTGGCCGACCGCTTAAAGAGATGCCCGCCTACCTGCTTACCGTGGGCAAGAACGGCCCGAAAATGCAGGAATCCTTGAAGGAAGGCCCCGGCCGGCTCCAGGGTAGCAAGGCCGTCCTGAGGGTCGAAGGCGCTACCATGGAGGAGTTCGTCGGAGTACTTGCACAGCCCCTTCAGTCCCCCGTCGTGAACCAGACCGGGCTGACCAAACGTTACGATTTCACGCTGGATATGTCGCCCTACATGCCGGTCGGGCCCAAGGACGCGGGCGATCCGCCAATGGACCCGGTGGGGGCGATGATTACCGCCCTGCACGAAAAACTGGGCCTGAAACTGGAATCAAAGAAGACGCCGATCGAAATACTAGTGATAGACCACATCGAGAGGACCCCCACCGAAAACTGATGGCGACCAGTGTGACAAGACGCGGGTGGGACGGGCCGTTTCGCCTGTCCGGAGTTTTTCAGCGCCCGGCCCTGGTCATCGACCACCTCGAGAAAATCCCCACGGAGAACTGATGCAGATTCGGAAGACATTTCAACAATGCGTCGCGTGTATCGCGCTGAGCGCCCTACTTGCAGGCGTGCTCCCCGCTGCCGAGCAACGCGGCACTGTCAAATTCGGAGGCCTCCCCGTTCCAGGTGCGACCGTTACCGTCTCGCAAGGCGACAAGGCGTTCACCGCCATCACGAATGACCTGGGCAACTACTCCTTCCCGGATCTGGCCGACGGCGTCTGGTCGCTACAGATCGAGATGCTGGGCTTCACACCTCTGAAGCAGGAAGTGACCCTCGCGGCTCAGGCTCCCCCGTCCGAGTTTGAGATGAAGATGATGACCTTCGCCGAGATCGCCGCGAATGCTCCTCCTCCTGCGCCGCCATCCAGCCAACCGGCACCCACCGCCGCCGCCGCTAACAATGCGCCTGCGGAAAACAAGCCCGACGCAACTCCCGAAGCCAAGCCGGCTGACGTAAAGAAAGACTCAAAGAAAGAAGCCGCCCAGCGTGGCAAGAAAGGTGGTCCCGCCCCCGCCAAACCCGAAGCCAGCGGATTCCGCCGTGCCGATCTCAACGCTTCCGCGCAAAAACCCGGCACGCCCGGCGCAACACCAGCGACACCCGCAACGCCTGCCGAAGGATCCTCCACCCCGCCCGCCAACGATCCCTTCGCCGGGCAGTCTCAAAGCGACCTCAACTCGCGCGCCGCCGATGGCCTGCTCATCAACGGCAGCGTCAACAACAGCGCAGCTTCGCCTTTCGCCCTGGGACCCGCATTCGGAAATAATCGCCGCGGCATGCGATCGCTCTACAACGGCACGGCCGCGCTGATTATTGATAATTCCTCGCTCGATGCCCGACCCTATTCCTTCACCGGACAGGACACCGCGCGCCCGTCCTTCACGCATCTCCAAGGCGTGATCTCCTTTGGCGGTCCGCTCAAGATCCCCAAATTGCTCCCTCGCGGCGGCCCCAACTTCTTCATCGCCTACCAGGGCACTCGGAACCGGAACGCCAGCACGAAATCGACGCTGGTTCCCACCGCAGCTCAGCGGCTGGGCGATTTCTCGGGTACCACCAACCAGCTCGGTCAGCCGGTCCAGCTCTTCGATCCGCTCAACGGGCAGCCCATCTCCACCAACATGATTCCCGCCGAGCGCATCAGCGCCCAGGCCCGCGCGTTGCTCAAGCTGTATCCCGCCTCGAACTTCGTTTCCTCGCGTTTCAACTATCAAATCCCGCTGATCGATAACGTTCACACCGACGCGATGCAGCTCCGCCTTAACCGCTCCATCAATCGCATGAATCAAGTTTCCGGCAGCTTCGGGATTCAAAATTCACGTAACGATAACCCCAACATCTTCGGGTTCCTGGATACCGGCCGCAACCAGGGCATCAACACCAACGTGAGCTGGCGTCATAGCTTCAGCCCGCGCCTGTTCGCCACCCTGAACTATAACTTCAGCCGCTTTGCGGCGCACAGCGTCCCCTTCTACTCCGGCCGCGAAAACGTCTCCGGCAACGCCGGCATCACCGGCAATAATCAGGATTCGATCAACTGGGGCCCGCCCTCTCTCAACTTCAGCACCGGCCTCGAGCCCCTCCGCGACGGCCTTCCTTCCACCATCACCAACCAGACCAACGCCATCGGACTCTCGATGTTCAACAGCCGCGGCCGCCACGGCCTCACCTTCGGCGCCGATTTCCGCCGCCTCCAGTTCAACAACCTCTCCCAACAGAATCCGCGCGGGACCTTTACCTTCACCGGCGCGTCCACGCAATCCGCCGCGGTCCCCAACAGCGGTTACGATTTCGCCGGTTTCCTGCTGGGCATTCCCGACACCAGCGCCGTCGCCTTCGGAAATTCCGATAAGTATTTCCGCTCCAGCTCCTACGACGCCTTCATCAGCGACGATTGGCGCGTCAAGCCGGGTCTCAGCCTGAACCTCGGCCTGCGCTGGGAATACAACTCGCCCATCACCGAGCTCTACGGCCGCCTGGTGAACCTGGACGTCGCTTCTGGCTACACCGCCGTCGCCCCCGTGGTCGCGAATCAGCCTAAGGGCACGCTGACCGGCAAGAGTTATGACGATTCGCTGATCTCGCCCGATAAGCACGCCTTCCAGCCGCGCATCGCCGCATCCTGGCGCCCGCTGCCCGCATCTTCGATGGTGATTCGCGGCGGCTACGGACTGTACTACAACACTTCCGTGTATCAATCCATTGCGACTCAAATGGCCCAGCAGTCGCCGCTGTCGAAAAGCCTCAGCGTTGCGAACACGCCCGCCAATCCGCTTACGCTAGCCAGCGGCTTCAACGCCGCCCCGAATACCACCACCAACACCTTTGCCGTCGATCCTAATCTTCGCGTCGGCTACGCGCACACCTGGCAGGCTTCCATCCAGCGTGATCTGCCTGCATCGCTGGTTATGGTCGCCACCTATAGCGGCAGCAAAGGCTCGCGCGGCTTGGAGCAATTCCTGCCCAACACCTACCCCACCGGTGTCAACAGCCCGTGCCTATCCTGCCCTTCCGGATTCGCGTTTCTTACTTCGACCGGCACTTCTTCACGCCAGGCCGGACAGTTCCAGTTGCGACGACGCCTGCACTCCGGCTTAGCCGCCAGCGCCCAATATACTTACGCGAAAGCGATCGATACCGCCTCACCCGGCACTACCGGAGGCGCCGTACTAACCGCGCAGAACTGGCTCGATCTCGCCAGTGAACGCGGCCTCTCCAGTTTCGATCAGCGTCATCTGGTCAGCATCCAGGGGCAGTACACCTCCGGTATGGGACTGCGCGGCGGCGCTCTTTTAAGCGGCTGGCGCGGACAGATCGTCAAGGGCTGGACCATCACCAGCGATATCAAAGTCGGCAGCGGGCTGCCTCTCACGCCCAACTATTTCGCCGCCGTCCGTGGCACGGGCGTCACCGGCACCACGCGACCCGATTACACCGGCGCCCCCCTCTACGACGCGCCTGCGGGCCTGTTCCTCAACCCCGCCGCTTACTCGATTCCCGTCGGCCACTGGGGCAACGCCGGCCGCAACACCATCACCGGTCCCGGGCAGTTCACCCTGGACGGCTCAGCGTCCCGCACCTTCCGCTCCAGCGATCGCGTCAGCATGGATCTGCGCATCGACTTAACCAACGCGCTGAATCATGTGACCTATCCCAATTACGTCACCACCGTTCAAAGCGCCCAGTTCGGGCTGCCCACCATCGCAAATCCGATGCGCAGCGTCAAGACGACTTTCCGGGTGAGGTTCTAATAAAAATGAAACGCGAAACCACCAAGACTTTGGCCGCTTTCCTCGCCTGGACCCTTGCCGTCCTGGCCCAGCAGCCGCCCACACCTCCGCCCGGGACCACCGGCACCCCGCCCGCGCAACAGGGCGGATTCCAGGCGGCCAGCGAAATCGCCAAGTTCTCTACCACCTCGACCCTGGTGGTCGAAACTGTCAACGTGAAGGACAAGAGCGGCAAGCCCATCGAAGGCCTCACTGCGAAAGACTTCACCATCACCGAAGACAACGTTCCGCAGACCATCAAATACTTCGAATTCCAAAAGCTCGAAGAGATCATCAAGGACGGTCCGCCTCCGGTGCCCGTTGTGAATATGCCCCCGCCGGTTCCTAAGCTCACCCGCACCGCGATCGCGCCCGAGGCTCCCGGCGACATCCGTTATCGCGACCGCCGTCTGCTCGCTCTGTATTTCGACCTCACCGCCATGCCGCAGGACGACCAGATCCGCTCGCTCTCCGCCGCCAAGAAATTCGTCAGCACCCAGATGACGACGTCCGACCTCATGGCCATCATGATGTTCGCCGGAGCCGGCGTGCAGGTCCTGGTCGACTTCACAGCCGACCGCGACAAGCTGCTTTCAACCATCGAAACCATGATTGTCGGCGAGGATGAGAACGCCGTCACCGATTCCCAAGCCGACACCGGCGCCGCTTTCGGACAGGACGACGGCGAGTTCAACATCTTCAACACCGACCGTCAGCTCGCGGCGCTTCAAACCGCCGCGCAGATGCTCAGCCGCTTGAACGAGAAAAAATCGCTGATCTACTTCGCCAGCGGCCTCCGGCTGAACGGCGTCGACAATCAGGCGCAGTTGCAGGCCACCATTAACTCCGCGATTCGCTCCGGGGTTTCTTTCTGGCCTATCGATGCGCGCGGTCTCATCGCCACTCCGCCCCTCGGTGACGCCACCCGCGGTTCGCCGGGCGGTCAAAGCATGTATACCGGAGCCGGCGCAAATATGATGGCGGCGAATTTCGCACGCTCCCAGGACACGCTCTATGCCCTCGCGGCCGATACCGGCGGCAAGGCGCTGCTGGACTTCAACGATCTCTCCGTCGGCATCGTGCAGGCTCAGAAATCGGTTTCGAGCTATTACATCATCGGCTACTACACCACCAACGAAAAGCTGGACGGCAAATTCCATCGCATTAAAATCACGCTGGCCAACAACACCTCCGCCAGCCTGGATTATCGCCAGGGCTACTTCGCCGGCAAGGTCTTCACCAAGTTCACGCAGGCCGATAAAGAACGGCAGCTGGAAGACGCGCTGATGCTGGGCGATCCCATCACCGAGCTCACCATCGCCATGGAAGTGAATTACTTCCAGCTCAACCGCGCCGAATACTTCGTCCCCATGACCGTCAAGATCCCCGGCCGCGAGCTGGCTCTCGCCCGCAAGGGCGGCGCCGAGCGCACCCTGATCGACTTCATCGGCGAAATCAAGGATGAGTACGGCACTACCATCCAGAACATCCGCGACAAGATCGACATCAAGCTCTCGGGCTCGACCGCGGCCGAGCTGGCCACGCGTCCCATCGAATACGATACCGGATTCACTCTGCTGCCCGGCAAATACAAGATCAAATTCCTGGCGCGCGATTCCGAAACCGGCCGTATCGGAACCTTCCTGCTCAACTTCGTCGTGCCGAATCTCAACAAGGAAGAAAAGCGCATCCCCATCAGCTCGGTGGTGCTCTCCAGCCAGCGCGTCGAGATGAAGGACGCCATCTTCAACGCCAAGGACAAGAATCAGGCGCAGAACTTCAGCCCGTTAGTACAGGACGGCCAGAAACTCATCCCTAGCGTGACGCGCGTGTTCCACAAGAATCGCGACATG
>WNFL01108950.1_pt2 | contig 14792 bp, 13 predicted proteins | sample 5400361 | NCBI WGS metagenome assembly WNFL01 (sample SAMN13153351, study PRJNA577476) | soil metagenome | isolation source: 40 cm soil on Douglas fir-dominated hillslope | place: USA:California | collected 2013-09-17
TGACCGTGACCAGGCGGGCGCCGAGTCCGGCAGGCCCATCAGGGCCGCGTACCCGACGCCGATCTGCCGCTGGGTCAGGTCTCCCGACAGGAACGCGACCGCGATCGGAACCTCATCGACCGGGACCCTGGCCAGCAGCTCGGCGATCTGGTCGATCTTCGCCCGGCGGCCTGACGTCCCCGCGACGCCGGCCGAGGTGGAGACGATCTCAGACAGGAGCACATGCTCGATTCTGCCCGATACCGCCGACACCGGAGAACGCCGATGCCCGGCCACCGACGGTGCCGATCAGCCGTCCCGCCGGGTAGGCGGCACGCCGTGCGCGCCTGGCGAGTGCGCTTAGCGGGTGGTGGTCCGGGAGAGGCCGTTGACCTCGGCTTCTCTTCTCGCGCGCTCGGCCTCGGCCTTCGGGTTCAGCCCGGCCGACTGTGCCTCGGTGGTGCTGCTCGACGGACTCCCAGAGGGCATTGGCGACGGTTGCATCGAGCGCATCATGCGCGTGTTCTTGCGCATCGCCATCGCAGTTGCGGCAGCGGCGCACCCGGCGAGCAGTGCCGTTCCGGCCAGAACCCTCGGCCAGCGGCGGGACTTCATCCTAGGCGGGTCAAGCTTCCTGGCCGCCATCGCCAGCATGGCCGAGCCCCTAGGACCGACCGTCTCCCGCATCGAGATGCTGCCGCGGGCTGCCCTGACCGCCATCCACGCGCGAGCCCTGCCGACATGCGGCTTGGCCCATGTCGCCGCGGTGCCGGCGCGCCGTCTGGCCATCCTGGTCGCGCTCTTCGTCATGGGAGCGGCCCGGTCGGCTAGCTTCGACGCCTGCATGGCGATCTTCCTGGCCCGCCACTGCATATCGGCCGGTGGCATGATGGCCTGCTTTCTGGACGTAACAGACACTGGTCCCTCCCCCGTGAGTAATCTCCACCGTGAGGTTCCCCGCTGATGCGGGGTCAATCGCGCGATGCCGCGATCGTGACCCAAGGCCACGTATATGCCGGCCCTGACCGCATCGGTGGTCGCCGCCGGGCGTGCGTGCCAGGGCACTGTCCAGGGCGTGGCAGGATTTCGGTATGACCAATGTCCTTACAGCAACGCTGCGGACCAACCGCGGGACGGTCGTGGTCCGGCTTTTCCCTGACCACGCGCCCAAGACGGTGCGGAACTTCGTCGAGCTCGCGGAGGGCGGACGGGAGTGGACCGACCCGACAACCCGCAGGACGGGCGCGGCGAAGCTCTACGACGGAACCATCTTCCACCGGGTGATCCCCCGGTTCATGATCCAGGGCGGCGATCCGCTCGGCACGGGTACCGGTGGTCCCGGTTACAAGTTCGGCGACGAGATCCATCCCGACCTGAGATTCGACCGGCCGTACCTGCTCGCGATGGCCAACGCGGGCCCGGGGACAAACGGCTCGCAGTTCTTCATCACCACCGTGCCGACCCCGCACCTCAACGGTCGGCACACGATCTTCGGCGAGGTGATCTCGGGCGGCGATGTCGTCGATTCGATCAGCAATGTGCCGACTGGCAGGAACGACCGGCCGGTCGACGACGTCGTCCTTGAGTCCGTGGTAATCCAGCGCGACGGCGACACGGCGGGATCTGGCAACCAGGGGTCTGGCGGCTAGGCGATGACCATACCCCCGGGCACCCCAGGCCCGGCGGGCCCCCCTGGCCCGCAGGACCGCAGCCCCGAGTCCGACGTCACGGCGTCAGCCCCGACCTGCTTCAGGCACCCGGGCCGCGAGACCTACGTCTCATGCGTGCGGTGCGGTCGCCCGGCCTGTCCTGACTGCCTGCGGTCGGCGGCCGTCGGCCAGCAGTGCGTCGAGTGCATCAGGGAAGGCAGCAGGGGGACCAGGCGGGCCACCGCGCCCTTCGGCGGGAACGTGGCGAACCGGCCGCTCGCCACCTGGACGCTTGTGGCCCTCAACGTACTCGCCTACATCGGCGAACTCGTCAACTCCAACGCCCTGATCGACAACGGCGCGATGGTGGGCAGGTTGAACGCGACGATCGGAGTCGCTGACGGTCAGTGGTATCGCCTCCTGACCAACGCGTTCCTGCACCAGCCACCGGGCGGCGGCTTCGGCATCTTCCACATCGCGTTCAACATGTGGGCCCTGATTGTCGTCGGGCCCGCCCTGGAGCGCATGCTCGGCAGATCAAGGTTCGTGGCCGTATACCTAGTCAGCGCGCTAGGCGGCTCCGTGTTCTTCTACCTGCTTGCCCGGCCGACAACCGCCGGGCTCGGCGCGTCAGGTGCCATCTTCGGGTTGTTCGGAGCCTGGTTCGTGCTGTCCAGACGGCTGCACTTGGACGCCAGGATGGTGGTCGGCCTGATCGCCGTCAACCTGCTGATCAGCTTTACGATCTCCGGCATCGCATGGCAGGCGCACGTGGGCGGGCTCATCGCGGGGAGCGCGCTCACCGCGGCCTACGCCTACGCGCCGCGGAACCACCGGACTCTGGTGCAGATCGCCGCTACAGTGGCGATGCTCGCTCTGCTGGCGATCGGAGTCGTGGTCAGGGACCAGCAGCTCGCGCACGCCGTCGTCGGCCTGCCCTAGCACGAGGACGGCGCTAGCGCCACCTGGTAGCGAGCATGACGCCGGAGACTATCAGGGCGAACCCGATGACCAGGTTCCACTGCTGGATCGCCTCGACCGGCAGTTTCTGGCCGCTGACGTAGAAGGTTGCGATCCACACCAGGCCGACGATCAGGCAGCCGAGCATGGTCGGCACCAGCCAGGGCGGGCTCACCCGCGCCCTGGTCGAACGCGGCGGCGGGGTATAAACCGCCTTCTTCCTGACACGGGACTTGGGCACGGTGGTCTCCTGGTCGAAATCCTGCTGCGCGGCGAGCGCGCGACCTTGATCGTAAGCGTAGTCGGTCGCCCCGCTACCGGGTTCCGGCTCGTGATGCCGCTAGGGGCAGCACACCTCAGTGCGTCAGCCCGGGCGGCACACCTGCGTGCTTTGACGACGTGGGCGACGAACTGGGCGATGGGCTTGAGCTCGGACTCGGGCTGGACGATGACGACGGCGTCGGGCTCGGCGAGGAAGACGAGCCCGGCTCCACGTAGATGGTCACGGAACCGCCTGGAAGGACCGCCTTGCCACGACTCGGTGAAGTCTTCCAGACCGTGCCAGGAATCGTGCCCGGCGGCCCCGGCGTGTGGAAGACCTGGTAGAACAGACCAGCCTGTTGCAGCCGGGCGGCGGCATCCGCCTCCATCAGCCCGCTCAACGCCGGCACCGCGACCCCGCCGCCCGAGACATTGAGCACGATCTGCTGGGTCAGCGGGATCGTCTTGCCCGCCGGCGGATTGGTGCTCACCACGTCGCCCTTGGGGAACTTCAGGCTCGCCACCGGGGACGACGAACTGGTGGTGACGTTCTTCCAGCCGTGCTTGCTCAGCAGGGCGATGGCATCTGCCCTCTTCATGCCAGAGACGTCGGGCAGCGTCTGCGGGCCAGGCTGGACGTTGTAGTTGAGTATGACCTGGCTCCCCTTGGCGACCTTGGTGCCGCCTGAGGGCTTCGTGGTGGTCACCACGTTGTAGGGCCCCGTCACCGACGTGTGCCCGACCTTCTTGGAGGTGAGCCCGGCGTGCTGCACCGCGCGCGCTGCGGCGGCCGGCTTCATGCCCTGCAGGTTGCTCGGCACGGCGATCATGCTGCCCGAGCTGCTGACCAGCTGATAGACAGCAATCGCACCGCCGATGACTGCCAGCGCGAGCACGGCAGCCACCCAGGGCCAAACCGCGCGCTTGCGGCGTTGCCGCACGCCGGTCTCCTCCTGGCCGTACTGGTACGGCGCAAGCGAGCCCGTCTGCCTCTGGAGCTGGGTCTGGCCGAGCTGATCCATCCGCCTGGTACCGGCTCCTGGCTGGGCGTACGTGGACGTCATCGGCAGCGCGGCGGCGACAGGGACGCCGGACAGCGCGCGTTGGATGTCGCTGCGCATCTCGGCCGCGGACTGGTACCGCTCAGCGGGGTCCTTTTCCATGGCCCTGAGCACGATGGCGTCGGCCCAGGCAGGCAGCTCGGGATCGACCCGGGACGGCGGGACAGGGGCCTCTCTGACGTGCTGGTACGCGATCGAGACCGGTGAGTCGCCCATGAACGGCGGCCGGCCGGTCAGCAATTCGTAAAGCAGGCAGCCGACCGAGTACAGGTCGGACCGCGCGTCGACCCGCTCACCCCGCGCCTGCTCTGGCGACAGGTACTGGGCGGTCCCGATCACCTGCGCGGTCTGCGTCATCGTGGCCTGCGTGTCGGCGACGGCGCGGGCGATGCCGAAGTCCATCACCTTGATCTCGCCCTGCCGGTTCAGCATCACGTTGCCCGGCTTGATGTCGCGGTGCACGATGCCCGCCCGGTGGCTGTAATCGAGCGCCCGCAACACGCCGTCAGTGATCTCGAGCGCCCGCTCCGGCAGCAGCCGCCGGTCGTCGCGCAGCAGGTCCCTGATCGTCCGTCCGTCGACAAATTCCATCACGATAAACGGGACGTGGGACATACTCGTGCTGTCTTCGCCGGTGTCGTAGACGGCGACGATCGACGGATGGTTCAGCGAGGCGGCTGACTGTGCCTCACGCCGGAACCTGGCCTGGAATGTCTGGTCTCTGGCGAGGTCCTCCCGCAGCGTCTTCACCGCGACCACGCGGTCTAGGCGCAGGTCACGGGCTCGGTAGACCTCGGCCATGCCGCCCCGGCCGACGACCCCGTCGAGCTCGTAGCGGCCGCCGAGCAGCCTTGGCTGAGTCATGTCTCGCACTTACGTTACCGTCCTGCGTCGTGGTGACCGGCTTGCCCGGCGGCAAGAGCCATTGCGAGCCGTTCTGCAATCTATGCCATCGGATGCCCTGCGGGCGATCCGGTCATCCGGGCACGCTGGCCGGCGCGGGCTCAACGCTGCCCCAGGTACGCCTGGATGATCTTGAGTGCGATCGGCGCTGCGGCGTCGGCGCCGAAGCCGCCGCCCTTCACGATGACGCCGACCGCTATCGTCGGGTTGTCCGCTGGCGCGAAACTGGTGAAGACCGCGTCGTCGAGGTGCGAATTGTTCACGCCGTTCTGTGCGGTCCCGGTCTTTGCCGCGATCGGGATCGTTGTCGCCTGGGGACCGGCGGTCGCGTAGGCGGTGCCGTTGGGATCCTGCGTCACGCCTTTCATCATGGTGGTGAGGTAGCCAGCCACCGCCGGCGAGATCGGATTCGCGAGTACAGCCGGTTGCGCGGTCTGGACCGTGGACTGGTCAGGGGCCTTGATCTGGGCGACGAGGTAGGGCCGCATCATGGTTCCGCCGTTGGCGATCGTTGCAGCCATCATCGCCTCCTGTAGCGGCGTCACGGTGTCGTTAAACTGGCCGATCGCCGACTGCGCGATCTGCGCTGGGTCGCTCAGCGCCGGGTACGCGCTCGCGGTGACGGGGAGCGGCACGGTCAGGTTCTGATTGTTGAAGCCGTAGCCGTTGGCCATGCTGTGCAGCGCGCCGCCGCCGACGGTGACACCGAGCTTGGCGAACGCCGTGTTGCAGGACACGGTCAGCGCGAACAGCATGGTCGGGTGCCCGTTGCCGCAAGGGAGGCCGCCGTCGTTGGTGAGGGTGCTGTGACTGCCGGGCAGCCGGTAGAACTGCGGCGCGGGAATGTTCGAGTACTGATTCCCTACCTTGTGAGTAGCGAACGCCGCCGAGCTTGTGATCAGCTTGAACGTTGACCCGGGCGGGAACGTGTAGTTGATCGCCCGGTTCACCAGCGGCTGGGCCGGGTCATGGCGGTACCGTGCGTCGTTCTTGGCGACCGCGGCGCTATCGATGGGGGCGTACAGATTCGGGTCGAAGGACGGATAGGACGCCATGGCCAGGATTGCGCCGGTGTGCGGATCGATCGCGACCGCCGCGGCCGGCTTTCCCATCGCGACCAGCGCCTGGTACGCGGCCGCCTGCGCCTTGGGGCTGATAGTCAGGTAGACGCTCGCCCCCTGCTTCGGCTTGCCGGTGAACAGGCCTTTGAGGTTGTAGACGGCTAGGCTCGGCGCCGTCCCCGCGAGGAATTTGTTCTCGGCCTTCTCGATTCCGGTAAGTCCGAAGATCGAGTCGTAGCCCGTAACTGGTGCGTACTCGCGGCCTGCCGGGTAGACGCGCTTGTAGAAGCCGCCCTTGACCAGCTGTGATCTCGCCGCGATCATTTCCTGACCGTTGCCACCTGCCGCGATAATCTCGCCGCGCCAGTTCTTGAGCTGCTCAGAGGAGACGCGGCTGTTGAAAGGTTCGGCCGCGAGCGAATTGACCCGGAAGACCTGCAGGTAGTTGACGTTGATCATGAGCAGGACAAAGAGCGCCAGGCTCGCGATCGAGAGTCTGCGGATGGCTCTGTTCATACCGCCCGCACCACTTGCGTCAGACCCTCGTCCTGAATCGGCTGCGGCGCGGGCCGCCTTGCGGTGTCGCTTATCCGCATCAGCAATGCGATCACCGTCCAGCTCGCGACAAGGGATGAGCCTCCCTGGGATAGGAACGGTGTGGTGATGCCGGTCAGCGGGATCAGCTGGGTAACCCCGCCAACGATGATGAAGACCTGCAGCGCCAGGACGAAGGAGACGCCTGCGGCCAGCAGCTTGGCGAACGGGTCGCGAACCGCCAGGGCCGCGCGCAGGCCGCGCTGCACCAGCAGCCCGAAGATCAGCAGCAGTGCCATCAGCCCGGTGAGTCCCAGTTCCTCGCCCAACCCGGTGAAGATGAAGTCGCTCTGCACGAGCGGGGTGCGAAACGGCTGGCCCGCGCCGAGGCCGGTGCCGAAGATGCCGCCGAAAGCCATGCCCTCCAGGCCCTGGACTAGCTGGTAGGACGAGCCCTGGATGTTGGCCGGCGCGAATGGGTGCCGCCAGATCGTGAAGCGCTCAGCGACGTGCGGGATGATGGCGCCTGCCAGCAGCGCACCGGCCACGAACATCAGGATCCCGATCAGCAGCCAGGACTTGCGCTGGGTAGCGATGTAGAGCATGGCGACGAACAGGCCGAAGAACAGGGCGGCCACGCCGATGTCGGACTCGAAGATCAGGATCAGCATGGCGATAGCCCACAGCACCAGGATTGGCCCCATGTCGCGGCCACGCGGCAGGTCGATGCCGAGGAAGCGACGCCCGGCTAGGGACAGCACGTCCCGCTTGCGCACCAGGTATCCGGCAAAGAAGACCGCGAGCGCGATCCTGGCAAACTCGCCGGGCTGAATGGAGAAGCCGCCGAGGATGATCCAGACCTTGGCTCCGTTGATCGAACTGTGGCTGGCTGGCAGCAATGCGGGAATGGCCAGCAGGATCAGCCCGATCGTGCCGAGAGTATAGGTGTAGCGCTGCAGGACCCTCGGCTCGCGGATCAGGACCAGTACGACGATGAACGCGACGATGCCGACGGCGGTCCACATCAGCTGATAGAGGGCCGCGTGCGTGGTGAGCGTGCTGATCGATAGGCCAGGGTTGCCGTTCCTGCCCGACTGCTGCAACCGGTAGATCATCACGATGCCCAGCCCGTTCAGCAGCGCCGCGAGCGGGAGCATGAGCGGGTCTGCCCACGGCGTGAACCTGCGGACGGCCAGGTGGGCAACCCCCATCAGGACGGCGAATCCGGCTACGTAGACGACCAGGCCGGACGGCATATGCCCGTTGAGGCCAAGACCTGCGGCGGCGTAGGCGAAGGCCATGATGCCGACCGCGAAGCCGAGCATGGCGAGCTCGGTACTGCGCCTGCCGCGCGGAAGCGGCACGGCCCGGCGCGACGGGCCGCGTGGTGCGATGTCAGCCACGCTCGGTACCGCAGTCATCGGCCGGCTCCCGTCGACGGCGAGCAGAACGGCGGCAGCACCGGCTTGGGCGGAACGGGGACCAGCGCGTTCACCGGCTGATCGGCCGTGTGCGTCGGTGCCTGACCAGCTGCCGTGTGCTTGCTTGCTGGCGTTGGTGCCGCGCTCGCCGCCGGCCGAGCGGCCGGCTTGCCGGCCTGGCTGTTTGTCGGCTTAGGCTTCGGCCTGGCCGACAGCCGCTTCGCCGTTGTCCTGCCGAACCGCGCGGACTGCTTCGTCTTGCCTGCCGTTGTCTTCTTGGCTGTGGTCGTCGGCTGGTGCGCTACCCACTTCCGGATGTCGGCCTGCGCGACCGCGCACCGGTAGTCCTGCCTGATCCGCGACACGATCTTGTACGCCGCGCGCAGGCTGACCGCGGGGATGGTGGCCTGGATCTGGCCAGCCTCGCCGCTCGGTACGGCAGTTAGCGGGATGTTGGTCCGGCGCACCATGCTGGAGAGGCTGAGGCCGGCTACCGCCTCGTTCACGCCGCGGTACACCACTACCATGCCGTCGGCGACACCGACGTAGTACTCGTCCTGGGTAATCCGCCACCCGTACAGGCTGCCGGCTCCGACCACGGCCAGCAGCACGAGCAGTGTGACCGAGACCACAGGCCAGCGTCGCCGCGCGGACCTGACGAGCATGGGGTCGTCGTCTTCGTCGTCTTCATCGTCATAATCCCCCTGCGCGGCCTCACCCTCCGGCTGAGTACCGGGGTCCATCCCGGCGGTGCTGGCACTGGCCATGACGGGCATGGTGCCGGCGGCCGCGGCGAGCGTCGCCCCATTCCTGCCACTGGCTAGCAGGTGCGCTCGCGCAGCCGGGCTGTCGCTGCGCGCCGGCTGAACAGGCTGGTCGGATCCCCCGGTCAGCGCGCCCACGACCACAACATCCGTGCTGGGCCGCTGGCCGGCATCGGTGTCAATGACATCGGCGAGGATGCAGGTGATGTTGTCCGGCCCACCGCTGCGGATGGCAAGATCGATCAGCTGGCCGACCGCCTCGTCGAGGTCGGCGAGCTCCGTCAGCGTCTTGTGCACGGTCTCGTCGCTGACCACGTCGGACAGGCCGTCCGAGCAAAGCAGGTAACGGTCTCCGACCTTGGCTTTGAGCATCGCAAGATCGGGCTCGGCCGGCACGCTGCTCTGCAGCGCGCGCATGACGAGCGAGCGCTGCGGGTGCGACGCCGCTGCCTCCGGCGTGAGCTTGCCTTCGTCGACCAAGGACTGGACGAGGGTGTGGTCATGAGTGATGCGGTGGTACTCGTCATCGCGCAGCAGGTAGGCGCGGGAGTCTCCGATGTGGCACAGCGCCACCTCGTCGCCTGACCAGAGCAAGGCGGTGAGCGTGGTGCCCATGCCCTCCGTCGACGGGTCGGCCCGCGCGATCTGCCGCAACTCGGCATTGGCCTGCGCGATAGCGTCGGCCAGCGCCTGCAGCATGTCGATGCCGGCCGTGTCGGCATCGAGCGGGGCAAGGGTGGCGATCGCGACGGCGCTTGCTACCTCGCCAGCGGCGTGCCCGCCCATCCCGTCAGCGATGGCGAGCAGGTGCGGTCCGGCGTAAGCGGAGTCCTCGTTGCCCTCACGGAGCAGGCCCACGTCTGACCGGACCGTGTAGCGGAGTGCAATGCTCATTTGCGCAGCTCCAGGACGGTCTTGCCGACGCGGACCGGCACGCCTAGCGGCACTGGCGTCGGCTGCGTGACCTTCTGCCGGTCCAGGTAAGTGCCGTTCGTGGAGCCCAGGTCCTCCACGATCCACTCACCATTCTGCGGGTACAGCCTGGCGTGCCTGGTCGAAGCGTAGTCGTCGGTGAGCACCAACGTGGCGTCCGCGGCCCGGCCGATGGTGATCTGCTCCTCGCCCAGGGTGATGGTGGTCCCGGACAGGCTGCCCCCGGTAACTAGCAGCAGCTTCGGAATGCCTCTGCTATGCCTGGCGGGCTTCGGCGGCCGCATCGGGCCGGTCTGCTGGTTGTGCTTGGTCTGCTGCCGCGCGGCCCGGCGCTGGCTGCGCGGCGAGGTCGGCTGGTCGAACAGGTCGGTCCGCACGACCCCGACGGCAGCGATGACGAACAGCCAGAGCACAGCCAGGAACGCCAGCTTGATGAGATCGAGGGTGAGCTGGTTCATCGGGTTAGGAGTCCTCAGATCGCCTGCAGCCCACGCGGGCCTCCGCGCGCGCCGCGGCTGCTGGGTAAGTGACTGCTTGCTTCCTGCCGTTCGTCAGTAGGTGCCGTCCCTGCGGAATACCAGAGTCGTGCGGCCAAGGGTAACGCGCGTGCCGTCCGTGAGGGATATTCTCCGGATCGGTTGCCCATCCACGAACGTTCCATTCGTCGAGCCGAGGTCTACCAGTACGACGTCGCCGTCTTCGACCCGGATCTCGGCGTGATGCCGGGAGACTCCCTGGTCGACGAGCCTGAGGTCACAGTCGGTGCCACGGCCGAGGATGGTCAGCGGTGAGGTGAGCGGAAACGTGCGCTGGGTCGCTCCGCTGCGACCAGGCTCGGCCGTCGAGACAAGCAGGCGCGGCGAGCCAGGGTAGCCCTCCTGCGGCCTCGGCAGGTCGCTGACTGGCCGGCGGATCTCGCCGTCCTCTACGGTAGTTCCCCTGATCACGCCAGAGCGGATGCGGAAGGTCCCGATGGTGAGGTCAGGCACGCCCTGGAACCGGATCCTGACCGGGCCGACGAAGGAGTATCCCTGCTCCCTTGCGTAATCCCTCGCCAAGGTGGCGAGCTCCAGGCCTAGGTTGTCGGCGTAGACCTCGAGCCTGTCGTAGTCGGCCTGAGCAATCTCGGCCACGAAGTCGTTCGGGACTAGGGTCCTGCCCTGTGCCACGATCGCCGCCCGATCGTCCATCTCGCGCTGCACGGCCCCCGCTATCTCGGTCGGCTGCAGTTCGGATTTGAAGGCGCGTGCGAAGCCACCGTCATACATCTCTTGTAGACGGTGCTCGAAGCGCTGCAGCACTCCCACCATGCACCTCCTGTCCCGTTCGCCTTCGATGGTATCGGCGACGTGGCATAGCTCGGGGCGTGCTAACCTGCCAGTGCCCCGAGGGCGGGTGGCGGAACGGCAGACGCGCACGGTTCAGGTCCGTGTGTCCGAGAGGACGTGAGGGTTCAAATCCCTCCTCGCCCACGAGCGCCCAAGCGCCTCAGCCACTCCACTCCGAGTTCCCTGGCAGAATCATTATCGTGCCCGAACTTCCCGAAGTGGAGTCACTTGCGTCGGACCTGCGCGAGCGCGCGCTCGGCCGCGTGGTCGATCGTGCTGATATCGCGGAGTTCTCCGTGCTGAAGACCTACGATCCGCCCCTTGCCGCGCTGCACGGGGCGACGCTCACGGACGTGACCAGGCACGGAAAGTTCCTCGATCTGGCGACAACTCGGGCCGAACCAGGCGCCGGTGACGGACTGCACCTCATCACTCACTTGGCCAGGGGCGGGTGGCTGCGCTGGCGCGAGGAGATGCCTAGTCAGCCTGCCCGGCCGGGCAAGGGGCCGCTCGCCTTCCGGCTGCGCTTCACCGACGGAGCCGGATTCGACCTGACCGAGGCAGGGACCCGCAAACGGCTCGCGGTCTACCTCGTCACCGATCCCGCCGCTGTGCCCGGCATCGCCTCGCTCGGCCCCGATCCGCTGGCGCCCGAGTTCACCGCCGACGTGCTCGGCGGCCTGCTGGCGGGCCGCCGCACCCAGATCAAGGGCGTGCTGCGGGATCAGAAGATCATTGCTGGCATCGGCAACGCCTACTCGGACGAGGTCTTGCACGCCGCCAGGATGTCCCCGTTCCGGCTCGCGTCCAGCCTCAGCGCTGCCGAGGTAGCTGCTCTGCATGACGTGATCGTGGGGACGCTGCGTTCCGCCGTCGAGCGATCAGCCGGGCTTGCCGCGTCGGAACTAAAGAAAGAGAAGAAGTCCGGCCTCGCCGTGCACGGCAAGACCGGCGAGAAGTGTCCGGTCTGTGGCGATATGATCCGCGAGGTGTCGTTCGCCGACTCGGCGCTGCAGTATTGCGCGACGTGCCAGACGGGCGGGAAGCCGCTCGCCGACCGCCGCCTGTCGAGACTGCTGAAGTAGGTCGAGCGGGGCCGAGCGGGGTCGACGAGTTCAGGCAGCCCAGTTGCCCGATGCATAAAGCAAAGCCGTGACGCACATCAACGGCGCCGATACACCTAGCCAAATGAAGCCAGCCTTCTTGTAGCGCAGAGCTAGGCTGCCGAGTCCGCACCACAGCGGCCATGCGAGCATGAGGGCACGAGGGACAGACTCATACCATGTTCCGGCCATCAGAGCTGCCACAGTAAGTGAGCAATAAACGAATTCGGGCCATCGGCGATTTATGGCCAGAATAATTGTCGTCGCCAGAAGAACCGCTGCGGCCCCGAGCTCGAGCTGGAACATAAAGGCAACCGGTGCGTGGAATTCGTGGCCGAAGGCGGCAGTCCAGGTTGCCTTGAAGGTGGTCACCGGGTTCTTAAGAGCCCGACCCCATCCCGCAGCCTCAGCGTGCTGCCATGCCAGCCAGTCGCCGGTGGAAAAGCGCAAGTAGAGCTCGTACGCAACCACGGGAAGAACTGGAATAGCCAGATACGCCAATGCGCTGCGTCGGCGCCGCGCGCGCCTGCACAAGGCAATCAACAGCAATCCAGCAAGCAAAAATAGACCATTAACTCGCACAGAGCACGCGGCTGTCGCGAGGAAGGAAGCCGTGGCCCAGGAACCGCGGCGCGCCGCAAGCCAGCTCGGTAGCGCGAAGGCCAGAAACAGCGGCTCGGTATAGCCGACCGAGAGGAAGACCGCGGCAGGTGCAACTATGAAGAACAAGGCCGCATTAGCACCGGACCCAGCCTTGTAATCCTCAGCTAGGCGAACAAGACCCAGAATTGCGAAGAAACTCGCAATGCTTGCGATGGCTATCTCGGCCCCGACCCATGAGGGAATTATCACGTGCACTAGGCGGAGGAGCAGCGGGTAGCCAGGGAAGAAAGCGACCAGGTTCTTGTCTGGCGAGCCCTGCGGCGCGGAGTAGCCGTACTGCGCTATGTGCCGGAGAAGGCTGGCGTCCCAATGCTGCCACGCGCTCGCAAGAGGAGCGCCGGAGTTGCTGCCGGGACGCATGATCCAGCTAGCCGCCCACGCCAACGTGATGACGGTGGCCTTCGATGCAAGCCAAAGCGGTGCCGCGATCCGGACCGCTGGATCTAGGCGCCAGCCCCGCAGACTGGCCGAAGCACGCCGCAACCCGGGAAGTCGAACGTGTTCGGGGGAAACCGCTCGATCAGTGTCGGCGAGGATAGAGCCGTCGTCCGAAACCTGAGACCTCCCTGGCTTGCACCGGTGATGCGGCTCAACGGGGGTACGCGCAACCGGAGCTGACTGCCGCCTTTATGACGTTAGCCCGATCTTGTTCAGGGAGTCGAACAGCGCGATGTCGCAACCGCCGTCGACGACGAGCCTGTGCACGGTGGCACCGAACCAAGTCCCGGTCACCAGGATCTTCTTGTTGCTCCGCAACAGCATGGGGCAGTTCATCTCCTTCGCGATCGGCGCGAAGGGGTTCTTCTTCAGCTTCAGCAGGACCGAGCAGGCGGACGCCGCCGCGGGCTGACTGCCGCCGGCTGGGTCGCAGGTGAGCGTCTTAGGCTTGCCGTGACCGCCGGAGTCGCCTTTCACCTGGAACTTCAGCGCGACCTGCGCCGAGCCGCCGCCATGAGATTGCGGTCCAGTGCCGGCGCTGCACCCCGCCACGGCGAGCGCTCCGGCGACGATGCAGGCGACCAGGTACCGCAAGTGAGCGGCGGCGGTGAAATGCCTGGTCACGCGGGTTCGCTCCGCACGTGCGAGTGATGTCACAACCATTGGACGCGCAGGCTCCCCAGACTGGTTCCGTGGCCGGCCCCGGGCGGCGTGTCAGGCTGGGCAGATGCGGAACTTGCTCGCGGACCTGCGCGACATCACCGGTCCCGGGCATGTGCTCGCCGAGCCAGATGTGGTGGCAGGCTACGCCACGGACTGGACCCGCCGCTATACCGGCCTGGCGACGTGTGTCGTGACCCCGGGTTCGGCCGCTGAGCTGGCCGACGTCGTGCGCGCCTGCGCGGCGGACGGAGCGCGGATCATCCCGCAGGGCGGCAACACCGGACTTGTCGGCGGCTCAATCCCGCCCGCCTCAACCGACGGACTGGCCGCTGTCATCATCTCTACCAGGCGGCTGACCAGCCTCGAGCCGGTCGACCGTGCCTCGGGCCAGGTCACCGCCGATGCCGGGGTGACGATCGCGCGGCTGGCCGCCCACGCCGAGTCGGCCGGGCTCCGCTACGGCGTGGACCTGGCGTCGAGAGACTCGGCCACGGTAGGCGGCACGATCGCCACCAACGCGGGCGGGATCCACGCGGTCAGGTACGGACCCACCAGGTCACAGGTCGCGGGCGTGCAGGCGGTGCTCGCCGACGGCAGCATTGTGGGCAACCTCTCCGGACTGACCGCGGGCAGCAGCGGCTACGATCTCGCTCAGCTGCTGACCGGCAGCGAGGGGACGCTGGCGGTGATCACCCAGGCGAGGCTGCTGCTCAGTCCGGCCGAGCCGGCGGCTGCCGTGCTGCTGTGCGGCACGGCCGGGATCGCCGAGGCCGCGGAGCTTACCGGGCTGATCAGGGCGGCCGTTCCCGGGCTGCTGGCCGCTGAGTACTTCGACGCGGCCGGCCTCGCGCTGGTCCGCCAGGCGGCTGGCCTGCCGTCGCCGCTACCGGCGGAATATCAGGGCTACCTGCTCGCCGAGATCGGAGGAGCCGCCGACCGGCAAGATTATGGCCATTTGTTGCAACAGGTCGCACGTGCTCGGTTGCCTGGCGATACGGTGCTCGCCCAGGACGCGCGCGGCATGGCCGCGCTGTGGGCTTACCGGGACCGGCTGACCGAGGCGATCGCCAC
>WNFL01294368.1_pt1 | contig 14791 bp, 15 predicted proteins | sample 5400361 | NCBI WGS metagenome assembly WNFL01 (sample SAMN13153351, study PRJNA577476) | soil metagenome | isolation source: 40 cm soil on Douglas fir-dominated hillslope | place: USA:California | collected 2013-09-17
TCGACGTTTTGAAGGCAGGAGGATAGGAGGCCGTGTACGAGCTTCGTATAGGACGGGTCTACGGAATCTGCACCGGCCGGTGGATTATCCAACATTAGCTTGAGTGCCGGAAGCGTAGGTCCAACCAGGTCAACGAAGGAGAACTCATTCTTCAGTAGGTCTTTACCACAGTTTAGTTGCAGTCTCAATACATGACTAATATACTCACCGGCGTATAAGGCGATTGATACTGCTCGAATATCCTCACGCGAAGCCTTTCCCAAGACATCACCAATGCTTGCCAGAGTCGAAAAAGACACGTTCAGGACCTGTATCCTGGCCTCTGAGGGCGGACCTAGAAGACCCATGCATCAGCACACCAGTTCTTAAGATCTCAAATCCCTACCTGATAATGTCTCCCTTGAAGAAGGGATTGCTTGTTTTAGGATATGGGCGGTTATCCGTAAACACTGATTGATTGGTGAATCATGAGGTAACTCTGAAAGCTTTGGCTGGCTGAACAGGATATGAGTCATAGGATAGACCAGCGCTAGATGACGCACCTCGTGGCACTTGTTCGACGGCACTGGCTGTTTACGAAAGATGATACCGCCGCAACGAGATGGACCTGAATCTCTGGTGGTTCAGTCATTGCCAATCGATAGCAAAGATTGCTGAACTCCTCGAAGATGGTCGGTTCGAGAATAGCACTCCCGGCATACTCTGGTTTTACTAAGGATGCAAGGGCTTGGAGGGCAGTAATCGTAACATCTCGCGTTGCCACAGAGGATGCGGAGTCGGCCGAAGACTGCGCGAGGGCTTCGTAAACAAGGCCAAACACCACATAGAAGAATGAAGTAGGGTCATCTCCGGAAGTTGTGGGTATTGTACCGTTCGCCTCTCTCCCATCCATTGCGGCCAAAATGTAAGGGTCGTTGCGCTGCATTGTGATTGAAACCGCCTTGAGAATTCGAGACCAAGACTCGTTATAATACTAATAACGGAAGTCAATAATTGCTTGCTCTTGCGAGTATTGAGTCGCGTACCGGTAGGAGAACCTCCTTCCCGAGGCTCATCGAAATGGTGTCCATGCCTGCGGAGGCTGTCTCTTGAAGCACCTCAGAGTCACCTCTTATAGTGGCATAGTCTCTCAGCGATGAGATCCACAATGTTACCAGGGTCGCACGTTGAGGCTTGAGGACTTCCTGAAGATACGCCTGCATAGCGCTAGCAATCTCGAGTTCGGCCCAAGCGGTCAGTGTAGCGATTCGCAACATGACGGAAGCGTTCGGGCTAAGCTGCTCGACATCCCCTATTGCAAGCATTCCAGAAGCTGCAGATATGTCAACCGAGAGTCGGGGAAGGATAGGGAGTACGAACACTTTGATTGTTCTAGTGCAGATGTAAGCAATTTCAGGATACGGCCCATCCTTGACACGTCCTTGACCACACCGCATCCCACAAAAACCGCACAGACCTGAACAGCGGAGGCAAGTATTTCGGGTGTTGAATCGGACGAGAATGCAGGGGTAAGTGCGGCTGTAATCGGTGCCTGGTGTTGCTCGAGAAGTAAAGCCTCTGGGTAGTCGGGATCTGGTGATTGAGAGAAGATCTACTCGACTGGTCAGGACAACTTCATACGGAACAGCTCGCTCCTCACCTCTATAACGTCTCTCAAAACAACAAGCCCCTCCAGGCGAATCTCCGTAACATATGCAGCCGACGCGGTGAATGCCATCTTTATGAGATCCGGAACTCGTTGAACCAATAACCCTTGCAACGCAACTCCTTGCGCTCGTGCATATGGGATATCGAAGTGCTCCCTCCTACCGGACTTTGCAATCGTTGTACATATGCTATGCAAGCATTGCAAGGCAAATAGCTGTGTTCGCCATCGAGCGTTTACATGACCCCGTCCAGATGTCTGCATTTCTTGACTCAAGGACTGCGACTCATCATCTTGGAAGGTAGAATTCTTGACGGCCTCAGTCGCTTGCTGAGATGCAGTGGTACGTGCCATGATACGTTGACATAAGTCAATCCACCCAGACGGACCGGCGGTGACCGTCTGTTGTAGCCAGCTCGTGATAATGCTCCTGACACCCTCCACAGAAGAATCATCATCTAGCATCCCAAACAAGACCTCTACCAGTCTATCCCCTCCGATCTTCGACATGGTAAATGCATCCTTCTGTACGAGTTGGTACAGAGCGTTGATAGACGCTAGCTTGAGAGTTCTCTTCGATGACGAAAGGTAGACTCTGAACCGTTTGACTAAGTCCGGAACATCCATCAGATTCGGTGCAAACATCAGGCAATGTTGGATGCAATGGATGGCTTCGACAATAACACCATCGTCTACCTCTGAGGCAAATTGGGACACGAGATCTAGAATCAAGCCTCTCGTACGCCCAGTCTCTTGAAGCTCAGGTCCAAGTGTAGATATAACTCCATCGATGATACGACAGACAACTTGGAATGTCGGCAACTCCCCTGCAAGGTTGACATTACCGAGCAGCCCTCCCTCTGGCTCATGGCTCTCCATTACGTAGACCTTGAAGAGCATACCGAGGGTGTTGGGGATGAAAGGAGAGTATGAAAGACTGGATGACGAGACGATGTCCCCAAGAGCGTGAAGAGCCCAGTAGTGAACAACCGGGTGAGGATCGTTGCCCAGAGACATGAGGACGTTGAGGACAGTCTTGAGGTAGGGCTGAGCCGCAAGGCCACCGGCGTGAGTATACACAGCTCCGAATGCGAGTGCGCATCCGGCTCGGGCATTGGGGTCGCGATTGTTGACGACTTGTTCAACGAGATTATTAATTTGCGTCCCAAGGAACGTTGTATTCGATATGTTAGCTAGACGCCCGAGTGCTTCGCTACCTGCGATCCGGAGTCGGACATCTTCGCTAAGAATTGCATCCTAGGAATCAGGTTCAGGATAACGTAAGAGGGCAAGACAATCGAGAACCGTTGCATACTTTGAGAAAATCACCCAACGAGCCGCTGACTTGCGGGTTGCCTAACACCTCTCTGGCTTGCCGAATATTTCCACCACTCGCCAGCCGCAGGGTCATCAGGATTGAGAAGACCGCGTTGACATAGACTGCCGCTTTCCTTCCTACATTCCGTTCCAGTTTGGGTGACTGAACTGATTCTATAAGCAAACCAATTGTCTTGGCCGCGGATTGGGGGTCTTGAAGGAGCAGCAGGTGGGAGAATAGTTCTATTGCTGCGTCTACGACACTAGTTGCCGCTGGCGATGGTTCAGGCCACACGGCTTCAGAATCGAACGCACGAGTCCTGCAGAGAACTAGCGGGTCGTGCTCGCAGGAGCCAATGACCGGTCGAGTGATCTAGAGAGAACACCGACCATGCTCAGCCTACTTAACCCGACCGAAGAGACCGGGCTTACCAAATCGTCGATTGCTCGATCAATGGTGTCACGATTCCTCCCGGTAACGTCTGAACTGATATCTAAACTTGAGACTCCGTATCCGTATCCGTCCGCGACATTCCAGACGCTTGTAAATGTTCCAGCACTGCTGGCGATGGCCGCTTGAACAAAGCTACCAGCGTATCCCTCTAAGCTCCCGAATAAGGCGATGACACTCTGGAGTAGTCCTTGTTGCATGATTTCTGTCTGGCTCGCGAAACCAAGCGCACTGAAGCATTGGTACACACGTCGTCGAAGGAGCGCCTCACGAGTCGCAAGGGAGAGTTCAGGTGATGAGGTAGAAGGCGCATTCGCTGGTGTCGGCTGCTCCGCTAACTCTTCCTTGTGTTGAGATGTGAACGCATTGGCAAATGCAAGAGCGTTACTGAGCAATGAGGCGACCCTCCGTGCAACGTCGAGCGTGACCAAAGTGGGAGAGTTGTGTCGTAAGAAACACAGGATGGCTCCTAGGGCACAATCTCGTACATGGAGGAGGAACATCCACTCCCCAGGTGTCCGTCCAGTCCCGCTCGTCGTGTCCTTGCTCGTAGGTTTCGGCAGCGCGTTCCTCCACAAGACGAGCAACTGGGGCAGATGAGCTCGGACGAAGTTGGGCCCGAGACTCATCAAGCTAGATATGCAAGTCCATCCAACTTCGACTTCCGCGGCTGCTACTCCTAGGTCGTGATCAGCAGCCTTCTTCAGCATGCCAACAGCGTTATCGAATACTTTTGCACAAAGGTCGTACGAGACGTATAGTGGCCGCTCGGGGATGACCGCAAAGAGTCCCGCGAGGCCATACGCGTGCCCGAGTGCTCGCCCCTTGATATCGGGTGGAGAACCTGGGGTTGAGAGTGTTGTGATATCTCGTTGGAGCATTTCCATCACGTTAAGGACGAGTTTTGGTAGACGTAGTGGAGTTGAGTAAGAAAAACAGCGTAGTGCCCAGGCCGCTGCCACACGGACAGAATGCGTTGGATGTGCGAGGAGGGATATTAAAGGTTCGGAGAGCGCCTCCTATGAGATCTTGTTAGATAGTATAGTAAACAGACAGACAGACGTACCTGCACAGGTGGAGGGGCATTCCCGAATTGCTGAAGGAGGCCAGCCACCTCCTTGAGTGCAACAACCAAGACCTTTGCATCTGGCGCAGTCCTGCCTGGAATCAACACTGGCCACTTGCGCAGGTACGAAGAAGACAATTCTTGGATGGCGACGATTTGACTCTGCTCGCTCAACATTCGCACTCCAATCAGGTCGCGCAGCAACACTCCAACCATCTTCCGAACTAATAAAACTTCGTACCGCGTGGTGGAGTTTCGTGGGTGAGGGACGATATCGACCAGAAAATGGCGAACAACGACTGCGTAATTGTTTTCGACAAATTGAGGGCCGAGATCGACGAGAAGTGCGGCGTAGAACTCGATTATCCCAATGCGGGGTTTACGAGCAGTGGATGGTTTGTTGAATGTTGTTGATAACAAAGTGAACATTTCTGCTACTCCTAAGAGCGGCTTGGTAATTTCCGTTGGTGCTGCCGCCCCCGGCCCTGTAGTATCATCATCAGCCGTTGCGTCGTCCTTCTTCCCCTTTTTGGTGGTTTCCACCACGATTACTTTCCTTTCGACCTGTGTAGATGAGACGAGGTGTGCTACCAGCGAAGCGAGGCTCTTTCGGGTGGGTTCATCGGCTGTTTCCAGAGATTTGATGCAGCTAGTGAGTATTTGCTCGATATCAGTAACAGTATGTGTTCCATTCTTCGGGTACATCTCCACCAGAAGCTACAAGAACGGTGTTATTTTGGACTTTGTAGAACCCACTGTAACGGACCTCTGCTGCGGCGCGCCGAATCGGAAGGGCCTTATCACTCAATGCGTACCGCATATGCTTGATAATATCCTTTGTGGCCGCATCAGTGAGTGCGCGGCCTGCAGAAGGGACTGCTTTGCGGAGAGCTTGAATGGCGTGAAAGCGAAGAAGGACAGACTGGAGAGGTGAGCCAAGCCCCGAGTTCAAGAAAGCTATAGAACTTACAGCACTGCTTATTCTGTGAGTCTTCACAGCCAAAAGCGCGAGTTCGACCATAAACGACATAACTTGCGCGCCGTACTCCCCCATTATCTCACCCACGCAGTAAAAAGCTGCACTGAGAGACATTAGCCCGCAGTATCCTCCAGGTTCAAGGAGCCTCTCACACTTTACTGCTATCCCTGTCAATAATCTTCGCGTCGGCAGCGAACTTGAGAAACGAGTGGATCGTGTCGAATATGGTTCTGGTGTCGCCCTTACCGTAAAGAGAAACGTAGCACTTTGCCAACAGATTACGAACTGGCCGCCCAGGTGCAGTGTGCGAGTCCTTGGCGAGGGCAATCTTTTGGAACGTCGCTTCCAACTCGGCGAAATGGGGCTTTATATCTTCCTAAGGTTATATTAGCAGATCAATATGGGTTCCGGCGCGTTTGGACATGCCAAAGGGAAGTGCTTAATGGCTCTTTCAACCGAGCACAACCATTGAAAGACGTAGACCTCGCCGGCGTCGCCTCCTAGTTGACTCTAACAATGGTTCAGATCAAAAATATGTATTCGAATGACCAGTGTACCTCGTCGAAGCGGAGGTCACTTTCTTGTGGTTCGCCGGCGATCATGTTGGGTTCAAGTGCGAATGACAAAACAAACACATCCTACAAATCTTGCCTCCTACAATCATAAAAATTTTCAACCAAAAGCACTAAACCGATGTATTATTGAATGTCTACGAGACCCAAAACCTCTCGGTCTCTATTTCACAGGTCTTTTTGCAAGCATCGAGAGGGTTTTCGCTATATAACAATCGATGAAGTGTAGATGCAATGTACTTGTAAGTGCCAAATATAGCCTCTGGTAATACCGAAATTTACCAATCAAGGTCACCAGACAGGGTCGCATGTTTGCTTTATGAATATAGGTTGGACCCTACCACGTTCGACTTCTGGTGAAGGGACTCCATTCCGGGTCAAGTACACACAAGCTGGATAAGCTCTCTAAAACTTTCTTTCTTCGTCCATTCTCCGTCTCCACACGATGCCTTGATTGGATAGTAGCTTGCTTCGTTTTCCGATTCTCATTTCGGTGCTTTCAGTCTCCGTATTTAACGCCTAGTTGGGGACTGGAAGATGCACAAAGTTCGCTCGTCGCTGGAATGTCTCTCGCTATCACAGTAGTTACGCACTGTACATGGACGGGGTCTACCGCAAGCCTCCCGTCTTCCCCTTTGGAAACGTAGTTAACCCTGCATCGAGTCGCTGGTACGGGACACTTTCAAATTGCTGGAAGGAGTGCAGTATGCGTCTGGTATATAAGTCAAACGAAATATGTTGTGCCTCCCATTCAAGTGGTCTCGTCTCTGATGACTTCTTGTTACCTTATCGATTCATCGTAGTCAAAGCTTATGGAAGCTGATCTACGCAGCGCCTGAGAAGGTCGTTAGCCCGGGATCGTTCGGCCTGTTCTGCCTTGCTTGTGAAGTACGAAGTACGGCTCATATATAGCCTAGAGAGACTCGCCACAAAGGGTTTGTATATGCGCAGGGTACTCGCACCTAGTGTTGAGTCTGCATACTGGTCGGTAGCAGAGCAACGAAGAGCTCCTATAGTTTAGAAGGAATAGACATCAGGTCCCTTCGCACTCGAGTGACCATCGGATCGGAAATGTAATCGTAAGGGTCACAAGTTATCCTCATTTCTAGATCTCGGGTGCGAGAACTCACAACCCTATGCACCATACGCCATGAAAGAGTATAAGAAGTGGCCTAGTATGTCACCCCATATCTCTGGTACCAAATTTCATCGGGCCTTGCATTACGACGACGCCCATGTTCACCGAATAATCATAGCAAACCAACTGATCGAAATACTTGGCTTCTCGCCCGCGGTTCGTAGTGCCACCTCCCTGGGTATTCTGGTATTTATGGCGCTTTCTTTGCTGCCATGGAACGATCTGGCTGGTGAACACGCTATAGGCTTCCCACACCCCATTGGTGGAAACCATGGCCAGATTCAGCACATTTGTATGTCAAGCGCACACTTGCAGATACTGTCACCAGTTCCCTCGCTGTCCGGCCATCTCAGCCAGTTTATGGAAACTGTAATTGACCCGCCCGTATTCGAGGTCTAGGGCTATTCAAGCAATTACAAGGCACCGAGATGGATAAGTGAGGGCATAGGACCAAGGATATCTGAGAGTCGAGTGGCGTCCTACTCGGGCTTGTTCCCTTTGCTCGTTTACCACAACCAAAAGAGAGTCGAATTCATACAGGCCAGTTACGATATGGAGGCAATGCGGGGACGGGTCGCACCGTTCTTTATGTGCTTGACGACGAAATGCGCAAATGCACTTCTGATTTCCCAATCAGGCATCGGGCAATATTGTCCCTTTTCAATTACATTTCGCGGTCAGCGCTTATTGGTCACCACCCCACCTGTCACTGGTCGGATAACCAGCGGACGAGCGGGCAGCACACCTGGATATAAGGTCCCGGTGTTTGGCTCTCTTTCCTTCTGCCACTCTCCCTTCTGCCGCGACGAAAACGACGAAGCGACATGGCCCCCTCGCCTTACACCACCACCTATACTGCCTTCGGCAAAACACACAAGTACACGTATAATTATGACTATCCGACTGATACGAGTACATACTATGGAGGGTATAACCCGTTTGACGACAATGCCGTTCGTGCGGCCGTTGCTGGTTATGTCATTGTTTTAGGTGAATTCCTGGACAAGACCCCTATTCCGCGTGTTTAAGTTCTCTCCACTCACATGGTGGTCGTGTATTTCAGGTGTGATTATCGGGGTTCAAGTTATTGGCCTTATCACCGTTGCCATCGTCTACTACAGGCGACAGAAGCGAAGAAAGGTAGGCATGTGGCTTCCAGCCGGTTTAGCGCAGGCGTTAAAAAGAGTGACAGGCTTGGTATGGACCAATGGCCAGACATTATCGCAATGGAGGTCAGCCACCATGGGTCGTAGGGGGTGGTGGCTCTGTCAAAGCTCCCCTTGTTCAGCACGACTACGGCTCCTACGTTCCTCGCAACTCGTACTCGGCTAGCTCGGTCCAGGCCACTCCCGTTCAGAATGACTACTACTACAACAACTCGTACCCGCCGGCTCCTCCTCAATCGCAGTACGACCCACCAAATCGGTCCTCCGCATACATGCCTTATGAAGCCCCGCCGCATCAGTACAGGGGCTATTGATCACCGATCGCGAGGTTTCTAGGGTGACCCTGAACTCATATGTGACTGTAACTCTATAAATGTATTACCGCGCGGCGGTGCGACGGTGCGGCGTTATCCAGGATGGACGGTCTAAAGAATTTTTTTCTGCTCGACTATGGAATTTGATCGCTCTTGGTGTTGATTTGCACGAACATGGAACATGGAAGTACTATCTTGAGCCAGTATCGACAGTCACCGCTCGCATCTGATTTTCCACTGTCCTTCGAAACGTCTTGGGGGTTTCTTGGCGGCTTGGCGGTTGGGTTGGGCGGCTGGTCGGCTGGTCGGCTGAAATCCCCACATGGATAGCATTGCCACCCGCCACCCGACGTCGAATTAGGCACACCTTTGGCCGCCGGCCGCCGTCGCCTCAGCCACCGGCAGCAATTGACAGAAATCGGAAAGAAATAAAATACAATGTTCCAACTACAGGTACATAAGGGCGATATTCGTACGGCCACTACTGTATCTAGTATTGATAGTCCTCTTCCCTATGCTGGGAGGCAGAGGTATAGCAAGCCTTAAATGGTCCCCGATGGTCACAGCCTTGAACGCCTTAAGTGTCTAAAACCCACGAGGCATGTGCTATGGGGTGATACGATTATTTCCATTTTCTCCAATTCCCTCCTTGCTCGGTTATGGCCAGAGAGCCCCTGGCTCCTGCTGTTCTCGAGGCACATCCGGAACCTCGTAACTCAACAACCGAAGCGGCCTGTTGGTAATATATTGGCTTTACGAGACCAAACTTGCCTGGCATCTGTAGTGGCTTACGTTGCAATGACAAGAGAGCTACGAATGACTCAGGTACTTTGATTATGATATATCGCGAACTACACTAGAGGCCCGGGAATATTGGTGACTGCTTGTCGATCCCCACGGCTGAACATTATATTGTATTTAGAACTAGTTTCCTAGCGTCCAAGCGAGCGCAAATAAATCCCACGATATACTAGCAATCAAGTTTTGGATTACCCACCTCAACGGAGATGCCAGGCTTCCCGAGCGCGCCTAGCTCCTTCCGAGTCTCACGTGAAGCAAAGCAATACAGCCGCGCTTGAACCCAACCGTTGCAACCCTGGACAAAACTCCTCTATCCACCTTTGGAAGATGCACCGTACAATCTGTAATGTAGTTCCAAGGGTCTCAAGGGGGCTGCGACATGCACCCCGGTTATTTAGCACGACGACTCCTCGACGCGCACAATTTTACAATTTGGACGTCGCCGGCTTGACTGAGGAACAAAACGAAGTACGCTTCCTGTGTTGTTGTTCTGGACTCGGCCTCGTTCTATTGCACCCTGGTCCGTTATCAAACATTGACTGACATTTCCACTCCCAAAGTTCCGGGAGTCTATATCTGCGTTCGTCGAGAAGGAGATTGCTCCACGAGCAAGTGACGTTGACAAGACCAATACGTTTCCAATGGACCTTTGGCGAAAGTTTGGCGAAATGGGCCTCCTCGGAATCACCTGCTCGAGTGACTACGGTGGGCTAGACCAAGGATATCTTATGCACACGATCGCCATGGAAGGTATGCGTTCCTTTATCTGTCAAGACCTTGATTCCCGCCGCCTCTTTGATGGATCCACTGGGAGGATGTCATACAAACATTACGACTAATTATACCTGTAGAAATATCAAGTGTCATATGGCGCTCATTCTAACCTCTGTGTGAACCAAATACACCGACACGGAACGGAGGCACAGAAAAGGAAGTACCTCCCTCCACTCATCTCCGGAGAGAAGGTGAGTTGTACTCTCTCTCCGTTATGCAAGCATTCGTGTTGCCTTCCACGTCGATTTACAATAGAACAGATCGGTGCTCTCGCCATGTCCGAACCTAGTGCGGGTTCAGACGTTGTTTCGATGAAGCTCAAAGCCACAAAGAAAGAGGGGGGCTGGATACTAGACGGAAATAAGTTCTGGTCAGCGTCAACATTCTCGTCTCCCTGCAAACAGTCCGACTTAAAAATCTGAATTTAGGATTACCAATGCGCCGGTCGCAGACACACTTGTCGTATATGCCAAGACATCTCCTGAAAGAGGGTCCAAGGGGATCACCGCGTTCTTGGTCGAGAAGAATATGAAGGGTTTCTCGACTGGGCTCAAGTTGGACAAAGTGGGCGTACGTAGTCCGGTAATCCATTCAGATGCCACCTATTAATTTCCCTCTCGCTTATAGATGCGTGGTAGCGACACTGCCGAACTAATCTTCGACGGTTGCGAAATTCCGGATGGTGAGGAGGTTACAGTGGCACTTCCAGAGTCAAGTACTCATTTAGAGGCTTTCAGAGAACGTCCTTGGTAAAGTGGACAAGGGAGTAGCCGTCCTCATGTCTGGTTTGGACCTTGAACGACTTGTTCTGTCTGGGGGACCTCTTGGGTTGGTCTTTCCTCCGTCTATCACGCCTACCTTCCGGATCTCAACACCTTAATAATTTATAGCATCATGCAGGCAGCGTTTGATACTGCTGTCACTTACGTCCACGACCGAAAGCAGTTTAACGTCCCGATCGGCACTTTCCAGCTGATGCAAGGCAAGATCGCGGACATGTATGTCAAGCTCAATTCGTCCCGTTCGTATGTCTACGCTGTGGCCAACGGTTGTGACCGCGGTCGTATTAGCCGGCGTGTAAGGCTTCGTCTATTTATCGCCGCGACATAGCTCACTGGGAAATGCTTCGTATCTAGGATTGCGCCGGGGCAATCCTCTATTCGACCGAGAAGGCTATCGAGGTCGCACTGGAAGCGATGCAATGTTTAGGTGGGAATGGGTATATCAACGGTAGGTCCTGGAATCGGTTTGATTGTATTCGTACTCACATTTGTTCAGATTACCCAACTGGTCGTTACTTGCGAGACGCCAGGCTGTATGCTGTCGGTGCTGGGACACAAGAAATCAGGAAGATGCTGATTGGAAGGGAGTTCAACCAAGAGATATTGGGCAAAGAAGCGTAACGCAGGGATACCGCGGCGGACGTGGCCTCATTAGAGTATGACGAGTAATCGCATCTTATTACTTGTGCAGGCGAAATAATTTATTGCAGTCGTGAGTCCGGCAGACTTTATTGTCCTACACGACATGATTAAGTGCACCGGTAACGACCCACAGGTCGTGATAGACCGAGGACTTCACAAGAGCAATGATAAATGCGAGTCCCCAACCACACGGTTCCTGGTTTGCGAATAATTTGATGAGGCCTTGCCAAACAAGGTTGATCATTGATGAACATACACACTACTCGTACAAATTCCTTTCCCTGCAACGTTTTGGTCGTGCTTCCTGTCGAACATCAAACGACCTGAAGGTTGGAGTCTGCTCTATATCTATCTCGCTATCCTCCGCTCCAAAGGCAGCACTATCTCCACGCGCCTTCAGTATTTCAAGGACGCCTGCGCCGAGCAGCGCACGCTCGAAAGGCGAATACAGGATTTCATGGAGAAGATAGATACTATCGCCCTCAGCAAAATTCGCGATGCGAAGAGCTTGCTCGAGAAAGTAAGAGATAGAGCGGGGCTGTTCGAGCTGGAATGGAGGAAACGCGTCTCGCCTATAGTATCAGCACGATAACGAGCGAGTAGAAATCTTGGACTGCTCTTAGCTCGAGGAATCATACATTGAATCATCCCACCCCCGCCCAACCCTGACATCCGAAAGGAGAGCTTTTCGCCCAGCAGGGGAAGTGCCCGAATCGAATTATCCTCCTCCTTCATGCGCATCACACCCCCTCTGCTATTAGGATCCGACGATTGTTTTCTCCTAGGGAGCCCGTATTATCCCCCTAGCAACCTCGAAATTCACAGTGATATCTTTTCTACAATCACTACAACCCCCGGAGAGGATTAATGGTGTCACGATGAGGCCCTTCGCCTGATAGCTCAGCGTTACATCAAAGTCTGTCAGGCGCGTCGGTCGTTAGAGATTGAGATCGAGGAGGGACTGCATGCGCTCACTCTCGCCAACCAAGATTAGGTCGAGTCGGTTCGAACGCATGAGTGCGATACCTTGATCTTGAAGCATGATGTACTTGAGGGTGCTGAGGAGTTTGAATCAATGGAGCAGGTAGTGAATGCCAAAGACTCAATGAAAGCCACGAGGGAGCGATGGTTGGTACACTGAAACAAGCAGGTTGGGGAAACACATCCCCAAACTCTCATCTCCTGAATCCTTGCAACGGAGGGTCAGGAGATACCGTCAGAACTGGCTGGTTGATTTCTTGAGGGTTCGCCACGTCGAATGCCAGATGGCGACGAACCAACGGATAGACCCAGTTGAGATCCTTGTTTTCCCCACTGGTCATTTCACAATGATCCCAGAAACACTTGCTCTGGAACTGGAGAGTCTTGTTGTCGTCTCATCTAATCACGATAAAGTCTCATGCTGGTTCATGATTTGTATTAGGGTTCGGTTGTGTATTGTTCAAGGGTACTCTTCGTTGGTTGTGGAGGCGGCTTTTGGTTAGCGTTAGCGTTTCCGTTATAAAACGGGGCTTCGCGATATGTATTATTTATGACTTGACGCACGCTACATGGTTCGACATGCAAATGTAGCGACTGGTTAAGACTAGTCATAATATTCATATGATTATTGTATGAGTGGCTCAGATGTAACGCGTTGAGAGCGAGGATCGCGGGAAATGTGTGCCCTCGAGAGTCTGCTTGGTTCACCACTTGTCACCTTGGCGGTAAACAATGCAGAGGCTATGAAGTATCGCCATAGGATACGCAGTATCTGGAATGCATTGTAAACGGATGACTCGATACTACGGAGTACGAGTCATAGTTTGAGGCTGTGTACATAACTGCGCCGCAGTGGGGTCTCTTTGTCTATAAATAGGGGCGACTCCTGAGCGGAATTTGAATTAACTTATCTTCCTATCACACGTCTAACACACCTAAAGAGTCCACTAGCAAGCCTGCCTGAAATAAGAGGTATGGAGTGCTCGGGACAATAGGAACTGGGTGTATAGGATCCTTCATCATAACTCGTTACGTGATCGTCGCTCACGCTGCGCCCGACTCCAATAAGTACACATTGGTATTGAAGATAGTCTGAGTAATCATATCCTAAGATACTACGTGCACTGTTGACCTAAAGCACTTCACACTGACCTGGCGAGACTTCTTCTTACTCGACCATATAAGTATAAAAGCGAATATATTATATATCTTCTAGTACTACATATATATATATATATATTGGTGGAACTGAAATAAGAGTTCCCAGGTTTAAACCCAGGCTGCTAGATTGGTTACTATTTACGATCTGCCGCGATCAGAACCGTAACAGTTACCTTATGTATATATTCTTGAAACGAATGGCCTGTATTTATAATTGCCTTCTGGGGTCAAAAAAGTGGTATGGGAAGCTCGTGTGAAAGGCAAGCACCAAATTTCCCCCCAAAGCAAAGCCAGTAATATCTTTTTTTTACACAGAAAGAATCTGAGGGTCTGATTACATCCAGATTAAATGGTAGACATCTACTCTTCCCATCAGAATGCCGTTTGTGCACAAGCTACTATAATGCTGTGGACATATGTAAACTTTTGAAACCATTTTATATTAAGTATTAAGACTCCTCTCATGCAGCAATCGATCCCCATCCCACAGGAGCTTTTTCTGCACCTCACGCTATTTTTTCATATTGCTTGTGGAGCGTACCCCATCAATAGGGGGATGCTTTTCACTTCACACATGCCTATGCCTAATGGTTTACAAAGGAAAAGCTTTAGAATAACGCCACAGGGCGACTTTCTAGAAAGGTGCACTTTTGAAAATTTGACTCCATGATGTTCCAAAAGCAAAGTTGTCAAAGTCAAGAGAAACTGTTCCCTTACGAGATGTAGGGGGGATTGTCATGACGGCAGGTGAATGCACGCATGAACGACAGCCGTGGGGTACCCAGTATAGTAAACCACCCTCTGAGTCCTTGACCCAACCACCCTTGTCGGGCTTTGCATAAAAATTAGGATACGTTGGGTTACAAGAGGAAGGTTGGATAGAAGGATATGGAAATGGGTCCAATACACGGGTAGTGCTTCCATAAGACCCAGAAACGATGTGCTTCCCATCAGGGGAGTATGCAATGGACCGGACCGAGTGAGTATGCTCCCCGAGAGGCT
>WNFL01040015.1_pt2 | contig 14790 bp, 15 predicted proteins | sample 5400361 | NCBI WGS metagenome assembly WNFL01 (sample SAMN13153351, study PRJNA577476) | soil metagenome | isolation source: 40 cm soil on Douglas fir-dominated hillslope | place: USA:California | collected 2013-09-17
CGCCCGGCTCGAGTGAGTCTTTGCACCGCGCGAACGAGTGCTTGCCGACCGCATCGAAGATCACGTCGTAGGTTTGGCCGTTCTTGGTGAAGTCTTCCATCGTGTAGTCGATGACCTTGCCGGCGCCGAGCGTTCGCATGAGCTCGAGATTCTTCGTGCTGCAGACGGCGGTGACGTCGGCTTCGAAGTGCTTGGCCAGCTGCACCCCTGCCGTACCGATAGCACCGGACGCACCGTAGATGAGGATCCGCTGCCCTTTCCCGAGGTGCGCCAGCCTGAGGCACCAGAGCGCGTTGAGTCCTCCGTCGCAAATCGCCGCAGCTTCCTCGAAGCTCATGCCGGCTGGCTTGGGCGCGATCCGCGCGTTCGCCCGTACGCAGACGAACTCGGCATGTGCGCCGAACCTGAAGCCGGTCGTACCGAATACGTGGTCACCCACCGCGAACTGGTTGACGGCTGCGCCGACCGCTGCGACCTCGCCCGCGAACTCAGTGCCGAGGATCCGCTGCTTCGGTCGGCGAAGTCCCGAGATGAGGCGGCTAATCATGGCGATCGCGAGCCCGCTGCGACGGTTGGCTTCACGAGTGGCGCAGTCCGCTCGCGTTACAGCAGTGGCGCGGACTTTGACGAGGACCTCGTGGTCCTTCGGGACGGGCCGCTCGACCTCTTCGATGTGCAGAACTTCGGGGGGCCCATATCTGTCATAGACCACTGCTCTCACGGAGCCGAGTGTTGCGTGTAGCGAGAAAATCAGCCTCGGAGCGGTGCCGAGAGTGAGTCGCGGGTGGCACGGCGCAGCGGGTCTCTTACGAAGCGCGGGTGCCCCGGGGCCCCGCCGCGGCGAACGACAGTGAGCTGCAAGGCGGGGAGGGTGCGCTGAGGAAGAGGCCCGCGTAGCCGTGACAGGACCCGCGACGTAGCCGCGACAGGACCCGCAGCCGGTAACGGCCTCGGAGCTAGCCCTCCTCGGGCGCGACGGCAGCAACGATGGCGAGATCCTGGGGACGCACTTTCGATGGGTCGAATTTACGGATGTTGGCGGTCATGCGCGTGAGGAGCTCGGCCATCGTCATCGGCGGCTTCTCACCCTTCTTCGAAGGGATCCAGCGGACGGGGTTGCAACGCGCCACGACGACCTGCCGCAGATACGGACTCTTCATACCGCGCTCTTGCAGCGTCTTCACGTGGACCGCGACGCGGTCATCGATGTCCATGAGGCGCACCGCCCACTGCTCGCGCTGGCGCAGCGATGCGGGAAGCGTCGTATCCATGAAGCGATCGACCCGCCGAAGCATCGAGTTGTACGACGAGCCGGCGAAGCGATCGCGCTTCTCGTAGGCGGCGCCGAGCGTGAGGAAGGCCGGCGACTCGAAGCTCGTCGCGTACTCCGACTCCTTCGAGCGCGGCGCCTCCTTGGCGAGCTGGCGCGCCATGCGGATGACCTCGAGGGCGCGGTCGCGCAGGTTGTGCGCCTTCTCTGTGTTGAGGGCGAGGATCCGGTACGCGAGCGCGGGATCGTCGGTCAGAAGGGCCGTGATCGAACGCAGCCCGAGCTGCTTCGCGGCGGCGAGACGATGGCGCCCATTCGGCGACCAGAAGCCGTCCTCGCTCGGGATCGCGATCACCGGATCGAGGAACAAGCCCGACGAGCCGATCGCGATCGCGAGGCGGTCGGCGTGGGTCTTTGAAAGATCGCGCTGGAAGGGCGTCGCCTCGACGCTCCCGATCGGGAGCGAGGCGAGCACGAGCGGCAACCCGGCGTACGGATCGCGATAGGCGGCGAGGACCGATCCCTTCGCCTTCTCCACCCGTTCCGTGAGGGCGACGATGTGCTCGTCGCCGCGGTCGAGCGCCGACTCGCGCGCTTCCGGACCGCGGGGCTCGGCTGGTCCGCGCCTGCGCCGTGTGGTCTTCCGCGTTGTTGTTTTCTCTGTCGCGGTCTTCTTGGCGGGACTCATCGTCACTCCCCTCCTGCGGGCGCGGCCTGCGGCACCTGCCGCCGGGGACCCGGCGCACTGAAGTCTCGCAGGGCCTTGGCTCGGGTGGCGGCGGCAGCGACCGTCCCTGCGATCGCGACCGCGCCTATGGTGGCCGCGGCAGGAGCTCCAAGGAGCGCCGTCGCGACTCCGGTCTCGACCTGCGAGGCGCTCGTCAGTCCGCGCGAGACCATCACGATGAGAGACATCACGCGGCCGCGGTAGGCGTCTCCGGCCGCGAGCTGCGCGATCGCGTTACGCATGGTGCCCCACGTCGCGTCGGCGAACCCGAGTAGTGCAAGGACGGCGACGGAAAGCGGGAACGACCGCGACCAGGCGAAGATCAGCAGAGTCAATCCGTACATCGTGCCCGATGCGAGCATGAACGCGCCCTTGCGCCGGATGTCGCCGACCAGAATGAGGACCACCATGCCGGCGATGGCGCCGGCGCCGATGCTCGAGAGGAGCAGTCCCAGGCCTTCGGCCCCCGCGCCGAGGACATCGCGGGCGAAGATGGTGATCAACGCCTGGTTATGTCCAAAGATCGAGAAGATCGCTTCGATCGCGAGTATCGCCGGGAGGATCGCGCTGGCTCGCACGTAGCGAAGCCCCCCGACGAGCTCCGAGCGTAGAGAGCCGCGAGGTCCATGCGAAGCGATCGGCGCTATTCGCATCGCGAGAAGCGCGCCGATGATCGCGAAGTAGCTGATCGCGTTCACGAAGAACGGCGACGCGATCCCCACCCGAGCGATCAAAACGCCGGCGACCGCGGGGCCGACCAGCTGCCCGGCCTGGAATAGCATCGCGTTCAGCGTGATCGCGTTCTGGATCTGTCCGCGCGGGACGAGCGTTGGGAAGAGCGACTGACGGCCCGGTGCGTCGAACGCGGCGATGGTCGCGTTGATGAGGCTGATCAGGTAGACGTGCCAGAAAACGACGTGTCCGGTCACGACAAGGACCCCGAGGACGAGCGACGTCACCAGCGAAGATCGGCGCTGCACGGAAGACACCGTTCAGCCCGAGAAGGAATGGCGAGTCAGTCAGCTGATAGAGGAGCCATGACGTCGCGGTGAGCTCGATCCACGTACCCGACATCGAGACGAGCTGGCCTACCCAATACAGCGCGTAGTTGCGGTGGGCGAGCGGCGCGAGGCCCGGTGGCGGGAAACGCCTCACGCGCTCAGTGCTGACGGAACTGGCGTATGTGCCGACGGCTGCCGGACTTACCGGGCGCGTCCTTCGGGATGATGCTGATCGAGCCGTCGCGCTCGAGATACGCGGACTCAACGCCGGCGAGGTCTTCGATGCCGTGCTCGCGGGCAGCCATCATCAGCTCGTCCTCCTCCACGTTCTCGCGCTCGAGGTTGCGCTTGATGGGCTTCCCTCGCTGCACGAGCGGAGTGGGTTGGCTCTCGAACAGGTGCTGGAGGTAGGGGACGCGGTGGCCGACGCGTGAGAACGCGGTATTCACGGCGACGAGCGTGGTCGCCGCGATGACGCCGCCGATAAGCGAGTTGTCGCCGCCCGTCATCGCGTTTTGCACCGCGTTCGCGATCACAAGGATCACGACGAGATCGACCGGGCTCATTTGCCCCAGCTCGCGCTTACCGGCGGTCCGCAGAAGGACCAGCACCACCACGTAGACGACGGCGGTCCTGAGGATGATCTCCCACCAGGGCGTGGTTAGGCCGAACACATGCTCAGGATGACAAAACTTGGTGGGCGAAGCGCGCCGGGGAGTCCCCCACCAGTGCCAAAGCGGCCTCGAGGTCCACGGCTACGCCCTGCCGACGGAAGTAACGGGCGGTCCGATCGACGTCGCGCCTCAGGAGCTCCCGCGCGGCTGGGTGCGTGACAGCCTCGACCGACTGCGAGAAATCGATGATCACCGGCCGCTCGTGCCACCAGAGAATGTTGAAGGCCGAGAGGTCGCCATGCACGAGCTCGGCATCGAGGATGCGCTGTATGTCGCGCTGCAGCTCGCGCCACACTCGCCTGGCGGTCATCAGGTCGAGGTTTATGTCGGCCAGCCGCGGGGCGGCCTGGTCGCCATCCCCGATGAACGCCATGCGGTAGCCGTTCTCGATCCGCTCCACCGGTGGGGGAACCGTTACGCCGGCCGTGTGCAGCCGCCCGAGCATCGTCCACTCATTCCCGATCCATCGCGCCTGGAGGACCTCCTGGCCGAATCGTGTGCGGTTCTTTATCGCGCGATCCTCGCGAAACGTTCCTTCGCCCCACACACCCGAGTACAGATAGTCGTTGCGGAAGCCGCGCTGGAGCCTGGGCTTGAAGCGCTTCTCCGCCATCAGACACGTGCGAGTAGGACCGGTCCGGGAGACGAGATAGACCTCGCTCTCCTTGCCGGCTTTGAGCACACCGAGGTCGAAATCTTCGTACGGTGCGTCGGCAAGCCAGTCGCTCGGGAACAATGCGGGCACGCGTCCTCCGTGTTGGAGAAACGTCGATGGGTGCGGCCGTCGCGCGCGGCGCTAGAGGGTGCCCGGCGCTCCGTCAAAAAGGAGGCCGGCGGCGTCGCACGCGATTCGAACGCTCATCAAACGGCCTCCTGATGCTTTGTCGACCGATGGTCGCGCGAGAAGAGTAGCACTCAGGGTGTAGGGGTTGGCCGTCTCGATGGGAACGCCGGCACGACGAGGTCCTGACCGAAGATCTTCGAACGCGGAGTCTCGCTCAGGAACTTCATGACGCCATCGGCAACGGCCGCGGCAAGGAGATCGGGCTTGTCGAGCATCAGGGCTCGGTCGTCGTCATTCGATACGTAACCCATCTCCAAGATCACCGCGGGCGTATGCGCCGCAACTGCATGCTGGAAGCGGCTCCAGTTGAAAGCAAAGTACCCGGTCATATTCCTTGACACATGCGTCGCGTCGTAATCGAGTCCGGTCGCAGAACCAAACGCATCTTTGATGTCATTCAGCAGCGCGTCCTCGTACGGTCCGCGTCGCGCGCCATGCGCCATCTTGAATCCGCTGTTCGAGCCGACGCCGTCGCTGTCCGCGTGCAGCGCGACGAATGCGTCCGCGACATAGCCGACGGGGATCGTCGTCGGCAAGATGTCCACCGCGATACCCTTCGAGTTGAGGATGACGCCGACGCGCTGCGCTATGTCGAGGTTGATCTCGAGCTCGGTGACCCCTTCCCATTCGGCGCCGGTCTGCGGGATGAGCCGTCGCAGCTCGTCGGGGGCCTCGTCGCTCTTCCAGTGACCAGCCTGGATCGCCACGCGGCGCGGACCGGTCGGGACGTTTTTCGGGATAGGCGTCCCCGTCGCGCCCGGGCCGGCCGTCGGTCCCGGCGTCTGCACGATCACGCCACCGGGCGGCGCGGCCGCCGACCATGGATCGCTGGGGTCATCCGGATCGGTGCCGACCTGTCCGAGGGGCGCGCCCGCCGGCACGTAGTTGGGATCCGCGGCCGCGCCGACGACCGGCCCGAGCTTGATGCCGGCGAGCTGGATGCCCGTCATCGCGGTGTTCACGACGAGGACGACCGCCGCGCCAATGGCCGCGACCGCGACGACCGCGGCGATGACGCGTCTCAGGGTCCTGGCCTCACCCGTCGCATTCTCAGGCCGCGACGACCTCTCCGACCCACTTGATCCATAAGAATCCGCGAAGACTCGGGACCACGAGACGCAACGGATAGCCGTGTCCGGCCGACAGCGGCTCGCCGCCCACGTGCGTCGCGAGAAGTGCCTGTTCGGCTTCCGAGCGGTCGAACGTCCACCGATGGCCGGTGACGGAGATGACCTCGACACGTGTCGCGGCTTCGCTCATCCCGCATCGCGCAAGCACGTCGATCAGCGAGACGCCCGACCAGCGCTGCTCGCTCCACCATCCGCCGGTGCAATCGAGCACGACCGATGCCTCACGGGGCGGAAGTCCGGCCAGATCGGCATAGGAAAGGTCGATCCGTCGACCATTCGCCGCTCCATTGACACGAAGGCGCCACGACTCGATGTCGATCGTCGGGACGCTGTCCAAGCTCCAGATCGTCACGGGGAACGCGTTCCCGCTGAACGAACCGGCATGGCGCGATCCGCTCTCGCGTCGCGCGAGCGCGACGCGGTCGAGCGCGACGGTCACGACGAATGAAGCGGCGAGGAGGGCCAGACCTCTCAGCGCGGCGCGTCGCCCGACGAGGGTGACGAGCCCGGGCCGCGACTCGCCGCGTGTGAGCGCGTGAGCAACGACGAGCGCGCCGAGGACCATGCCTGCGATGACGTGCAGATTCAGCGCTGAATACGCGAAGGGCCGATCGAACGAAACGAGTCCCGCTGTCCACGCGAGACCGAGCCCCGCGGCCGCGATGGTCAACGCTGCGGCCGCGAGGCCGATCCAAACACCCGTGCCGCGAACGCCGCGGCGACGGAGCGAGCGCCGCACGATCGCGTACTTCCAAACGAGCGCGAGGACCAGAGCCACGCCGGCGACCCGATGCGCGACGTAGAGAATGCCGGCCCCGGTCTCCGGCAGGAGCCACGCGACGATCCCCGAGGCGAGAAGCGTCGTGATCGCGGCGAGCAGAGCGAGATTGGCCAGCCTGCGAGGCACCGCCCGATGCTAGTCCGCGACCGCTGGCAGACTGACAGCGTGCCCGAACCTGATCTTCTCGTGTTGAGCGAGGAGCCGCTGAACGCCGAGACGAAGCTCGAGCGACAGCGCGGGACGACCGTGCCCGCCGGCCGTCACTACATCCGAACGCATTTCGGGATCCCGAGTCAGCCACGCGAAGTGCTCATCACCGGGGCGGTCGGAGGCCCCAGGTCGGTCACCATCGACGCGGTCAGGAGGTTGCCGGCGCGGACGTTGGCGGTGACCCTCGAGTGCGCCGGCAATGGTCGAAAGTTCCTCGAGCCGCCGACGCCAGGGGAGCAGTGGGGACTGGGCGCGGTCGGAACGGCGGAATGGACGGGGGCCGCGCTGCACTCTGTCCTGGGGGACGCCTCGCTTCCATCCGCGGTCGAGGTGTTGTTCCGCGGCGCCGACGAAGGCACACCCACGGATCTTGGACGACACATCGCGTACGAACGGTCGCTCCCGATCGACATCGCGCTCGGTGCCGATGTCCTGGTCGCGTACGCCATGAATCGGAAGCCGATCCCGCGCGAGCACGGCGGCCCGCTCCGACTCGTCGTGCCGTCGTGGTACGGGATGGCCTCGGTGAAATGGCTCGCCGAGATCCGGCTGATCGATCGACCGTTCGATGGATTCTTTCAGCAAGACCGCTATGTCATCGAGGGTCGTCCGCTCCACAGGATCGAGCCGCGCGCGGTGATCACCTCGCCGCGAGACGGCGCGGCTATCGGCGGGGGATCGCTCGAGGTCCGCGGCTATGCCTGGTCCGGTCGGGCGCCGCTCGACCACGTCGAGCTCTTCGCCGACGGCGAGCGAGCTCTTGGCGCGATGACGGCCTCCGCTGACGCACCACGGTTCGCATGGGATGAGTTCGTGTTCCGGATCTCCCTCGGTCCCGGCGAACACGACCTAGTCGCGCGCGCCATCGACCGCGACGGCAACAGGCAACCGATGACGCCGAAGTGGAACTCCTTGGGCTACGCGAACAACGCGGTGCAACCGGTCCGGATTCGCGTCCGGGGCTAGGCGACCGCGACCTCTAGCCGATCCGCCACCTCGTCGAGCAGTTGGCGTACCCGCGAGGCGACGTCGGGTAGCAGGGCCTGAGCTCCGACGATGTTCGACTCCGCGCCAGAGTGCGGATTCAGGCGACCGTCGTCGATCCCGTCCTGCACCCGTCCGTTCGCGCGGTCGTACACGGGCTGTGACGCGCTATTTCGGCCGTCGAACCACGCGCGCGCCTGATCCCGTAACCGAGAGTAGGCGGCCTCGCCGGTCGCCTGGTAGAGCCGATCCATCGCATAGACCGCAGCCGCGACGCCGTAGGGCTGAACGGCGCGGTCCGGAAAGGCGCGCTCGATCTGCGGCACGAGGAGCGCGTTGGCGCTCTGCCGTGCCAGAATTAAGGAGGACCTCGCCCTCGCGGCAGTCGGCGATCTCGTCGCACCATCGCTCGAGCGTCTCGCGAAGGACCGGGGTGAGACCCACGCGCATGAGGTCGAGCGCAGCGAGCACGTGGATCGTGCGCACGTCGGGAGGCGCGGGGTTCTCGGTCGCGAACGCGAACCCCCGAGCGAGCGGCCCGGCGACCCGGGGGTCGCGGAGGACGAGATGCGCTTTGGCGAGCGCACGGACGGCTCGGGCCTGCCAGAAGGTGCCTCCGGCATACGAGGTCGGGCCGTCGGTATTGATCGTCCCCTCCCAGTCGCGGATGAAGTTGTGGAACCGGCCATCTTCGCGCTGCATGTAGAGGATGAAGTCGACGAGACCGCTCGCCCATTCGCCCAAGCGCCGATCCCCCGTGTCACGGTAGAGGTCCAGAAGGAGCACGACCGCACGCGCCGCGTCGTCGACGCACGCGACGCCCTCGAAGCCTCGGTCGCGCGCAGCAAGACCCATATCTTCGTCGTTCGCGTAGACGCCGATAACGACCGCGTTCCGATCTGCCGCCGGAACACGATGCGTCAGGCGCGCGAGCTGTCTGATCATCGCGACGACGGCCAGGGCTCGAGACTCGCGAGGATCTCCCTCACCGAGAAGTCGGCCGCCGCGATGACCGAATCCGCCGCGCCGTAATACATCCGGATCGTGTCGTCGTCGAGATGGACGACGCCGCACGAGAAGATCGTGTCGTTGAACAGTCCGAGCCGTTCGTACGCGGTACCGGGGGCCATGATCGGCGCGGGCGAACGCGCAAGGACCTTGCGCGGATCATCCGCATCAAGGAGCAGACCGCCCATCGCATAGCGGTGGTTGCGGTTCACACCGTGGTAAAGCTCGAGCCAGCCTTCGCTCGTCTTGAACGGCACGGCCGATCCACCGGTGCGAAGCTCGTCCCAGTGGTCCCACCGCGGGAGACAAAGCGTCTCGTGGCCGCCCCACTCCGTGAGCTCGTCCGAGAACGCGATCCAGATCCCGAAGATCCGGCTAAACGACTGCGGCATCGGCCGCGTTAGCGCGACGTACTTTCCATTGATCCGCTCCGGGAAGAGGACCACATCTTTGTGGTCGGGGAGGAAGATGACGCCGCGGCGCTCGAAGGACGTGAAGTCACGCGTCGTCGCGAGGCTGGTCGTGATGCCCCACCGCGAGACCGACACGTACGTGATGTAAAAGGTCCCATCGATGAGCGTGATGCGTGGATCCTCGACGCCGTACTCCTCGATATCGAGGTGCGGCGAGATCGCGGGCTCGTCGTCGATGGTGAACGCGATCCCATCACGGCTGCGGGCGAGGCGGAGGTGGCTCATCTGGGCGAGGTAATCCGTGTATCCCTCGTTGGTCACGCCGAGCACGCCGGTGCTGTTTCGATAGCGGATCGAGCGAGGGTCCCGAAGGTCGAGGCCCGGGAGGTCCTTCGGGACGTACGCCACGATGACGCGCGGCTTGCCGCCGTTCGTGTCGAGGAAACACATCCCGATGACGTCGTGTTTGGTGTATCCCTTCGGCAGCGGGCGCAGCACGGGATGCGGGCCGTCGAGGTCGAGGGTCATCGCATCGGGGGGCGGGTCGATATCGCTCCGCGGCCGCTCGGCGATCCGCAGCAGAAGGATGATCTCGCCATTCAGCTGCGCCGTCGCGGCGTTGAAGACCGAGACCACCTCGAGCTCGGGCTGTGACGGCTTCACGTCTTTCGACGTGATGAGCGGGTTCTGCTCGAGGCGGCGACCGAGCCCGGTCGTGCGATCGATGCGTGCCGTCGTCATGCGGTGTGGACGGGACTCTCGGTGTTTGTCGGCTCCTCTGACGAGGACACGGGCGTCGTCGACTGCTGCTCCAGGAGCTCGCGGGTCAGCGCGAGGACGCGGCGGCCGACGTTCGGCCACGCCATCTCCTTGCCATAGTCGTACGCGCGTCGCTCGAGCTCCGCTTTGAGAGCGGGGTCGTCGAGTATCGCGAGCACCGCGCGCGCCAGGCCATCGGCGTCACGCACGTCGACCAGCAGGCCTCGCCCGTCCGCGAGCGCTTCGGCGGCGTGCAGGTAGCGCGTGGAGACGATGGCCTTGCCGGCGCCAAGCGCGTACGCAAGGGTGCCGCTCGTGATCTGATTCAGGTCGAGGTACGGCGTCACATACACGTCGGTCGCCAGGAGATAGTCCACGATCTCTCGCTGCGTCAGGTACTGGTTCACGAAGCGAACGTGGTCGGACATTCCCGAGCTTTCGATCTTGCTGACGAGCTCGTTGCGGTACTGCTCGCCGGCCTTCTTCAGAAGCTCCGGATGCGTTTGCCCGACGATCAAATAGAGCGTGTTCGGGTGGCGAGCGACGATCTCGGGCATCGCGGCGATCATGTACTCGAGGCCTTTGCGCGGATCGACGAGCCCGAAGGTCGACAGGATCGCGCGATGATCCACGCCGAGCTGACGCTTCAGCCGATGGCGGCCACGCGGGACGATCGCCGGCATTCCGTGCTGGATCACGACGGGGCGCTGAGAGATGCCATAGACGTCGGCGAGCAGCCGTGCGGCGGTCTCGGCCATGACCACGACCCGCGTGCTCCGTTCGGCGATGCGGCGGACGGTCTCCCGGATCTGCGGCTCAGGCTCGGGAAGGACGGTGTGGAGCGTCGTCATGACGGGCTTGTGCAGCTCCTCGAGGAACGGCGCGGCATGATCGTCGTAGACGCCGTCGCGCCAGACGCCGTAGAGACCGAATTCGTGCTGCAGGTTCACAGCGTCGACCGACGACTCATTGATGGCGCGGGCCGCGCCGCGGTAGCTCTCCTTGTCGCCCTGCTTGATGCGCCACCGCACGTCGGGGCCGTACGCGCGCGCCGTGTTCGGCTCGTCGATCGCGGCAGCTACACAACGGACCGCTGGGTCGGCCGCTTTCACAGCCGCCATGAGATCGGCCGTGAAGGTGGCGATCCCGCAGCGCCTGGGAACAGCTGAGGCGACGAAAGCGATACGCATAACACCATTCTGCGGTGACAGCGCTTCCTTGGTCGGCGACGCAATACCGAGGGGAGGAACACCTGGGTGGATCGCCACCTTCTGCGGTCGAGCAGGAAATATGCCCCTACCGGGCTATTTGTCGTGCGAGACGGGGAGCTTGGCGTTGCGCCATGCGGTGAACCCGCCGCGCATGTTTGCCACGTCGCGGTCATTCGACTCCAGGATGCTTGCCGCGAGGCTCGAGCGGGCGCCGCTCGCGCAATACAACACGATGGGACGATCGACCGGGAGCTCGTGCGTCCGCTCGCGAAGCTCTTCGTACGGGATGTGAATGGCGCCGGGCGCGTGACCCTCATCCCACTCGGATCGCTCGCGCACATCGACGAGGAGCGCCCCTTCCGCGGCGCGTGAGGCCGCCGTTCGAACATCGAGCTGCTCGATCTGCCGCGCCTCTTCACCGGAGCCGGGGTCGGGCGATGCGTAGCCGCGGATGTCGTCGTATCCGATGACTGCGAGCTGCCCGCGAAGTCGCTCGGCTTGTTCAGCGTCGACGGTGAGGATGACGATCGGCGAGCCGAACGCGACGGTGGCACCGACGCGCACGGCGAAGGAGTCGTTGCCTACGACGTTGAGCGCCCCGGGTCGATGGCCGGCGCCGAAGAGATGCGGCGGCCGGGGATCGACGCGGATCGCGTCGGGAGGGATCTCGCGGACCAGTGGAAGAGGTGCACGCGAGGCGATCGGCGCGCCGCGCGAGTTCAGTTCGCGCACGCGCGGGTAGTACGCCGGGGCGACGGGTAATCCCTCGGCGATCGCCGCGCGGAAGCCATCAAAGCCACCCGTCGCGAGTCGCGCGACGCGGTTGTGCCGCCGCTCGAAACCGAGCGTCGTCCAGCGCGATCCTGCGACCTCGGCACTGCAGGCGCTGCCCCCGCCGTGCGTCGGGAAGACCGCGACGTAGTCGGCGAGCGTGAGCACGCGATCGCGCAGCGTGTCGTATGCCGATCGCGCGAGCTTCTCGCCGAGCTTCGGGCCGAGCAGATCCACACGCGCGATCTGTCCGACGAGGAGCGCGCCGCCCGAGAAGAGGTACTGCGGATCCTCGGAACGTCGCATGTCCGCGACGAGATAGGCAACGTGCTCGGGTGTATGCCCCGGCGTGGCAACGCATCGGATCGCGAGCTCGCCGACGTTGATGACATCGCCGTCAGCGTGCGATGCATGCGGATAGGCGAGCGCGGCTTCCTTGCCGGCGTGGACCGTGATCGGTCGGAGCTCCGCCAGCGAGCGCGAGCCCGAAACGTAGTCGTTGTGGACGTGGGTCTCGAAGGAGTCGGTGATGAGCACACCGAGCCGCGCGGCCGCGCCGAGATAGGTCTCGATGTTCCGGTCGGGATCGACGAGAAAGGCGACGCCGGCGTCGGGGTCCGCGACGATATAGCTCGCGTGCCCGAGGCCGGCGTCGAAGATCTGCTCGATCAGCAACTCGCGCGCACTCTAGCGCCGTCTCACTACGGTCGCGGTTGCTGGCGCACCGCCTTGGACTCCTGCTGCAGCACTTCTTCGCCGGGACCGAGGTCCTCCTCCTGAGGCGCGATCACAGGAGGAATGCGTTCGTCGACGCTCTTGCTCTTTGCTTGGGCTTCCTCGAGTGAGTCTTTGGGGCGCGGCTTCTCTTTATCCATGCCTGGAGACTCGGCAAGCCTCGTGCCGCAGGCCTCAGACGCTGATGCCGGCAAACCCGAGCGCGTGCGGCAGAAGCGAGCCGAAGATCCAGCCGGCGACGGATGCGGCGATGACGAGGGCGACGATCTCGAGGCCCGAGCGCACCGGATTGCGTCCGGTGAGCCGCGACTTCGCGACACCGAGGGCGAACATGACGACGATCGAAAGCACGATCGCTGTCACGAGCGCGACGGGGACCGGCAGGAGGAAGAATGGCGCGAGCGGCACGAGCGCGGCGACCGCGAACGCGGCCGAAAGGATGAGCGCGCCCTGGATCGGACTGCCGACCTCGTCCACGGTGAGTCCCAGCTCCTTCTCCACCATGGTCTTGAGCAGCACGTTGGGAGAGCGCGCGAGCTCCGCCGCCGCGTGTTTGGCCGACGCCTCGGGGAGACCTTCGCGCTCGAGCATGTACGCGACCTCGGCTTCGGATTCGTGCGGTCGCTCCTCGACCTCGAGGCGCTCTTTCTCGATCTGCGCCAGGAAGATCTCGCGCTGGCTCTTCGAGCTCATGTATTCGCCCGCGCCCATTGAGATGACTTCCGCGATGGCGGCGGCGATCCCGGCAACGAGGACCGCGTACTGATTGCTCGTCGCGGTCGCGACTGTGATCACAACGGCCAGGATGCTCGTTACCCCGTCCTGCGCACCGAAGATCGCCTCGCGGACCTCACTCAGGAGATCGGCTTCTTTGCGCTCCTCACGCAGGTGGTCGTCCAGCCACGCCTTGCTGAGGTATTCGGGGGCTTCCGTCGCCCGCTCGGCCATCGTCAGGAGCCTACCTCCGGCGCTCCAGATGCGCGGCCCTGCTCCTCGGGCGGCCGCAGCTCGCGGAAAGAAAAGAAGACGAGGAGGTCGTAGACGACCTTGATCGCGCCCGCCGCGAAGAACGGCAGGCCGAGCGACGCTCGCCGGCGAGATCGCCGACGCGGTGCTCCGCGCGACGTTCGTCAGGCCGGCCGTCGCGGTGCGCTCGTCGGGGTCGACCACCGCCATCGTGTACGACTGGCGCGTCGGCACGTCCATCTGCGAGATGCTCATCCGCGCGAGGAACATCGCGGCAGCCAGCGCGCCGGTCGGCATGAGCGGAACGAGGACGAGCAAGACGCTCGCCGGCAGGTGGGTGAAGACCATCGTGTTGATGAGTCCGATGCGATTCGCGAGCCAGCCCGCGGCGAGGAGCGAGAGACCGGAGAGGACGTTCACAAAGAAGAACAGGACGCCGAGCTGTCCCGGATCGAAGCCCCAACGCAGGAAGAACCAGTAGGCGACGAGCGACTGAACGACGAGACCGCCTGCGAATGCGTCGAGCCCGAAGAGCGCGCCGAGCCGTGCGACGGTGCCCGCGGAGCGGTGGACGCCGAAGAATCGGCGCTCGCCTTCGACGCGGGCGGCCTCGACCTTGTCCGAAAGACTCAGAAAGATCACGAAGTTCAGGAGACCGACGAACGCGTAGAGCACGAAGAGCGGACGGTACGCGTCCGCGCCGGCGAGACCGAGCGCCGCGAAGGCGGCGACGACTCCCGCGAAGAGCGAGCCGACGGCCTGGGCGATATTGGCAACGAAAGCGTAGATGGAAAAGAGCCACGTACGTCGCTCCGGCGGCGCGGTCTGCGGAAGGATCGCCTGCTCGACTGTCAGGAACGCGCCGACCTCGGAGCTCGTCGCCGAGATCGTCCCCGTGAACGCGCCGAGCAACAGGACAGGGAAGCTCGAGCCGAAGGCGAAGAGAAGGCCGCCCGCGATCATGAGCAGGGCCATGGTCGCGACCGTGCGACGCCGCCCGTAGCGATCCGCGGCCAGCGCCCAGAGGACGGTCATGAGGGCGGAGCCGAGGATCGCCGCCGAGAGCACCAGACCGACCTGGAGGGTGTCGAGGCCGAGCTGCGCAAGGTAGAGCGCGATGACCACCGCGAGATAGCCGTAGGCGAAGGTGCGGAGGATCCGGGTTACCAGAAGCTTCTTGCCGTCGGTCGAGAGCCAGGCGAGCGGTGGAGACAAGCTCCTTAGATCACGCGCCCGGGGCCGCCACCCTCCGCGACCAGGGCGAGACCGGCGCGCGTCCAGGCGGTGACGCCACCGTCGAGGTTCT
>WNFL01034991.1_pt2 | contig 14788 bp, 20 predicted proteins | sample 5400361 | NCBI WGS metagenome assembly WNFL01 (sample SAMN13153351, study PRJNA577476) | soil metagenome | isolation source: 40 cm soil on Douglas fir-dominated hillslope | place: USA:California | collected 2013-09-17
CTCATGCTGATTAAGCACTCGCGCCTTGTTCAAAATGCTCCGAGCCATAACCCTACGTCCGGCTTCTTCCTCAAGACGACTAGCGAGGATCCATAGTGGGATTTCCTTCGGGCAAGCCTTTGTCCCAGCAGCAAACGTGGCACGAGCTTCGTCATATTTCTTTTGTGTTTGGAGTATTTGCCCCTTTATCATGTAGAGCTTACCAAACTTCGGATATGACTTGAGTCCTTCCTCGAGCAAGCTCAGAGCAATGTCGATATTCCCTTGTTGGCGCTCGAATACGGCCGATTTCATCCATATCTGAGCATGGTGGTGAGCTCAACGTAGGGTATCATAGTGAGAAATACGTACCCTTGACGTCTTCGCAACTTGTCTAGCACGTGTCAGCAGCTCGCGAGCCGCACCGACTTCCCCGTTCTCTGCCTCAAGTTTGACAGCGGCCAGCCAAATCTGTTCGCTTTCCGCATTCTCATTAAAGGCCTGCTCAAGGACACCGCGAGAACCTGGAACATCGCCAGCAAGCCACTTCTCTTTGGCAAGCATCAACCAGAGTACTTCCGCTTGAGGACATGACTGGACAGCGAGCGTGAGAATGTCTTGCAGAGATTGCCTGGGACATAGTCATCAACTACTGTTCGAACCTTGGGACATTGGAACGTACTTGGTACCATGCGCTCTTTCTAGGTCGGCCGCTGTTCTCCAGAGCGCTTTCCGATCAGGGAACTTCCCTAGGGCATATGCCAAGATTTCCCTAGCAGTAACAATCTTCCCACGTGCGAGGGCCGAATCGGCATCGGCAACCCAAGTGTCGTACCAATCCTCTTCCTCCACCTCCATTTCGGCCGTAGCTTTGATTATAGCCTCGCAAGTTCGTACACCACCTTCCTCCTCACATCGTTCCGCTTCCTTCATCCACTGCTCTCGAGTAAGGAGAACCTGATTCTGGCGCAGGCTCTTAACACCATGTTCAATAGTCTTGTCAATTGCTCTGAATTCTTTGTCGCATTCTTGCTGAGACTTCCCAGGCGCCATGGCCTCTTGTTCGATCAGCCGACCAGCCGCTATCCAAATTTCATGAGATGTGGGAATCTCCTTGCGGGCTTTGTTGATGACAGCCCGAGCATTTTTTGGATCTTCAAGACGTGCAAGTGCAAGCCAGAGTTCGACGGATGATGGGATGACTTGGACAGCGCGAGCGAGGATGATTCGTGCTTCTGCGGGGTCGGTTTCGATGTTCACCACTTCTTTCCACAAGCGGACTGACTTGGGGATGTGCTCAACCGCCTTACGGAGCACGCGTTTCTTCGCGTTGGGATCTTGCTCCAAGTCGGCCGCCGTTAGCCAAACCTTAACGCTCTGATCAACGTGCTGGATAGCGTTTGCGAGAATAACTTTGGCGTCCTCATTGTTCTAGGAACAGAAGAGAGTCGTGAGAATGAGAACTTGGTGACATTAAGTACTCACATGTAATCGAGCGGCTTCCAACCAGACGTCCTCACTCTTCGGACAATGCTCGCAACCTTGCATGATCAGCTTCCTGGCGGCAACCATACGGCCAGCATGCTCCTCTACACATGCAGCAGCAATCCAACCCGGCGCGTGCTTTGGGTTGGACTTGACTAACGAGTCGAATAGCATTCGAGCACGTTTAATGTCCCCAATTTCTGCTTCCGTTTTCAGAACCACACCGTCAAGATCTGTCAAGTAGCCTTTCGGGTCGATGGATGTCGAAGTGCCACCAACCGAAGAGGTTCCGGAAATCTGTGAGAGAACTGTGAGGACCAAGCGCAATGAGCGGATCGATGACTTTACCTGGTCGAGCTTCAGAGAAAGTACCTTGTCTCTCGCTTGGCTAATGCCAACAAGGTCTGCCATACCTCCGGCTTCAGCTGGAGTTTCAAACCCACCGTTCTAAATGATACAGGTCAGAATGTGCACATGCACGAAAGGGGGCTCTCTGACCATCTGCTGGCGGGCATCGAGCGCGTTCTCGTAGCCTCCTCTGTCGCGATCTCCCACAAGAACACTGTCTGGTACGACATATGTGCGACCTTCACGAGGGTTGAGTTTTCGTCTTTTTCCAGTCAAATTGCCAACTTCGGGTAGGTTCTCCCATTCTGAATCGGACACTTGTGATAGGCCACGCTTGAGATCCGCGAATTGCGCTTGAAGCTTAGGTCTTTCTGCCCGCATTGTCGCTAATTGTTGGGCTTCACGCGCCTCTCTACAATTGATGTGAGCTCCCTTATATCAGACAATACATGATGTAACCTACCTTCGCACTTTACGACGCTCATCCATCTTGGCATCAACCGCCTCGTAAATTCGGTCTGCCTCCTCGTCATCCGCCTCATAAACCATTCCAGCAAACAATCCAGTCTCATTATCCGGGTCTTGAAACTGCTCTGGGTCTGGTTCAACCTCTTCACCTCGCCGTGCTTGGGCTTCCCTAGAAAGATTAGTCTGTCGGACATTGGAATTGAACCTGAGGTCGAAAGGAACTCACGCTATGACTTCTGCAGAAGGTCCTTCACGTGCGGGACCGATATCGGAACGAGTCGTGAAGCCAGATGCCCTGCGGGGATAATTGGTTAGCAGGACGCGCCTTTGAGCATCCATGCCACGACAGCCTACCCTCGTCCAAGGCCCGGAACGTAGCCAGAAGGTGCGACTTGTGTCAGGAACGCAAGTTTGTTCGTTTTGCTAGCCATTTCCCTTCGCACGCAGGCTGAGGATTGGTCCAAGTGCTCTCAGTTTGTCCTCCGCCATGAATTATGCAGCTCGCTCCAGCCGGCTTCAATTTGCTTGCATAAGTAATAGGGTGATCTGGAGGCGTGGTTGCGCGTCCGTACAACGAGAGGCATATTTGGAACCCTTCAGTTCGCACCCTGGTGTTGTCGCTCTTCGCCTCAACCGACCGCAGGCAAAGAATGCCATCTCTGTGAATCTGCTGAAGGTATCATATGCTCCTGTGATCAAAACCTGTACTAAATAACGTGAACAGCAATTCCATGAATGTCTCTTGAATGTCCGGGAGGCCAAGAGGTTCGGGCTTTGCAGTACACGCTGGCCAAAGTAAACGTTGACAAATACAAGCCGTGTACTTATTATCGCTTCATCCTCACCTGGCTCGTTTTGTGCAGGTGCAGACCTTGTAGAACGGAGGACGATGACCCAGCCGCAAGTGGACAAGTTCTTAGCAGATTTGAGGGAGGGTCTCCGTCTGTTGGAGAATCTCGACGTCCCCACCATTGCTGCTATTGACGGTCCCGCTCTAGGAGGTGGTTTGGAGCTCGCCCTTGTTTGCGACCTTCGTGTTGCAGGTTCGAGCACGAACCGCACTGTCGCAAAATCACCTATAACTGACAGGCACACACAGGATCCGGTGCAACGAAAATTGGTTTACCAGAAACAAAGTTAGGGATCATTCCCGGGGCTGGCGGTACACAACGCCTCGTTCGCTTGCTGGGAGTGTCGAAAGCGAAGGACCTCATCTTCACTGGGCGTGCCATGACTGGGAAACAGGCAGAAGAAATTGGTGGGCCATTGAGCGCGTCTGGATTCACCATCACTCTTACAATAACGCGTGACAGGTCTCGTCGATTACGTCGCCGAGAATGCGGTGGATCGGGCCTTAGAATTAGCGTCTGAAATGACCACTGGTGGTAAGCACCTTGATATAGTAAACGTCTATTGAATTGACCAGGACCCCTCAGCTCCTCTAGCTTTACGAGCTGCCAAACTGGCAATCTCTCGCGCCCCCGAAATGTCACTGGAATCAGGTGTGCACAATGTTCTCTTAATCGACACACTCTGATCCTCTATAGGCCTCGATTTTGAACGGGCCTGTTATCAGCCCTTGTTGAGTACGAAGGACAGGGTGGAAGCTCTGGATGCGTTCAAAGCGAAGCGCAAACCTGTTTTCCAAGGAGAGTAGAGGAATATGTACACCAGCATCAAATGATTAGTATTGTAATGCGGCGTACAAATTTGGTCTCGGGTCTGAATCGTGTCTTGACCTCCGTCGTTCCTGAGGCCATGACGGGCTCGCTTTCTCTCGCGGCCGAGGAAAGTCCATTGTATGCGGGAGATACCTACTTCACACAGTCAGAAGGTATCAACCCTTCCGACTCACACGCTGACGACGATGGCTCGCAAATGTTGAAGACAGTACGCGACCTTCTGCAAACCTCCGATTCGCCAAATAAAATTCAAGGGAGAATACTACAAACTCATCCGAGCGGAGAAGGAAGCGAGGAACTTGTGTGGACGCGGTCAACTATCGTACACAGCGTTGGTGCAGTCATGTGCAGGCGGTGGAGCTTTGACGACCTCGATGAGGAAATACAGGCAGTGTGCTGGGCTAGGTTTGAAGAAAAAGGAACAGCCAGAGCGCAGCCAGCTGAGACGCAGCCACTCGATCGTGTCCTCGAAACAGACGTATGGAAGGACTCGTCCTGTGAATCGGTGTTTGGTCCATACGGACGTGTAATGCGCGCCTCTGCGTCGAAAGTCGGGTCCTCTGCTAAAACCATTGCGAATCACGACTATCATGGCCCGGGAACAGGCTTCTTGGTGCGCGCACTCTGCGTGTTCTTCCGTTCCTTCGCCTACCTCTATGGAGATGATGGTTCCGAGTATCGCATAGACCTACCCATTTGTCCCCGACGCGCTTGGTCCCTTTTTCCTGTCGGAGTCTTGCTCGAACGCAGAACCCCAGTTGAAATCACAAACTGGAATAGGCCAATCTACGAACACAACGCTACCTTTTATTCTCTCGCAGCCCCATTGCACAGCATTGTGCCGGTTGGAATCGCGCACCGAATACTTCATTCCAGCCTTGGTTTACCGGCCGTTTATCAAGATGACAAGGATGTCCCAAATGTGGATATCTTCACCAACTCTGAGTTTAGATCCTTCGAGCATGTCCTCTTCGTCGAAGAAAGTACTCCGGAGTCCCATCGCATCCTCTTCACGATAGAAAGGGGACTCTGGATTCACTGTTACCTGTATGCATATCGAGCACCCTCCGATCCAACTTCACAACACCTTATGAAGGGTTTACTGCCCGAAATGGACTCTGGCGGTGTAGGAAGGGATACCTTCAGTATACCGAGTCCGGAGTTCAAGCCAGCTTTCACTGATCACACACCATCCATCTCTACAACAACAACAGAGAGCTTAGACATACTATCTCAGCTTGATATGTTGAAGCAGACCCCTTCATGGTTAAAGGAAGCAACTCCTCCACCTCCCGATTGGCGTGACAACTATCTCCAGAGCACGCCTCTGGTTAACGCTGAAAGCATCCCGCCTCCTCCCGATTTCCTCTCGTCAAATGAAGACGACCCGAACGACTTTGATCAGCCTGTTCACTGGTTCCAAAAGCTCGACACATGTCTTGTTGGGCAGGAGAGGTGCGGGATTCAAAATGTTATGGCCGAGATAAAGAAGTTAACTGATTATTAGTGGTGATCAATACGAGGCGATTAAGGTAGTGACTTTCGATGATTCCCAACTCTCACGATCATTCGCCATCTGGCTCCCGGCAGAGCGGGCTTATCGACTGGCCCGCATTCGTCGAACTAGTTGGAAGGTGGACCGGCCCAAGGCTGGCCAAGTCACCATCGCCGATTTCGCAAAGGCCGCATATCCGGCTCTAGCCATCGAGAAGGTCAGAGCTACACGGACCGATGCATACGACCTCCTCGTGTTGAAGGCAGATCACACGCTCAGTCTCTATGCAGATGATCAGGAGTATCAACTCATGCTCTCAGTTGACCTGTCGGTAAAAATGGAACCCCATGTAGAGGATACGTTGGGAGTGGTAGATATGTCGATGAGCGTGGACGAAGTTCATCGCATATCTTTGACCGAATCTCAGCTTCAGCTTCTCAACATCAAAGATGGAGTCGGCTCCTTCTTTACCACTGTCTTTGAGGGTGGTCATGAGCGTCGCGTTTCAATTGATCTTCTGCCTCATAACCGACTCGTTGACGACGTCCTGGCAACGCTGCAATACGTTCTTCCAACATCGCAGTTCGCTGAACTTAGGAGAAACCAGCTTGTGAGGTGGTGTTCGAAGAGTCGACCAACGAAACTCAAGGAAGAAATCGCTTGCCTTTGGGAACCTCTCCTCGAGATGATGCTCGGAGAAGGACCGGGGATTATTCGCACCCAGCCACAGCAGGAAACAAGTGCATTCGACTCTCTGGCGTCATCTGCTGCCCACCAAAAATTCTCGAATGATCGATCGTTATTTAACCTTCGAGTACCTACCGCAAAGGCCGCCTTTATAGCAGAAAGGTCGTCGCAAGGTGTCTCGCAATTCTGTGCCCCGACACTCTATGCTCTCCATGTCCTCGGCCAATCGCTCAAAGTCGACCTCACCCGGCAAGCCGAATTGGAGTACCTTGTCCCGACCCTCCTCAAAATCGGAGACCGTATCGCCCCTGAATGGTCTGATTATTGGTCTCGCATATTCCCAGACGCCGAAAAGGCCTGGGGTTCTGTTCCGTTGAGTATGTATACTGCTTTATTTTGAGACTAAGCCACATCTGACATAGTGCCACAGCACCGCAGCTCCACCACTTACTGCCAGAGCTCCCTCCGGATTTCATAGTCTACTGTTTGGCGCCTACCGAACTCAAGCAGGACTGGCACAACCTGGTAGATCTTCCTGCACACTTTGGTCTCCGACCCAGTCTCGCTTATGGCCGAAATCGCCCACCACCCTGTTCCAACCTCAAAGATATTTTCGATTTCATCAGCTTGGTTTTACCGAACGACCGCATCACCCGCCGCACACCCGCGGAGCAGTTGCTCCTCGAGATGGTCAAGCGGAATTGGACCGCCGAATCATTGGATTCACTTCCTCTCTGTTTGGCTATGCCTTTGCGCGAGAATTTGCGGCTCTGCCAACTCTATCCAGAACCTACTTACCCTCTCGAGGCATATGGGATCATCGACCGGATGGATATGTTTGAGTCTGTCAAAGGTGGAATAAAGCCCCCCAGTCACTTTGATGCAATCCCTGCCAGGGTTGGTGAGCAAGAGGTGTGTGTTTCACATAGTGTAGTCCTGCACCATAGCTGATTACCAATTAAAGCGAACCTTCGACCAGTTATATTCGTACGGTCAGTTTGCAGCCAACGGTTTGGCGCCAGACGTTGTGGATGCAGGGTCCCTAGTTCAAGATGATTTCACTGAGATCCGTTGGGCAAAAGACAGACGTTTGGAGGAAGTTTCGCTGATGCTATCCTCGTCCCGTGTCCCTGTGGTCAAACCGGTCTACCCTGGTCCTAACGTGTGAGTATTTCTTAATGGCCTCGCAAGTATCCCCTGAAGTATTGTTGATAGTGATATCGAAAAGGAGCACCAAGCTCTTGTTCTCCGGATATGCGAACGCACGCTCTCCCTTGCCCCGGGGAGGGCCATCTTTACGTATGGTTGTGTGACCTCGATTGCCCCCGAGGCTTTTGCGATACCAAAGGTCACTCTTGCCGTGCATATCATGCCTATGGGTATTAAAATGGAGCTCGAGAGCGCAAAACTGACTCCAGAATCAAAATGGTGGTCCGACTTCCACAACGGATGTGCAGCTGCTTTGCGCATTTCTCCCTCATCGGAGTCTGTGCAAAGCTCCTGGATCCAATTTGTTAAACCTACGGAGCTCAATCCAGAGCACGCTGGCTTCCTGTTTGGACTAGGACTGAATGGGCACCTCAAAACAGTCGATACTTGGGATACCTTTTCCTACTTGTCTCCTAAGCACGAACAGACCTCTATTGCTGTACTCTTAGGACTTGCCGCTTCGAACGTTGGCTCCTCAAGCGACTACGTGACAAGACTCATCGCCGTCCATACTCCAGCTCTCCTGCCAGTCCGCACAGTGGATATCAATGTTCCATTACTCGTTCAAGCCGCTGGACTTACTGCGTTGGGAATGGTGTACCTTGGGACTGGCAGTCGCAAGATGGCCGATGATATGCTGGCAGAGATCGCCCGAGACGACATCATGTTACCAAGTCAAGCGGAGCATCGAGAATCCTATACCATTTCTGCTGGTTTCGCTTTCGGAATGATCATGGTTGGAAGGGGCGGAAGTAACACGAGTCCCGCAGATGCACGTCGGCTCGCTCGGCTAAAGTTGTTAATTCATGGACCACGTAGCGAGGCTGAAAGAGCTGAGCTCTCTCGCAACTTTGATTTGAACATCACGGCCCCAGGGGCAAGCATGGCCTTGGCCATGCTCTATCTCAAGTCGAATCGTGCAGACGTGGCCGACATTGTGTCTATACCTACCACCCGCGATGCTCTCAACTCTGTCTCGCCAAATTTGTTGCTCCTTCGGACGATCGCCAAGTGCTTGATTATGTGGGACAGCATCAAGCCCTCACTCGAATGGGTCAATGTGCAGTATGTCGCCATGAAGCAATTGGTGCCATCTTCGGAAGATGGTACAACCGCCAATTTGGTCGACGTCGCGGCCTATAATATCATAGCCGGAGCCTGCTTTGCAATGGCTCTGAAATATGCGGGGACCGCCTCCACGGATGCGTGGCCAGTTATCATCCACTATTATGACATCTTAGTACGGAGTGCTTATGCGGCAGGTACGTCTCATGATGGTCCCTTCTAGGAGTCCGCCCTCACCGCCTCCAGGCAGGAATGTGGACCATTCAGTTCGTCGGCAAGCGGCGCGCGATGCGATCAATGCACTTTCCTCCGCGATGGCAATCATCATGGCTGGTACAGGCGATCTGGATTGTTTACAGCGGCTCAGACACGCCCACGGAAAGTACACACTCCCGAGCAAGTTTGGCATGCACCTCGCCAATCACATGTCCCTTGGTATGCTATTCCTAGGTGGTGGAAGGTACACGCTGGGAACGTCCCACGCGGCTGTGTGCGCCTTGTTAGTTTCGTTCTATCCGCGTTACCCTCTCTTCGGCTACGACAACCGCACGCACTTACAAGCTCTACGGCACCTCTGGGTGCTTGCCGTTGAGCCCCGTTGCCTTATCACGAGAGATGTGTCAAGCCGCAAGATTGTCAGCCAACCGGTCACCATTCACCTCAAGGGGGCGGATAAACAAATAAGAAAAAAAGTGATGCTCGCCCCTACGTTGATGCCTGACTTTGACGTTATTCGGGATTTTCGCATCGATAACTCTCGTTATTGGGGAATGACCCTCGCGTACGATAAATTCCCCCACATTAAAGAGACCTTTATCCGCAACCAAACTCTCTGGGTTCAGAAAAGAAGGGGGTTCCTGAGTTACAACGACGATGCCTCTGGGACAGAGACAAATATTGTTCGCGCGTCTACGGGTATCCTTGCTGACGTTGCATGCCTGGAGAGACCAGCGCTAATGGACGATGCGAATGGGGAGGCGTCCAAAGACTTTACTCGCTTTATGATTGCTTTGAGCCGCGAACCTCGCTTCGCTGCGTTCGCCGACCTCTTGTGTCGCAGTCATGATTGGGACAATTATTCCGGCGACGAAGCGCAGAAGGTATGGGTGGCCTTTTGTCAAGCAGCTTTGGCCGATTGCATTGGTGATAACAAGCCTCAAATGCTCTCTGCTTATTTGTCCTTGCAAGCCATTCGATCTCAGCAACCACACGAGGCGTCATTTTTTACCCTAGCACTCACAGACCTCAACTTGCTCACGTGCTGGTATCAATCGACAAACATCGCTCGTGCGGAGTACTTACCGATGTCCGTGATTCGCTCTGTGAGGACGGCAGTCGATGATAAACTGGATGCACTACGAGCGGACTCGCATTTTTTACCACATTTGCGGAGCTACTCGGAAGGTCGAGGATTGGACCCGGAGCGACGTCTGGAAATGAGAAAGCGGAGGATTGTGGGGCGGCAGTTGGCGTTTTACCTTACGGCGACAAATACGCCTTCAGCGTCGACCTTGATGATTGCAAAGAGAGTGTTCTTGGAGTCCTTGGATGCCGCTTTAGCGAAGAACATGCGGGGGCCTGCTGTCCTGACGGGGACAAAACTACTGATGCGGGAGACATTGGAGAGCATTTTCAGTAGTGATTGGCAATGGAGAGCCCTTAGCGATACCTTGGACTGGTGGGCAGCAAGCAGATTCTAGATGTCCCGCTGCTTCGACATTGTACTATTTGTATATTTAGAGTGAGAACAAGTGCAACCTTCATTTCATTTACACCTTTTGTGGTCTCTTGATCTGTCCTCTCTTTATTGGAGGCAAGTACCAAATCTGGGTGGCCGGCGAACGAGGAAAGTCCTCTAGTGGGCCCGAAGGCAAATCACTTTGTTCATTGCTTCCAAAGAATCTCCCATATTTTTCATATTTTTCATCCGTGAATCTGACCGCCAACCGAGCGAGGATAATATTCGCTGTATCTCGTTACTCGGTCCTTACTTACACCTGGGTGCAAAAGCATTGTTGCATTTCCGCTCTTGGGAAATAACAGGACCTCGCGCTCAACTCCATGTAGGTATTTATTTAGTATAAGGGAAAATATTGAATATCCTCCAAAAAATCCCCCCCCCCCGGTGTCATTGGTGACGACGTCATGCCTTTCAGTGTTTCTATCAATTCCCACGTCAATATTTTAGTGAAACAATGTCGCCATTTTGACTCTCAATTGACTCTTTGATCCAGGGCAAGCCCACCTCGGCACCTCGGCCACACATGAACAACATAAACAAAGTGGTTTGCCACAGGGCCACCATATATGACCTCTCCAGGCCAATTTCCAGGCCCAGCGGACCTTCCTTAATGGCACGGGAAGCGAAGCCCTTCAACCTGTGCATGGCGGAAACGATATTATGAACCAGCCATTCGAGCCTATCTCAGAGGGACCACTGCCTTAGTCATCTTGCTCTTGCTCATCCTCTTCGCCGTTTTTATCGTCTATGAGGCCTCTGATCTGAATCAACTCTACGCACTACGGGCTTACCGTCATACCGATACTCCTCCTCAGCCTAATTTATTTACCAATCACTGCACATCGGCGCTTGCGGAGGGTGGAAACCTTGACGAGTTCGCGCAACTCTTGAGGGCACGTACACAATGTCGAAGTACCGCAGGGGCCATTGCTTATTATGTTTCCGGTCGGTGCCTTATCGGGTGAATTGCGAAGAATTAGTCGTGCTAGCTTACTGCTCTCAGTGGATTGCAAGGCTGCATAGTATAACGTGACCAAGGCATTCGTCCGCGATACACAACGGTTTCGTGACTATTATGCAACACAAGATACAGAACTTTTCCTGGGACTTGAATGTCCAAAATGTGCTGAGAGAGCAACAGAAGCCCTCAATCAGGTGTGTGCCCCATGATTCGGCCTTGCGTTCAGCCAGGAGCTGATAGTTGCTATAGCCTTTGGGTGGGACCAGATCAGTGTTGCGCTTAGTTGGCCGACTGTTGCGGGAAACGATGTCGTCTGGCGAAAGGACCAAATCCCTTGGATTGGCCAGACCGCCATCTGGCTATGGGCGAATACTCCTAATGAGAAAAATGGGAAGGACCGTGGACTACCCTTCAACACCGCCGATCTACCATTCACTTCGAAGAATCAAACGCACATGGTTGTCGAACTCTCATACGAGGAAAGCGGAGAGGCGAACAGTAACGGCTTCGCTGACTTTATAGGGTGGAAAAACGTACGTGACGTTCGTTAGCCAATTGCGCCCTACTTCCATGACCCAACTATCCATAGGGACTCTGGAAACAAGGTCATTAATATTATAGTACATGTAAGCGGGGCAAAGGTAGCCACTTCCTTATTCTCACAATATGAAAAGCTTTGGTTGCAGGAAACCGTTTTTCGCCATTCGATGCTACTGCTGATTCGACGATTATGTTCAAACAAAAGCCTTGGCCTGGGTGGCTGGAATCTCAACAATACACCGCAACTACACTACCAGGGCTGATTGGTACACTGGGAGGTCTATGGTCCGCCTTTAACGGGATCTTCATGCTCATTTTTGGGACCTCATTTGCATACTTGCTTTTCGGTGAGCACTCTCCCAGGCCAGTGGTGTCAGTCGTGCGATGTTAGTAAATCACCCCTGGTGTCTTACAGGCTCCAAGCTGATCAGCATAACTCCGTTCTGGACCATCGACGGCCAGTCGCGTCCGCCCACTTGGACTCGATCTATCTCACCTCGGGGAAAGAGATCGACGAAGAGGAGCGGCTTCGTGCGCTCACAGCTTACATGGCGGACGTGGTCGTGGATACTGGCGAGTTGGACCTAACGATTGGACGGGTCCCGGATCGAGAGCAGAAAGCACCGAAACCAGCTGCAGAGAGTGAAGGCGATGTGGTTGATATGACTTTGAAGAGTGATGATGGTAGGTCGGAGTCCGAACTTCAGGCTTTCGTTGGGGAGTGAAGGATGGATGCTTCGGTGCTCCAAAGTGACTCGAGGTGTTTCCTATAGCGGTTGTAAAGTCACTGTATTTCTCATGATTCTTTTGTAGAAGCTCATGGGTATAATTGTGGCCATGTGTTGTCTGGGGGGTGGTCAGGCTCCACGGACTTTACCCTCAGCCAACATGCCTGTGGACTGGAAGCGCTGTTCACTATGCGGGAAATTTCAATCCGAGAACCAATCGCCCATGAAACGTTGTGCTAGGTGCCATCAGAGCCGCGGAATCAGCACCTTTTACTGTGTACGCAATCGAAGGGCAGCGACTAGCTGTACGAATCTCACTAACATGGTAGAGCAGAACGAAAACTGCCAGAGAGAGCACTGGCCAAAGCATAGAGTGTCCTGCAGGCAAGACGTCGAGAAAAGAAGCAATATCGCTCAGCAAGAAGCATTCAAAAGTATTCAAAAATGGCTGTCTGTACACGCAGATTTACTAGTAAGCCGTAATGAAACGGAATAGGTCCGATAAACAACCTTGAATTTAGTCTTGGACCGCCGATCAAGCCTTTAACAAATGCACACACGCCCACCCCAACATGAACACCGTCTCAATCACCCTGTCACTGGTAACAGCGCCTCAAGGAAAAATCCCGACCTACATAGTGTTCGACATTGCCTTCCTCACTCTAGAACAATTACAAGAGATCGTAGGGCCGCTTGGAAACGTTGCCCACAAACTTCTTTTGCGCTGCATCAACGAGCCTACATTGTGTCTTCCAGTCAAACCGACACCAATTGGTCCACAATGGTCCACGAATATCGCCAGTCCGTGCTCGCGGTGGCAATTCGTCCTCGATGCCATGTGCAAGAAGGGCCTTCAGAATTCTACAACAGTTGACGGCTTTCTAATGACCGAGAGGATGCGTGAAGACTTGTTTGCGGAGTTTATGGGTCCAGCGTTCGTTGAACAGCCCATCCCGGCATCTGCACCGCTCGATACGGATGGCACAATGGCACGCAGGCTCAATTGGGTTAGCCACCCTGAATTCGTTGAGTGGTATCAACGGCAGGAGGGGCGTACGCCACGGGAGAAGCTGAGCGAGATTGCGTTAGCCCAACCTGGTGCGAACGGTGGAGGCGTAAGCGCTGATATCCCATGGTTGTTAAAGTGGATCGATGGGGACCAAGCGTAAGTGTCCCACATTCAGTTTATCGCCGATTGACGAGTCTGCAGATTATATGCGAACCTCACCAGTGTGCAGCTGAGCAGGTTAGGGCTTTAGGGGTCTCTCCCTCTGGAATCACTTCTGTCGCATGTTGAATGGGAGTACCTTTGATATCACGCCTTTAACGCGCGGGTCAAGTCAAGTGACCGAAAGGTGTTATCTCCGTAGAAGAGATATGGTGAAGGTAACTATTGCTCGAGGCTGTCCAGGAAGTAGCGTTGACAATAAAAAGTGCACCTGAAAAGGTTAGCACCGTGGAGTACTTTGAGTGGAATTTACGGCTCCGAGTGCATGTTCCCCACGAGGTGAAAGCGTTCTGGCTAGCTGGTGAGATGATTCGCGCGCTTGGAGCGGGATTTAAAAGTGGGAACTGGGGTAGTACTATTGCAGACGCGTGTGGACGCTTGCGAGCGAGTTGCTTGTGAGTTGCTTGGAAAAAGCGGTTTGGAAAAAGCAGCGGTAGATCTCCGAAGATCAATTGCGGCCATCAGAAGGATGTGTAAATAAATTTGTAGTACGTGTGCGCCTCATCGATAGCATGCGCCTAGTGTCACTCGCTCAGCTCATCGTCATAACCATCCTCCGAGTCACTGGCTCAGGTGTATCCCCAGCGCGAGTACAATTTCTTCAGTGTCCCTCTTCTCTTCGTCGTCTCCGTCGTCGCCATCATCGAGCACGGCGACGTCCGATCAGAGTCGTTGATTGTCCTGGCCAAACTCTCTCCAAACATTTCGGGCCTTCTTCTTCTCTCCCTTGTCCTCGCCCGCCAAGTCGTCCAGATGTCCGCTGCCGTCGCCGTCATTCGCAGGCTCTGGACGCGCGACACCAGCAAACAACGAAAACCCAGCGATGCCTCGGCGACCCTCGACTCGCCCTCGACCCCCGTTTCCACAGACCAGACGTTCGCCGGAAGTGGGAGCGACTCGCATCGTCGTAGCGAAAATCCGGACAGCGACTACTCGGGCTCCTCAGCTGCCACAGGTCCTGGCAAGCTCTCCCGCGCACTCTCTCAAAGGTTCCGTGCGACACCTTCCCGACGACCGAGCGAAGCCGGCACGAGTGAGGCCATTTCTATCAAATCTGGCAAACGACATAAGCCAACAGTATGTCAGACCTTTCATTATACTACCCAGAAGCTAATGGGATTTCCAGCACTCGATGCTGTCACTCAATGCCTTCCGAGGGTGGAGAAACCGTT
>WNFL01315901.1_pt2 | contig 14788 bp, 8 predicted proteins | sample 5400361 | NCBI WGS metagenome assembly WNFL01 (sample SAMN13153351, study PRJNA577476) | soil metagenome | isolation source: 40 cm soil on Douglas fir-dominated hillslope | place: USA:California | collected 2013-09-17
GCTCGGGTCGGGCTTGCCGAACCTCGACATCATGTAGATCATGGCCGCGATAGCTCCGCCGGTCCCGGCGAGCATCGTGTTGGTGGCGATCACGGCGATGCGGAGGTCGGTCCCGGCCAGGGTGGAGCCGGGGTTGAAGCCGAACCACCCGAAGGCGAGGATCAGGGTTCCCACGAGGGCCATGGGGATGTGGTGGCCCGGGATCGCCACCGGCTTGCCGTCCTTCGTGTACTTGCCGAGGCGCGGGCCGAGGACCATGGCCCCGGCAAGGGCTGCCACCCCGCCCACCATGTGCACGACCGAAGAGCCCGCAAAGTCCACATGTCCGTGGCCGAGGCCGAAGTTGGCGCCGAGGTTGGCGAGCCAGCCGCCGCCCCAGACCCAGTTGCCGAAGAGCGGATAGGCGAACATCGACATGAAGAACCCGTAGCAGAGGAACGACGACCACTTCCAGCGCTCAGCCATGGCTCCGGTGGGGATCGTCACCGCCGTGTCCATGAAGACCATCTGGAAGAGGAAGAGGGCGAAGACGCCCACGTCGTACATGTCGGCGCCCAGGAAGAACCCGGCGGTGCCCATGAGGCCGAAGGGTTTCCCGAAAAGCGTGATGGCGTACTCGTGGGAGAGCGGCGGAGTACCGCCGAGGGCGGCCACCGCTCCGACCCCGCCCATCTGCATGGCGAAGCCGCAGACCCAATATCCGAACATGCCGATGGGGTAGACCATGTAGTTCATGGAGAAGGTATGGGCCGCGTTCTTGGCCCGGGTGAAGCCGGTCTCCACCATGGCGAACCCGGTCTGCATGAACATGACCAGGAAGCCAGTGATCAGGGTCCACGTGATGTTGATCGCGATCTTGTTGTGACCCACGGTGTCCATGACCTCGATCAGGGTCGGCTTCGCCGCGTCCTTCACCGTCACGTCGGCGGCGGTGCCGGTGACGGCGCCGGTGGGATCCGGTCCCTTGGGCTCGGCCGGCGCAGGCGCCGGGGCGGCGACGGCCGGTGACTGCGCGGGTGCGGGCGCCGCCGCCTCGGTCGGCGCGACCGACGGGGCCGGCGCGGGTTCCTGGGCGTGGGTGGTGATGGAGCGGAGCCCCCAGACGGCGAGGCCCAGCCCCACCCCGACGGTGAAGCTGCGAACGAGGCGTCTACGGGTGTCACTCTTCAAGGCAAGCTCCTTCTTCTCGCGGCGGCCGGCGCCGCCCTCGGGACGCCCTCCGCGGGACTCGGGCCCCGCGGCGTGGCTGGAAATGGAAAACAGTGATCGGAATCGCGAGAGGGCCCTCATAGCGCCGCCTCGCCGCGCTCCCCGGTGCGGATGCGCACCACGTCCACCAGGGAGCTCACGAAGACCTTGCCGTCTCCGAACTTGCCGGTCTTGGCCGTCTTGAGGATGGCCTCCACCGCCTGCTCGACCAGCTCGTCCGGAACGACGACCTCGATCTTGATCTTGGGCAGGAACTCCACCTTGTATTCGCTGCCCCGATAGGTCTCGGTGTGACCTTTCTGCCGGCCGAAACCCTTCACCTCGCTGACGGTCATGCCGACGACGCCGACCTCCTGCAAGGCGTTCTTGACGGCCTCCAGCAGGTGTGGCCGCACGATGCCTTCGACCTTCTTCATTCCGCCTCCTTCACGTTAGTTCCTTGGTCCTGCTCATCGCGCCGAGGGCCGCGAGAAGCGCGCCCTCGACTTCAGACATGGCTTCCGGGGAAAGCTTCCTCCCCGACTCGTCGGTCACGTAGAACACGTCCAGGGCGGCCGCTTTCGCGGTTGCGATCTTCGCGAACGTGATGTCGAGCCCGAGATGGGCGAGGGTGTCCGCGATCGTGTAGGCGAGCCCCGGCTGGTCGGGGGCGCGGACTTCGACGATGGTGGCGGTGGCGGAGCCCTCCACGTCGAAGCGCACCACGGGCTCGTGGTGGCCGCGGGCCCACTGCCGCCGGGGGCGGCGCGAGCTCCGGGCGCGCCATTTCTCCACCGCCTTCGAGACGTCGAAGCGGCCCGCCGCGGCCTCGGTGAGGTCTCGCGCGATCCGTTGCCGTCGCTCGGGGTCCACAGCCTTGTGGCCCGCCACCTCGGACACCAGGAAGGTGTCGATGACCAGGCCGTCGTCGCGGTTGAACAGATCGACGCTCAGGATGTCGATCCCGTGGGCGGTCAGGGTGCCGGCCAGGCTGGCCAGGAGCCCCGGGCGGTCGCGCGCGCTCACGGTGAGCTCGCTGCAGTGGCGCTCCGGCAGGTCGCCCCACTCCATCACGGCGGGATGGTCCACGAGGGACCGGAGCAGGCGAAAATGGCGCGTCATCCGCTCCGCGCTGGTGGTCCGGAGGTAGCGCTCGGGCAGCAGCCCGAAGTGGCGCTGGACCTCGTCACCCGGGAACTCGTCGAGGAGCGCGGAGAGTGCGATCTCCCGGGCGCGCTGAGTGCGGTCGCGGTCGCCGCTCCGGCGCTCTCCGCCCGCGACGTGGGGGCGCGTGCGGTTGTAGAGCTCCCAGAGCAGCGACGCCTTCCACTCGTTCCAGATCCCGGGGCCCACCGCCTTGTGGTCGGCGTAGGTGAGCAGGAAGAGCAGGTTCAGCCTCTCCAGCGTCCCCACCCGGGCGGCGAAGGCCCGGGCGATGCCCGGCTCCGACAGGTCGCGCTGCTGGGAGAGCTGCGACATCTCCAGGTGGGCGCCGATCAGGAACAGCACGTGCTCCGCGGCCTCCGGCTCGAGCTTCAGGCGCTCCAGCATCCGGCCGGCGATCTTCACGCCGCGGTCGACGTGGCCCGGCCCCCGACCTTTACCGATGTCGTGGAGCAGCATGCCGAGGTAGAGGGGCGTCGCGTCCTGGATCTCGTCAAACACCCGTCCGAGGCGGGCCAGGGCGGGATCGCTGCCCACGGCCGCGTCGTCCAGGGCCTCCACCGCCTTCAAGCTGTGCTCGTCCACCGTGTACTTGTGGAAGAAATCGTGCTGGACGAGGAAGGTGATGCGGGCCCACTCCGGCAGGAGGCGTCCCAGCACGCCCGTTTCGTGCATCGCCCGGAGGGCCGGCCCCACCCTTCCCCGCCGCTCCAGGAGCCGCAGGAAGGCGCGGCCCGCCTCCCGCGACGAGCGGAAGGCCCGGTCGATGGCCTCAGCCCGCTCGCGCACCGCGCGCTTGAGCTCGTCCGAGAGGGCGATCCCTTCGGTCTGGGCGTTCGCGAACGCCTCCAGGACGCGCATCGGCCCGCCCTTCAGCTCTTCGCCGCGGGCGTGGAGGGCGCCGTCCTTGACCGTGAAGCCCCTGGGCGTCTGCTTGCGTCGCAAGCCGAAGAGCGAGCGCTTCGGCTCGGGCTGGAGGTGGGTCAGCATGAAGCCGCGGCACACCTCATGGAGCTCGGAAGCCCGCCGGTAGTAGTCGCGCATGAACTGCTCGGAGGCCAGCAGGCCCCCCCGTGCCTTGTAGCCGAGACCCTGGGCGAGCTCCGGCTGCAGGTCGAGGGTCAGGAAGTCCGTCTTGCGGCCGGTCGTGAAGTGGGCCTCGTTGCGGACCCGGCACAGGAAGTCGTAGGCGCGGCGCGCGGCCACGTACTCGCGCTCCGAGGTCCACCCCTCGGCGCGCAGGGCGGACAGGCCGCGGCTCCCGAAGCGGGCATGGCCGACCCAGAGGATCGCGTGCAGGTCACGCTGCCCGCCCACGCCCTCCTTGACGTTCGGCTCCAGCACGCAGACCGCTCCCCCGACCTTCGCGCTCCGCTCCGCCAGCTCGGTGCGCATGGACTCGAGGAACGCGTCGGTGGTCCGCCGGTTCTTCAGGAGGTCCGTCTCGAGGTGGCGGAGCAGGCTCTCGTAGAGGGTCGGGCTGCCGGTCACGAGACGCGCCTCGGTGAGGGCGGTGCGGCTGTGCAGGTCGTCCCTGGCCTCGGCCACGCACTCCTTCGGCGAGCGGAAGCTGTGGCCGACCGTGAGGCCCACGTCCCAGAGCACTTGCAGCGCCTGCTCGACGAAATGGGCCACCGCGGCCGAGGGGCGGCCCGGGTGCAGGAAGAGGAGGTCTACGTCGGAGAAGGGCGCGAGCTCGCCCCGGCCGTAGCCGCCCAGCGCCACCACCGCGCATTGCTGCAGCTCCCGCTGCGCCACCCGGTCGCCACTGGCCGCCGCCACCTGGCAGACCCGGGTCACCACCATGTCGACCTGGTAGCTGCGGCCGGTGGCGATCTCCGAGCCGCCGAGCCCGAAGCGGTGGCGCATGCGGAGCCGATCCGTCTCGAGCTTCAGGAAGCGCTTGAAGGCCTCCACCATTCCACCCGGGTTCTCCACGAGGGCAGGCGCATCGAGGCGCTCGCGGGCGTGGACCTGGATGGAGTCGCGGTTGATCTGCATGTACCCTGGCAGATACCAGAGCAAGAGGCGTACCGTGTCGATTCAAGACCGGCCTGGCGCTCCAAAGCGCATTTCCAGGAGTACTTACATCCCACGATCGAGACTGGGCATGAGATGTCTAAAGCTACACAGTTGTAGCCAAGATCCCGATGCCCGTCACAACTGTCACGACCGGCTTCGCCGGCTCGAGGAACCGACAGCGCTTTCACGGCCCTCGCACGCACCCGGCCCTCGGAAATCCGGCGGGCGCCCCTCCATCCGACAAATTTGTTGCCCTTGGAGGGGCGGGGAACGAACGCGTCGTGTCGTATCAAGCGAGACCGAGGTCGGTGACCGCCCCCAGGCTGCTCGACGAGACGAGCTTGGCATACTTGGCGAGCACGCCGGTGGTGTAGCGCGGGGCGGGGCGCGTCCAGGCCGCGCGCCGACGCGCGATCTCGCCCTCCGGCACGTCCAGGCTGAGGCGGCGCGCTTCCGCGTCGATCGTGATGAGGTCGCCCTCGTGCACGAGGGCGATGGTTCCCCCCACCGCGGCTTCCGGGGCTATGTGACCCACGACCATGCCGTAGGTGCCGCCGGAGAAGCGGCCGTCGGTGATGAGCCCGACCGAGTCACCCAGGCCGGCCCCGATGATGGCCGACGTGGGCGACAGCATCTCCCGCATGCCCGGGCCGCCCTTCGGCCCCTCGTGCCGGATCACGATCACGTCGCCCTTCCGGATCCGGCCGGCCAGGATCGCCGTGAGGCACGCCTCCTCGGAATCGAAGACCCGCGCGGGCCCGCTCATGCGCGGCGACTTCACGCCCGTGATCTTGGCCACCGCCCCTTCGGTCGCGAGGTTGCCGCGCAGGATGGTCAGGTGGCCCTTCGCGTAGAGCGGCCGCTCCCAGGGCCGGATCACGTCCTGGCCGGCCGGAGGCGACGCCGGCACGTCGGCGAGCAGCTCGGTCACCGTGCGCCCGCTCATGGTGAGCGCTTCGCCGTGGAGGAGGCCGTGGGCGAGCAGCACCTTCATGACTTGCGGGATGCCACCGACGCGGTGGAGGTCCGTGGCCACGTATCGGCCCGAGGGCTTGAGGTCGCACAGGACGGGGACGCGTCCCCGGATGGCCTCGAAGTCGTCGAGGATCAAGGGCACGCCCATCGCGTGGGCGATCGCCAGCAGGTGCAGCACCGCGTTGGTGGACCCGCCCACCGCCATGACCACCGCGATGGCGTTCTCGAAGGCCTGGCGCGTGAGGACCTGACGCGGCCGGAGGCCCTCCTTGATGGCCTGGACCAGCACGCGGGCCGACGCGGCCGCGCTCTCCGCCTTCTCGTCGTCCTCCGCCGCCATGGTCGACGAGCCGGGCAGGCTCATCCCCAACGCCTCGATGGCCGAGGACATCGTGTTGGCGGTGAACATCCCGCCGCAGGAGCCGGCGCCGGGACAGGCCTTGCGCTCCACGGCGAGGAGCTCCGCGTCGTCGATCCTCCCCGCCGCGTGCTCCCCCACCGCCTCGAACACGCTCACGATCGTGAGGTCGCGGCCCTCGTGGTGGCCGGGCTTGATCGTCCCCCCGTAGACGAAGACCGCGGGAATGTCGAGACGCGCGAAGGCGATGAGCGCCCCCGGCATGTTCTTGTCGCACCCGCCGATGGCGAGCACGCCGTCCATGGCCTGGGCGTTGCACACGGTCTCGATCGAGTCGGCGATCACCTCGCGGGAGACCAGCGAGTACTTCATCCCTTCGGTGCCCATGGAAATGGCGTCGCTGACCGTGATCGTCCCGAAGACCTGCGGCATGGCCCCCGCAGCGCGCAGGGCGGCTTCGCCGCGCTCGGCCAGCGTATTCAGGCCCAGGTTGCAGGGGGTGAGGTTGCTGTAGGCGTTGGCGACTCCTACGATCGGCTTGCCGAAATCGGCATCGTCGAAGCCCACGGCCCGGAGCATCGCCCGGTTGGGGGCGCGCTCGTCTCCGTCAGTGATGAGCTGGCTGCGGCGCTTCTCGGTCATGAGGCCTCCCCTCCAGGAAGGGACGCCATCATAACCTCGGGGAGACCCCCTTCGTGCGCGACGCTTCAGGTGCCGAATGCGACGCCGGCTGCTAGCACCGTCAGGACGGGGATGATCGCTGTGGACGGCTTCATGTTGTCGCCCTGTACGGTGCCTCAGGGGGGCGGTCCGGCGTCGCTTCGGCTATTGCATTGGACGACGGCGCGCCCGGCCAAGTCGTTAAGACGATGCAAAACCTGGATCAAGCGGCGTGAAGTTGCTACTCTCAGACGACGCGGTGCTTGCGAAGGACCCGGAGGAAGGTCGAGCATGGGGGTTCCCGGTCTCTGGGATCGCGCGGCGGGGCGCCGGATGGTCGTCGCCATCGGCATGGCGGCCGCCCTGGGAGCGGCAACCACGGCGATGCGGGCTCAACCGGAGCACACGGGGGAGAGCGTCAAGAGCTTCGAAGTGAGGGCATCGCGCTTCAAGTTCGAGCCCGCGGTCCTGGAGGTTACGGAGGGCGACACGGTCGTCGTGACCCTGCGGTCGGCCGACACGATCCATGGCCTGGCCATCAAGGCGCTCGGAGTGAAGGTCGTCATTCCGAAAAATGGGGAGCCGGTGGAGGTGCGCTTCGTGGCGGGTCGGGCCGGCACCTTCGAGATCGCGTGCTCCGAATACTGCGGCTCCGGACACCGCCGGATGAAGGGACAGCTCGTGGTCGCACCCCCCACCGCCCGGTGAGACGCGCCCGACATTGTTAAGCCGGTGCAAAATGTCCGGACCCCGCGGAAGGACGCTCCGGCCCGGGTGCTAGACTCGATCTCGGCATGTCGACGACCCGGGCGAAGGCCTCCCGCTCCCTGCTCTTCGGAACCGCGGCCCTGGTGGTCCTGCTGTCGATCCTCGCCTCCCTCCAGTACCGCTGGCTCGGCCAGATCAGCGAGGCCGACCAGACGCGGATGCGCGCGGGGGACGCCGCGCGCGCGGGGCGGTTCGCCCGGGACTTCGACCGCGAGCTGACCCGCGCGTTCCTGTGGCTGCAGGTCGACGCGGCCGCGCTGCGCAGCCGCGACTTCTCGGCTTTCGCGGAGCGCTACCGGGGCTGGGCGCAGGGGAGCGGCCATCCCGCCCTGGTGAAGGACGTGTACGTGGCCGAAGGAGCGGGCGAGCCCCTTCTCCGCTTCGACGCCGCGGCCGGCTCCTTCGCGCCGGCGGAATGGCCGAAAGCCCTCGCCCCCGTCCGCGAGCGCCTGCGCGAGGCCGCGCGGGCGCCGGAGTCGGGTCCAGCCGGGTCGCGTCCGAACGGGCTGCGGCGCGGCCCGTTCGAGTTCGTCGACGCGGAGGCCCCGGCCCTCATGGCGCCCCTGCCCGCGCCCGAAGGCAGCGTGGTGCGCGAACGAGAGCCGATGTGGCCGTTCCGCGTCACGGGCGCCACGATCATCCACCTCGATCTCGACGTCATCCGGGCGCAGGTCCTCCCGGAGCTCGCCCGACGCCACTTCGGCCTCGACGAGGAGGGGGACTACCGGCTGGTCATCGAGCGACGGGGGGACCCCAAGGAAGTGGTGTACCGCTCCGAGCCCGAGGCCTCGGGCGAGGGCGGTGGCGATGCGGCGGCCGGACTCTTCGAGCTCCGGTTCGAGGACGCGTCGCCGGAAGACATGGCGAAGCTGCCAAGACCTTCTGGAGCATCCGCGGGAGGCCGGGGGCCCGAGATGCATCGCTTCGGCTTCGGACGGAGGGGTGGCGGCCCCGGCGGACCAACGCGGGGCGCCGGTGGACACTGGCGGCTCGTGGTCACGCATCGCGCGGGCTCGGTGGACCAGTTGGTCGCGGCCGCGCGCCGCCGCAACCTTGCGGTCAGCGCGGGCATCCTCGCGCTGCTCGCAGGCAGCGCGGTCCTCATCGTGGTCTCCTCACAGCGAGCGCGGCGCCTGGCGGACCGTCAGCTGGAGTTCGTGGCCGGGGTGTCCCACGAGCTGCGCACCCCGGTGGCGGTGATCTGCTCCGCGGGCGAGAACCTGGCCGACGGGGTGGTGGAGGACCGAGACACCGTCCGGCAGTATGGGCGGGTCGTGCGCGACGAGGGACGGCGCCTCGCCGAGATGGTCGAGCAGGTGCTCGACTTCGCCGGGACCTACTCCGGGCGGCGAAACTACCGCTTCGAAGACGTGGACGTGAGGACCCTGGTCGAGGAGAGCCTGGGCGCGCTCGGCCAAACGGCGCGCGAGGCCGGCGTCGAGGTCGAGACCTGGGTCGAGCCTGGTCTCCCCTCCCTTCGGGCCGACCGCGGCGCGCTGCGACGCGCGCTCGTCAACCTTCTGCAGAACGCGGTCAAGTTCGGAGGCGAGGGGCGATGGGTCGGGTTGCGCGCGGAAAGCGCGGCCACGGGACGGCGCGAAGTCCGGATCACGGTGGAGGACCACGGCCTCGGGATCCCGCCCTCGGAGCAGGGACGGCTCTTCGAGCCCTTCTTCCGGGGCGAGGAGGCCCTCTCCCGCCAGATCCGCGGCAGCGGCCTCGGCCTGAGCCTGGTCAAGCGCATCGTGGACGCGCACGGCGGTGCTATGGCGGTTGCCCCCAGCCCCGGCCGCGGCAGCGCCTTCCCCCTCACCCTTCCCGCCGCCCCCGCCGCCCTTCACGCACCGGAGCCCACGCATGGGACCCCGCATACTGCTGGTTGAAGACGATCCGGGGCTCCGCCTGACCCTGACCCATCGCCTCGACAGCGAGGGGTACCGGGTCGAGACCGCGGGGGACGGCGAGGAGGGCCTCGCCCGCGCGGTGGGCGATGGGTTCGACCTCCTGATCCTGGACGTGATGCTGCCGCGCAAGAGCGGCTTCGACGTGTTGCGCGACCTGCGCCAGCGCGGGATAGGCACGCCGGTCTTGATGCTGACCGCCCGAAGCCAGGTGGCCGACCGCGTGGTTGGCCTGAAGCTCGGCGCCGACGACTACCTCACCAAGCCCTTCGAGATGGCGGAGCTTCTGGCCCGGATCGAGGCCCGCCTGCGCGTGCGGCCCCCCGTCGAGGGGCACCCGATCTACCGCTTCGGCACGGTCGAGGTCGACCTCCGCCGGGCCGAGATCCGCCGCGATGGCGCGCCGGTTGTGCTTTCGGCCAAGGAGTTCCAGCTCCTCCGGTATTTCGTCGCCCACCGCGGAGCGACCCTGAGCCGGAACGAGCTGCTCGACGAGGTGTGGGGCTATGACGCGATGCCCACCACCCGCACCGTCGACGTCCACGTGGCCTGGCTGCGGCGCAAGCTCGAGACGAACCCACGGCACCCCCAGTTCATCCTGACCTTGCACGGCCTGGGCTACAAGTTCGTGGGCTAGGCAAACCTGGCTTCCTCGACCAGCGAGGCCACCTCGGCCTCCGCCGCGGCGCGCACGAACCTCGCCGGCCACGCGGCCGGCCTGGCTGCCGGAGCGCCTTTCGGCGCCACGCGCCGGAAGCAGGCGCGGGCATCTCCCCAGGTCGCCAGCAGCCGCTCGGCGAGAGCGCTGCCCGTGGCTTCGGCGTGCCGCTCGATGGCTTCGCGTAGCCAGGCCTCGTCCTCGGCCGGCGCCTCGGTCTCGATGGTCACCATCTCGAGGCTCGTGTGGCGGGCCAGTCGCTCCTCGGGATCGAAGACGTAGGCAAGCCCGCCCGACATGCCGGCGCCGAAGTGGCGGCCGAACGGGCCCAGCACCACCACGGCCCCTCCCGTCATGCCCTCGCAGGCGTGGTCCCCCACGCCCTCCACCACCGCAAGGGCGCCGCGGTTCCGCGCCGCGAACCGCTCCCCCACCCGACCGGCGATGAAGGCCCGGCCTCCGGTGGCGCCGTAGAGGATCGAGTTGCCCGCGATCACCTCACCCTCGGCCCGCGAAGCGAAGGCGCGGCTTGGGAAGAGGGTGATCTCGCCCCCCGACATGCCCTTGCCCAGGTCGTCGTTGGCCTCGCCCTCGAGGCGCAGGTGGAGGCCGTCCACGCAGAAGGCCCCGAAGCTCCGGCCAGCCGCGCCGCGGAGCTGCAGGCGGATCGTCTCCTCGGCAAGGGGTCGGCCCCGGAATCGCCGGGTCAGCTCCCCCGCGATGAGCACCCCCACCGCCCGGTCCGTGTTGCCGATCGGGAGCGCCATCTCGATCGGCCGAACCCCGTCGCCCTGGAAGCGGAGGCGGCCGAGAGCCAGCTCATCGAGGTTCTGACCGGTGATCGGGGGCTCGTTTCGACCTCCGCCCTCGTGACGGATGGCACCCGCCTCCGTCCCGGGGCCGGTCAGAAGGTGCCGCAGGGTGACGGCCGCGGCCTTGCTGCCCGCCCGCACCGGCCGGGCCTCGACGAGGTCGGTCCGACCGATCACGTCCTGGAGGCGCCGGTAGCCGAGAAGGGCGAGAACCTCGCGCACCTCCTCCGCCACCGCGGTGAAGAAGCTCAGGCCGCCCGCCGCCCCCAGGGCCGTCGAGCCGAAGCCAAACTCGTCGGCCCCGAAAAGCGCGGCCATCACCACGTCGCGCCCCGTCTTGAGCCCGCCCTCGACCTGCAAGCGGACCCGCCCGCGGAGGCCGCCCCGGACCAGCGCCTGCTGGGCCTCGACGAGGCCGAGCTCCCACGGCGTTCCCGCGTTGTTGATCGAGCCGAGGGGCGAGGCCCCCGCGCCGCCGTCGTGACCGGCGATGACGATCGCGTCCGCGTGGGCCTTGGCCACCGCGGCCGCGATGGCGCCGACCCCGACCTGGGACCCGAGCTGCACCCTGACCGTCGCCGCCGCGTTCACGCGCTTCAGGTCGTAGATGCGCTGCGCCAGGTCCGCGATGCCGTAGAGGTCGAGGGCGGGCACCTCGTGGGCCTCCGGTGAGAGCGCCCCCGGCGACTTGGCGGCGGTGGCGAAGCGCTTGAAGACGGCTTCGACCGGCTCCACTTCGCGGAGGGGGATGCCTTGGCCGAGACGGAAGTCCAGCAGGTCGCGCAGGACGATCGGGTCGCGTCGATGAATGGGGCGGGCGGAGCTGCTCTCCTCGGGGCCCGCCGCCGCGGCGGCGAAGGCGCCGGCGTGGCGGGCCAGCACTTCGCCCGCAAGGTGGCCGAGCCCCACGCCGCCGATCGCCGAGGGCGTCCCCGTGAAGCAACGCTGGACGACCTCGACGCCGACGCCGATGGCCTCGAAGAGCTGCGCCCCATGGTAGGAGCGCAGGGTGGAGATCCCCATCCTCGAGAGGGTCTCGAGCAGCCCCTTCGTCAAGGCGTTCCGGAAACCCTCCCGGGCCGATGCCTCGTCCGCCGGCTCACCGCCGGCGTCCCGCACGGCCTGGCGGATTGCGGCCAGGGCGAGGTAGGGGTGGATGGCGCTCGCGCCGTAGCCGAGGAGGCAGGCCATGTGGTGGCCGTCGCGCGCCTCGCCGGTTTCCGCGATCAGGCTCGTGCGAAGCCGGAGCCCCGCCCCGATGAGGTGCTGATGGACGGTGGCCACCGCGAGGAGCATGGGTAGCGCGGCGTGGGTCTCGTCCACGCCGCGGTCGCTCAGGATGAGCAGGGTGGCCCCCGCCTCCACCGCCCGCACCGCCTCCCGCAGCAGCTCGTCGAGGGCGCGGCGAAAGGCCACCTCTCCCCCCTCCGCTCGAAAGAGCAGACCCAGGGTACGGGCGCAGAAGCCCGCCCGGTCCCACGCGCGCAACGAAGCGAGATCGCGCTCGTCCAGGAACGGCCCGGGCAGTTGCACCTGCGCCGCGTGCTCCGGAGCCTCGGCGAGCAGGTTGCCCCTGGGCCCCAGGTGGACCACCAGGGACATGACCGTCGACTCGCGCAGCGGATCGATGGGCGGGCTCGTGACCTGGGCGAAGCGCTGCCTGAAGTACGAGTACAGGAGCCGCGGGCGCGCGGACAGCACGGCGAGCGGCGTGTCGTCCCGCTCTTCGCGGGTATGACCGAAGGCCCGGAGGAGGCGGACGTCCGGGGTCTCGGGGTCGGCGCCGCTCTCCGCCGGGACGGCTGCCCGCACCCGATCGAGCGTCACCCGGTGCGCCCGCAGCCAGCGTCCGTAGGGCCGCCCCGCCGCCAGGCTCCGGTGGATCGTCTCGCGGTCGAGGAAGCGGCCCGCGCGCAGGTCAACTGCCACCACGTCGCCGGGTCCGAGCCGCCCGCGGCGGAGCACGCGCTCCTCCTCCACCGCGAGCACCCCCACCTCGGAGGCTAGCATGACGAGGCCGTCCACGGTCACGAGGTAGCGGGCGGGCCGGAGTCCGCTGCGGTCCACCGACGCGGCGACGGTCTTTCCGTCCGTGAACACCGCCAGCGAGGGTCCGTCCCACGGTTCCAGCAGGCCGGACTGGTAGTCGAAGAAATCCCTCACCTCGCCCGTCATCTCCGGATCGCCTTCCCAGGCAGGCGGCACGAGGAGGCTCATCCCATGGAGCACGCCCCGGCCGGCCGCCGTCAGGAGTCCCAGGGCCTCGTCGAGGCTGCCCGAGTCGCTGACCCTCGCGGCAAGCAGCGGGGAGAGCGCACCGGGGGCGATCCCCAGGCGAGCGGAGGCGAGGCTCGCCTCGCGTGCCCGCATCCAGCTCCGGTTTCCCTCGATGGTGTTGATCTCGCCGTCGTGGGCAAGCAGCCGGAATGGTTGGGTCATCGACCAAGAGGGGACGGTGTTCGTGGTGAAGCGCTGGTGGAACACCGCGAAGGCGGAGGCGAAGTCGGGGTGGCGGAGGTCCAGGTAGAAGTCGGCGAGGTCCCCTCCCTGGACCATCGCCTTGTACACGATCGTCCGGTGGCTCAGCGAAGCGACGTAGAAGGCGTCGAGCCGCCCGGCCCGGGAGAGCGACTCCATGCCGCGGCGGGCGCGATAGAGCCGCCGTTCGAAGTGGTCCGCGCTCCATTCCGCCGGGCGCTCCACGAAGACCTGCTCGATCTGCGGCCGAAAGCGCCAGGCCTTCTCCCCCAGCGCCTCCTCCCGGACCGGCACCTCGCGCCAGCCACGAACCGTGAGCCCCTCCGCGGCCAGGGCCTCGGTCACGACCTCCCGGGCCCGGAGAGCCCCGGCCCGATCGAGGGGGAGGAAGAGCATGCCCACGCCGAGGTCCTCGCGCCGACCTGATGGGATGCGGGGGCCGGGGGGAAGGTCCGCCCGGAGCACGTCCCACGGGACCTCGGTGATGACCCCCGCCCCGTCGCCGGTCCGACCGTCGGCGTCGACCCCTCCCCGGTGGGTCATCCGATCGAGGGCCAGCAGGGCCAGGGGAAGGATGCGCGCCGACGGCGCGCCCGCCAGGTCGGCCAGGAAGCCCACCCCACCGCCGTCGTGCTCGAAGCGGGGGTCGAGGAGGGCGGACATGGCCCCTTAGGTACCCCGCGCGGCATCCATATGTAAAATAGAGATTATGGAACGCCGCCATGCCTTTCCGAGATAGCTGCCGGTTACCTGGAGAGCATGGCCGCCATCGAAAAGGAGCATAAGTGGACGTGCGCCAGCTCGAGATGTTCCGCACGGTGGCCGAGGACGGCACCTTCACGCGGGCCGCGGAGCGGCTGCGGGTCTCCCAGTCCGCGATCAGCCGCCAGGTGAAGCTCCTCGAGGAGGAGCTCGGGGGAGTCCTGCTGTACCGGGGGCCGCGCCGCGTCTCCATGACCCCGGCCGGGGAGCTGCTGCTCAAGATGGCCAACCGCCTGCACCGCGACATGCAGGACGTGGTGTCTCAGATCTCCGACACCCACGCCCTCCGGCGGGGCTCCCTGACCCTCGCGGGGGGAATGACGGTCTGCATGTACATCCTCCCCGGGGTGCTGAAGAAGTACCGCCGCTTGTACCCGCAGGTGGACCTGCGAGTGGTCTCGGGGGCTTCGGAGCTGATCCTGCGCAAGATCCGCACCCACGAGGTGGACCTGGCCCTGCTGACCCTGCCCATCATGGCCCCGGACCTCGAGGTGCGGCCGGTGCTCCGGGAGGAGATGGTGGTGGTCACCGCTCCCGGCCACCCCCTGGCGCGCGGCCGTAGCGTCGAGGTGCGGAGCCTCGGGAAGTTTCCCCTGATCCTCTACGAATCCGGCTCCAACACCCGCCGCGTGCTCGACCGGTTCTTCGCCGAGGAATCGGTGCCGATGGACGTGGCGATGGAGACGGAGAACGTCGAGATCATCAAGGCCATGGTGGCGAGCGGCCTCGGGATCACCATCGTTCCCTTCCAGGCGATCGCCCGCGACGTGCGCGCCCACGGCCGACTCGCCTACCGCCGCCTGCGCGGCCGGCGGCTCTTCCGCGAGACGGGATGGGTCTATCTGAAGACCGACCACCTCCCCCGCACGATCTCGGAGATGCTGCGCGTCTTCGACGCGATACGGAGCCAGTTCGGGAGGCGGCCGCCCGCGCCCTGAGTTTGACAGGGACGGAGGTGGACCCTAAGATCAGGGTTTCGGTTTCCGCCCATCCGTGCCGGAGTGGTGGAATTGGCAGACACGCACGTTTGAGGGGCGTGTGG